>Ga0105045_10001200_pt1 | contig 20934 bp, 15 predicted proteins | sample MAT02_FD_78089 | JGI IMG/M metagenome (GOLD analysis project Ga0105045, IMG submission 78089) | Freshwater microbial communities from Lake Fryxell liftoff mats and glacier meltwater in Antarctica - MAT-02 (megahit assembly) | ecosystem: Environmental > Aquatic > Freshwater > Ice > Liftoff... | reverse complement strand
GGGCTTTCGATGGGAGCTGGAGATTCACATACGTGACGCGCGGTGATATCCGCCGAACACATTAAGGGTTAGATGCTGCGTCGCTGCCCGATTGGTGGCTAGTTGGTGTTGGTGTGTTGGAAGCGTGGGACTTTGGCAGGCCGTTGGGCAGCCAGCATTTAAGCTCCTGTTCAAGAAGCCCCCCGGCAGGTTGAGTTAAGCCTTACGAGGCGGCTGACGACTTCCGGCCTAGGGGATTGCTTCGGTAGTGCCGCTCTTTACGGCGACAACCAGGCCAATTGAAATCGTCATCGCATCGGAGGCACTTCCGAAACGAAGCAAGGTCAACGCAAAGCAGAAACGGTGATCGTCCTGCGCAGCGAAAGCGCAGAGACACGCATGTCAAGAGCGCCCCCTGGCTTCAACTCTTCAACTGCGCGCAGCGGTGTTAGGCGAATCAGTCATGCGGGGCAAAGAATCGACGAACCGCCAGGAAATTTAATTCGCGGAAATGCAAACTGAGATGTGCGGAAAGAGAGATCTTTCCAATTGACTTGTCGCAAAAATTGAATTTTTTAGAGATGGAGCTTTTTGCGAACGATCGATGTATCGCACAAATGCGACCGCGGGCAATGATAGTTTCACTTTTGAATGATACAACATCACTAGCGTTGCAAGCACGACCAGACGCACTAGAATGGATTGTGCAATGTTCCTGCCCTCCGCTTATCAAATGGTCCTAACATGCCAAAAGCCCAATCGTTTGAACCGAGTCGCCGGAAATTTCTAGCCGCAACGGCAACTTCCCTTGCGGTGCCCTATTTTGTTTCGTCGCGGGCCATGGGCGCCGGTGACAACGTTGCGCCGTCCGAAAAGATCACGCTGGGTGTTGTCGGCATGGGGCCACGGTGCACCTACGACATGGCATCCATCTTGCAATTTAACGACGTCCAGTGCGTTGCCGTCGCGGATGTTCAAGTGTCCCGCAGAGACGCGGGGAAGGCGATGATCGATGGTCACTACGGAAACGCGGACTGTGCACTTTACGCCGACTTCCGCAACCTGATCGCACGAAACGACGTTGATGCCGTGATTGTGGCAACGGGTGATCGATGGCACGCGCGGGCCTCCATCATGGCGGCCGAGGCGGGGAAGGACGTGTATAGCGAAAAGCCCTGCGGGATCACGATCGGTGATTGCCAGGATCTGTCCGCAGCCTTCGATCGCACCAAGAGGGTTTTTCAAGCCGGCACACAGCGGCGTAGCGTGCCCAATTTTCAACAAGCAGTCCAGATGGCACAGTCAGGAGCGTTAGGTGCGATCGAAACCTTGTATGCCAGCGTCTATGTGCCAACGCTGGACAACGCATGGCTTCCTGGGGAGAAAACGCCCTCACCGGATATTTGCAATTGGAATTTATGGTTGGGCCCTGCGTCTTGGCGTCCGTACAACGAAACCTATGTGCAAGGCGGCTGGCGGGGTTTTTACGATTTTGATTCGGGCGCTCGCTTATTGGATTGGGGCGCGCACACCCTTGACCTCTGCCAATGGGCAAACCAGTCCGATGACACGATGCCGGTGAGGTATGAGCCCACTGATAAAAACATCACATGCACGTACGACAATGGTGTTAAGTTGATTCTCGATTTTTTGGCTGATCCTTTTGGGGACCGTGGCCCGCAATGGATCACGCGATTGGGAACGTGTCCTGTTCGATTTGTCGGCAGCGAAGGCTCCGTCGAGACCGGCGACAGCGGCGAAGTTGTCGTCAGCCCCGATTCACTTGGCAAATCATTGGACCGGAGTAAACGAGTGGTCGGCTTGGACGTGGGGGCTCATGCGAGAAACTTTTTCGACTGCGTCAAGACCCGCGAGCAACCAGTCTGCAGTCCGATGGTGATGAAGCGTTCTCACATCGCTTGCCACGCGGCCGCTTTATCTTGGATGCTAAAGCGTACGCTGACGATCGATCCGGTGACGGAGACATTCGTCAACGACGACGAAGCCAATCGCCTTTCTCGTCGTCCGCAGCGTGAGTGGGCTTGATGAGCCACGCGTCGGAAGGTCATTTGGCCGTGACGAATGCGGATGATCGCGGGCCGGACGAACAACGGAAGTCGCCGAGGTTACTTAAGATCATTCGCGTGTCGTCGTTCATCGTGATCGTCGCATCTCTGGTTGTCATCGGGCAAAGTCTGCCCGTCGAGAATTCCGTCGCCACCTTTCGAGCCTGGCTCAGCGATCTCGGTGCGTGGGGAGGGATCGCGATGGGGATCGTCTACGTCATCGCGACCGTGCTTTTTGTTCCCGGGACGATCCTAACGCTGGTCTCGGGCGCCGTGTTCGGGCTTGGCTGGGGCATGTTGATCGTATCGATCAGCTCGACAATCGGAGCCTCGCTCGCGTTTTTAATTTCCCGCTATTTGATGCGAGAGCGCGTCGTTCGCTTTGCCGCTCGCCATCCCCGGTTTCAAGTCATCGATCGAGCCGTCGGCGAAGGCGGTTGGAAGATCGTCGCCCTATTGCGATTGTCGCCGGTGCTTCCGTTCAATTTACAAAATTACCTTTACGGGATAACGCCGATCGGATTTTGGCCTTACGCACTTACCAGTTGGATCGCGATGATGCCAGGCACGTTCCTCTATGTGTACCTGGGCCAGCTCTCCGGTGCAGCCCTTGTTTCGCCCCGGCAGCGCGGCCTATTGGAATGGGTTCTGCTAGTAGTGGGATTGTTGGCAACCATCATGGTGACGATCTACATCACACGTCTTGCGCAAGCAAAACTTCGCGAACGGGTATCCAGTCCACTTGTCTTCGCCTGCGACGACGTTTGAGACGAAGATTGAAAGTGAAGAAAAATAATTTTTGCAATGTTCACCGGCTTCATCTTATCTTCAGGTCCCGCTCGCTACCTTGGCTCTCGCACGGGGTTGATACCCGTGATCCGTACCTCGGATCAAAGTTACTTTCTTAGGCAAGGGTAGAGTCTTATGAAACGCAATTCGGTTTACTCGTTCGCGGGATGTTTCGCGATCACAATTACCGCCGCATCGCTGGTAATGGCACAACCACCACGTCGTGGTCCCGGCGGCCCGCCGCGTGACGGACAACGTCCGCCGTTTCCATTGGTCGATGCGATTGACACAAACCGCGATAAAGTCATCAGTGCCGACGAAATCAAAGCAGCGTCCGAAGCGATGTTGATGTTGGATAAAAACGGCGATGGGCAATTGAGCGAGGACGAGTTCGCACCGCTTCCACCAAGAGAAGGTGGTCGTCCGGGTCGCGGTGGTCCAGATGGTCGTGGGCCCGGTGGTCCTCTGCAGCCCAGTCCAGATCGATTTATCGAACACGCGATGCAGTTTGACAAAGACGGTGATGGGAAGCTTGACCGCGATGAGCTGATGAGCTTTGCGATGGACATGCCAAATCATCGTCCTGGCGTGGGCGGTCCCGACGATGAACGCGGTCCCCGCGATCGCCGTCCAGGTCCCCGTGGCGATCGACCACGTCGCCCTGACGCGGAATAAAGCTTTCCGCTCCAGTTTACTTTCCCGCTGCGCAAGCTGTGCAGTTCTTAAGTGATCGTTCAGCCGACATTTCACCCTGCCCGCGCGGCGGAAGGGTGAATGAAACTTACTCCTCATTGGGAACCTGCCTTGCGTGTCCTTGTCGTGGAAGATGAACCTGATCTACGTTCCGCATTGTCGCAAGCCCTTCGCGAAAACGGATACGCCGTTGATACGGCCAGCGATGGCAGCGACGGTTTATACAAAGCGACGACGTGGCCCTACGACGCGATCGTCTTGGACATCATGTTGCCCAAAATGAACGGTTGGGACGTGCTCGCCGCGATCCGAAAAAAGAATCTCGCTCCGGTGTTGATCTTGACGGCGAGGGACGCGATCACCGATCGCGTCCGGGGACTCGATGGGGGCGCCGATGATTACCTTGTCAAACCGTTTTCGATTCCGGAATTGCTCGCGCGAGTTCGTGCACTGGTTCGTCGTTCCGTAGGCGTTGCGGATTCACTCATTCGGATCGGCACGATCGAGGTCAACCTCGCCAATCGAACGGTGACCAAGGACGGCGAGCCAATCACGTTGACCGCACGCGAATTTTCGCTGGTTGAGATGTTGAGTCTGCATCGCGGCAGACTGATTTCTCGCACCGAGATTTATGACCATATCTTTGGCGAAGACGATGACAGCGTTTCCAATTTGGTCGACGTTCATATCTCGCACATTCGCAAGAAACTTGGCGCGGATTTTATTGAGACTCGACGCGGCCAAGGTTACCTGATTTATGATTAAGTCGTTGCGGGTTCGCTTGCAGGTTTGGCACGCGTTCATCCTGCTGCTTGTCATCATCGGTTTCGGTGCGGCGCTCTATTTTCAAATGCGACATTCGTTGTTTCGAGACATCGACAACGAGTTGGCAAGCAACGCACGGTTGCTTCGCGCTGATTTAGAGAGGTCGTTGTCCGACGGCATTCGTAGGATCGGACCGATTCCCGATCGTCCTCGCCCTGATCGCGGGCCTGATCGCGGGCCTGACGGTTTTGACAATGATCGCCCGCCGCGATCCGGTCGACCTCCCTTTCGGCGTGGGTCTGAGTGGGAGCCGCCATACTACGCCGTCTTCGCTCGCGATGGCGACCGAATCGCCCAGGGAGGCGAGATCCGGCGCGGTCCTGGTCCCGCGAGTCCTGGCCCCGGTGACCGCGACCAGGGTAGTCGCGTGCAGGACAATCGACCGATACCCGACGCACCTTCGGCACCGCGCCGTGGCAATGAGTTCCGCAGCCATGACGGACTTCGAGAAATCGTGATGCGTGCGACCGAAGGACACCTGATCGTTGTCGGTCGCGATGTCGCGCCGATGCTTGATGGCTTGAACCGGTTCCTGCTACCGATCGTGCTTTCAGGTTTTGGAGTCCTTGCCGCCGGATTGATTGGCGGTTGGTGGTTATCAGGCCGCGCGATTGAGCCGCTGAACCGAATCAGCGAAACGGCGGCGGAGATTAATGCCAATCAATTGACCCGCCGGATCGATACCGCAACCATGGATTCGGAGCTGGAACGGTTGGGGATAATCTTGAATTCGATGTTGCAGCGACTGGAGACGTCGTTCGTGCAACAATCGCGGTTCGTTGCCGACGCCTCGCATGAACTTCGCACGCCAATCTCGGTCTTGCAGATGCATTGTGAGTTAGCGTTGTCGCGCGACCGAACCTCGCTGGAGTACCAAAACACGATCGCGACATGCGGTCGTGCGACCGAGCGGATGCGTTCGCTGACCGAAGATTTGCTGACGCTCGCCCGTGCCGACGCTGGGCAATTAATTGTGCGGAAGGAGCCGATCGACTTGGCGGGAATCGTTGCGGAAAGTATTTCTCTTTTGCGACCGCTCGCGGATGAACGGAAAGTCACGATCGTTTATGACAACACCACCGCAATTTGCGTTGGTGACGCGAATCACTTGTCAAGGTTAGTCAACAACGTGCTCGGAAACGCGATCCTTTACAACCGTCCCAGCGGTCAGGTCGTGCTAGAGATCGCAGCGGACGGAACGTTTACGACGCTAACAATCCGCGACACTGGGATTGGGATGAGCGAGGAGGTATTAAACCACCTTTTTGAACGATTCTACCGCGCCAATGAAGCTCGCTCGCGCGAAACCGGTGGCAGCGGCTTGGGGCTGTCGATTTGCAAAAGTATCGCCATCGCACTTGATGGCAAATTGGTCATCACCAGTAAGCAGAATGTGGGAACGACTGCCGTGCTGCGTTTGCCATCGGCGACCACGAGCGAAAATCAATGATCCGGCCGCGGCGTGTTTTTATGCTGCAACTCAAAACTTTCTCCTAGCGCACTTCGTGCGAAGTCAAGTTTTTTCGGTCTGATCGGACCGGTATTTTAGTCTTCGGTATACGAAATCGATCGGCAGCAGGAGCAGTAGAAACGCAATCAATGTCCATGGCATGTAGATGGGGGTGGTGTCCAGTTTTTGATTCGCTTTGTCATCGGTCGGAAAATAGTGCATCGTGCTGGCGGGAATGAATTGCCGTCGCCATCGTTTTTGCAAATCGCGACCTAATCCCATTTCGACCGCCAAACGGTCGCAATAAGGAAACATTTCGACCGGATACATCGCCGCCAAATTTAGCGCCGCGTAACGCTTGCGACTCATGTCGCGATCAACGTCGTGACGCTTCGCCAAGTCTTTGGAATCGCCGGTTTGACCCGCGATGACTTGGCAAACATATCGTGCTTGCATCTCGCTGATGGATGGAATGTTGCCGATGATCGGACGTGCGAAACCGATAAGAAACAAATTTGGTAACGTTACGTGTCGACATCCCAAATAGAAATCGGCAATGCGAATCGGTTCGTCGCTGATGTCGGCGAGCGACGATTGGAAACCGATGGCGGGGACCAAAACGTCGGGGTTGATCGCAACTCGCTGGGTACTTTCAAATTGATAAAAATCTCGGCAGCCGTCGTCGACCGGCTTTCCGATTACCTCGATTCGACCTCTCGCGATCGCGTCAAGAAAATCGTCGCTCTTGTTGTGGAACATATTGAACAGATCGTCTTTGGCGGCAAGCGTCAGTCGGTACGCCCACGCTTTACGACGTTCAACGATCCCGTCGCCATCTTCGTTTGATTGTTGTGACCGATGGCGTTTGGGTGGCGGAAAGAAACGCTCGAATACTTCTTGATAACGAATACGCAGCGCCACGAATCGTTCGCCGATCCAGTTTCGCAGGTCAGAATGGATCGACAGCATCAGCCGATTGCGAAGGAAGTCGGACGGCACGCCACGAATCGGATGGTATCGCGGACTGACACGAATTCCCGACCGCAACGACAAATAGACCTTATTTCGCAATTCCGGCTTCGACAATCGAAACGCATAATCAACCGCGGATTCACCGCCGCCCAGCACAACGATACGCTTGTCTTGAATGTGCTCCAACCCTGTCCGGGATTTCAAAACATCCAGCGCGACCATGGCTGGAATAGGTTGCGTCGGAAAGCGTGTCTGATGGGGTTTCGCCGCGAGTCCCGTGCAGATCACAACGGCATCAAATGACTCCGCGGCGATGGTTCCGGTAGTGCCGTCGAAGATTTCGCATTCCCAATACGAATTGCGATGTTTGAGGTTTTGAACGGTTGCGCTTAACCGAATGGCGCGGCGAAGTTGAAATGCGTCGGCAAAGGCTTCCAAGTATTCGCCATATTCCCCATCGCGAAAGAATTCCGACCGACTATCGCCGCCATCCTCGTGCACGGAAGCATCGAACAACGCAAAGCATGCGAATTGTGTGGTGAACTTGGTCGATGTGGAGACGAAACCAGGATGGGGATTCCCCCAGCAACCGGTGATGGAGTCAGTCTTTTCGAAACAAACGATACCCCAGTCGGGAAGTGCATCCAGCGCGTACTTAAGCGTTACCAGCCCGCTGCTTCCGCAGCCAACGATTGCCAATCGACGCTTTACGACCGGAGCGTTCGCGTCAGCGCTCATCGGACGATCGCGGTTAGGCTGACCAGGACAAAGTTGAATTGACCCGACTCGGGAATGAAGAGCATCAACTTTTGACCGTCCTGCAATGTCGCCATTCGCAGGTACTGGTCAAGCATCACGTAGATACTCGCCGCGCCGGTGTTGCCGACGGTTTCGAGGTTCGTCCAATAGGGAACGGGTCGATCGGTATGAGACCAATAGTCTTTTAAGGTTCGCTCCATCTTTTTACGGAAAAAAAACGATGACATGTGCGGCAAGATCATCGAGTAATTATTCAGACAATCGTCGTGGGTTCGCCACGCATCGGCAAGCAACTTGTGTGAGCAGGGAACGAGGTGACGTGAGAGGATCGTGATGTCTTGTGATAACAGTTGGCTGGCGTTGTCAAGTTTCATGCACAGCGGCGTTTCGTTGGCAAATGACATGGAATGCGTCCAGTTCACCTTTAGCGAAACACCCCTATCGCTCGGTTGGTCGCTCAGCAAAAACGCCCCCGCGCCGTCGGACAACATGAATCTCAGAAAAACGGCCATGAACCATTGGCTGTTTCGCAACTCGGCATGCTGGCTTCGATCATCAATCGGACGAATAACGGACGACTTTAACACTTCGGACGCATGTTCGGCACCGATGCAAATGGCGGCGCGATGTTCACCGGAGTTCACGGCCCGGATCGCGGCGACCATCGCGGCGGAGGCGGAGGTGCAAATGCCGGCATGAGAGCTGATCTCGATGGGGCGATCGACGATTCCCAGCGATTGTGCCCGATGATGGATGATGGATGCGATTCCCGGACCCGCCAGCGGTGCGTAAGTTGTGCCCGCCGAGAGAAATGTGACGTCCGGTGACTGACGATCATCGGCCTGAAGTCCACGCATCGCTTCGACAGCCAAATGATAGACGTCGAATGTCGGCCGTTGGTGCGTATCTTGGGCATAATGGCGCTGCTTGATTCCGTTCATCGCCAGCACGCGAGATTTCACGTCGACCTCGCCATCAAGCGAACCGAGGTACGTTTCGATCGATTCGTTATCGACCGCTTGCCCGGGCAGGAATCGACTGGTTCGCGTGACGTAACAAGGCATGATTGGATTGCTTAACCATTCGTGGCAACGGCGGGTCGATTTCTCAGCATGTCGTAAGCGACTTCATCAAAAACGATATGGTAGTAAAGGTACTGATTTGGATTCGAGAAAAACGCGCTACTGTTGTAGTGACCGCGATTGTTGACCTCCTGCATAAAGAAATCCAGGTCGATTTGAGCTTGGGGATTGCCGGCGTAGATTTGCTTTAAACACCAAAGCAAAATCGAGTCGGAACCGAATGAGTTGAGCGCGGTGATGGTGGTGCGAAGATCGCCAAACACCGTAATGATCATGACGATCAATAGGACGATGTTGGTTGCCCCTAGCAATTGAAAGGAGTGCTTTCGATTTTCGTCTAAGACCGCCTTGCTGAATCGATCGTGATCTTCGGGTCGGTGGGAACGAATGCGATCTAAATTGTCGAGAAACCGCTGTTTGTCGAACCTATCCACCAATTCGTAAGACAACAGATCATGTCCCACCGTCATGTTGTGCTGGGCAATCACAGAGATCGATTCGACATTGAAGTCGCCATCAATGCCGTTCAGTTTTCTGGACGCTGGCGGCGATGGTTCGTCATTGCTTTGCAGGATGAATCGATACAGCAAAGGCTCGATTTGCACATGCCGCAGGATCAATTCGGCCGCGTCGCTTCGCGCCATGTATTTCATCCCAAACGACATCGTCTTGTCGATCAGGAAGGCTTCGAAGCCGAAAGGAATCCGGTGGAAGACAAATTTGAGCGGAAAACAGATCGAGCGAAGAAAGAAATAGAAGACAAGGATCAACGGCCGCAAATAGATAAAATCCCAACGAGTTTTCTCCTGCGAAAAAACGTCGTTGACATAGTCGCTAATGTAAGGGAATCGATTCATGCAGCCGGGCGGTCGAAGGGTCGGACAATCACGATTGGGTGTGGGTTAGCCTATCGCGGTCGTTACTTTGCGGTTGCCAATTGCTTTCGTTTGTCGGCGACAACTTTGAGGAAGGACCTCTGCGGTTTGACAAATTTTGCGACCCCTTCCTCCATCAAAACTCTATGCATGTCATTGATATCGAGGGCTGCATCGATTTCGTCGAGCACTTTTTTGGATGGCAGCAAGTCGACTTTGCGAGTGAACGTGAGATTGCTGTGGGCGACGGCCTCGTTCGTGTCTGGCGGATTGGTTTGGATATCGCTTCCCGCGAGCGCCTCGACGTACTTCCATGCCGGCAAACTGGGGTCTTTAACGCCGGTGCTAGCAAAGATCAATTCTTGATCGAGCGTGCATTGCTTGTCGGACCAAAACACCTGGTTCTCGGCCCAAACGCGTTTGGCGTTGACGATGCCGACCATGCCTTGCGCGTCGGCGGACAGGGATGGCAGACTCTTTTCGGTGTACACGTCAATTCGTGAGACGAAGATGCTGTAGACGCTTTTGAAATTTTTGAGGTCGCCATGTCGTTTTGCACCGCACCAGATCGCCTCGCGGGCTTGACGGTATTGGTCGGTGGTGAAAATCAGCGTGACGTTCAGCGTGACACCGGCGGCGGCGAGCTCTTCGAGTGCGGCGATTCCGCCCTCGGTTGCCGGAACTTTAATCATTCGATTGGTGTGTCCGGCGCTCCATTGTTTACCCAGCTTGACGTAGTGCTTGGCACGCTCGGCGACCGACAGGCCAGCGGTGGGGTCTTCGAGCAATGGGTCCAGCTCGAACGACACCCAGCCTGCATTCCCATTGGTCCGTTTGTGAACGGCAGCAAATTTTTGCTGAGCGTCTTTGACCAGCCGATCGGTCAATTCCCACGCGATCGTCTCGTCATCGTGTCCGTCACCGATCAACGACTCGATCGGACCGTTTAGCTCGCCCGAATCGACGATTCCCGAGATGATCGCCGGGTTGCTGGTCGCCCCGACGGCGCCCCAGGCGATATTTTTGTCCACTTCGGCGGGCAATACGGAGTCGAGGTACAGCTTGGTGCCGGTGTGGATCAGCGATTGCAGTGGCTTATTCATGATTAAAATCCTTCAAAATTCGTTGCGCGAGTGAGGGCGACGGATCGATAAATAGGTTGTCCGACCGCGATTGATGTGGTGCCGTCGAGACCGAATCGGGGAACGCTAGAAACCGTGCCCCGAAAGTCAACGTAGTCGTTATCGGCAGCATGATAACGGTTCTCGATGTCATCTGGGCGACCGTTTGCCTGGACCGTTCCGGGAGGGACCGTTACGCTAACGGGGGTTTATTGGTCGATTGCGGCAATGCTGGCGAGGGTTCGTTGACTCGTCCGGGTGGTCGGGTCCGACATCATTCGCGAAATCCGAGCTCTTTGAATTTTAAGTCGCAGCGCCATTTATGCCCGATTCATTTCTCTCGCGTCGCAGTTGGTTTGGAGTCTCGGGTGCGTTGTTGGTGCTGCTCGTTTTCTTTTTTCTGCTGCCGTCGGCTTTTCGCGGTGCGAGATTGGCGGTTGCGGGAAAAAAGAACAATATCAAGGACTGGTTGCCGGCTGACTTTCGTGAAACCGTCGAGCTGGATTGGTTTGCGAAATACTTTGTTGGTGAAAGCTTCGTGGTCGCGACCTGGGATGGTTGCACGATGGTCGACCAGCGGCTGAGTTTGCTTGCCAACAAACTGAAACAAGAATCGGCGCAGCGTGATCTCACCGCGGCACCACCGGATATTGAACGGGCTCGCGAGCTTGCCGAAAAGTTTCAATTTTTTATTGAGCCCAACGCGAGAACGAATTGGGGCTATCAAAACGAAAAATGGTTTGCGACCCCATCGGGACGGTACTACTACCTGACTCCTGATGGGCGCCTTTACCGGTGGCGCGATGAAAGCAACATCGTTGCGGGCATGATGGCGATGGTTCGTCGTCAATTTGGAACCTACGAGTTAAAGGGCCAATTCATCGCGGCGCTTGGCCAACCGTCGACCCCCACGAGTTCGAATCCTTATTACAACGATCCGTCACTGCTTTCCGCCTCGTTGTTTCAAAGCGTTAAAACGGGCAGCGATTTCATCGAACAGTTGGCCAAGGAGGGCGGTCCGCTGTGGCCAATCGATTTGACCGATCCGAGCGAACGCGGCACGGTCGCCAAAGCACGTGCGATCGAGCGATTGACGGGGACCCTGTTCGCGCCCGCGGTGCCTGATGGTTTCGATTGGTCGGTCGCATCGATTCGAGACCGGTTGCCCGTGGCAAGCGTCAATGCGTTGCCGGAGGACAACGAAACAGCGATCGCCGCCGCCGCAAAAATCGTTATTGACGAGCATGGCGGCAGCACCGAGGCGATGCAGCACATCAGCACCGAAGAACGGAACACGGCATGGACCCAGTTATGTGACCTTTTGCAAATCCCCGTACCGCCGAGGCAAACGTGCGTGATGGTGACGTTGACTCCGTTTGGGAAGGAACATTTGGCGCGCGCGGTCGGCCGTGGTGTTTTGGGCGGACCGCGCGGACGATTGCTTATCCTTGCCGATCAATCGGGCATCGCCGCTGCGGCGCCCCCGTCGATGGCTCCACCACCGTTTGACCAAGCTGAGAATCGATTATTTGATCCCAGCGGACGGTCGATGTTGCACGTCGGTGGACCCCCGGTCGATAACGTCGCGATCGACGAAGAGGGAACCGTCACGCTGATTCGTTTGGTCGGCTACAGCGGCTTAATTGGGCTCGTTCTATCGTACTTTTGTTTTCGCAGCGTGAAGTTAACGATCATGATTTTCATGGTCGGCCTTTCGTCCGCGGTGTTGGGGCTGGCGACCGTTTACTGGACCGGGGGCCACGTCGACGCGATCCTAATGAGCATGCCGTCGCTGGTGTACGTGTCTGGGTTATCCGGTGCGATTCACATTGTGAATTATTACCGCGACGAATCGAAGTCACGCGGTGCGAAAGACGCCGCGGCGCGAGCGGCACACCATGCGCTGCGGCCCTGTCTGCTGGCGGCATTGACGACGTCGATCGGCCTATTTTCGCTTTGCGCCAGCAACCTAGTGCCGATTCGGAATTTTGGCTTCTATGCTGGCTTGGCGATCCTGACAACGTTGTTGATCTTGTTCACGTACTTGCCCGCCGCCCTGGAAACGTTCGCACCGACGTTCGACGCCCCAGCGAAAAAAAGGAAACGCAAACAAAATCAAAACTCAACCGATGCGCCGGAGAACGATATCGCGACCGTTGCGGAAGACAAATATTCGCACATCTGGGCCGCGACCGGACGCTGGATCGCGGGTCACCATGCAATCGTTTCGATTTCATTCGTGGCCATTTTTTGCGTTTGTTTCGTCGGCTTGTTCGACATCAAGACGTCGGTGCAATTATTGAAATTGTTTGACCAAAAGTCACGCATCCTCAGCGATTACGGCTACCTGGAAAAGAATTTTGGCAAACTGGTGCCGATGGAATTGGTGCTTCGCGTTCCCCCGTCGATGCAGTCCGAGAATCCGGCCGCGAGTGGAGTTGAAGGAAATGTTGATAAGCCGCATTCTTTGAAATTGCTTGAACGAATCGAAGCGGTTGGACGAATCGATACCATTGTCCGCCGCGCGCTCGGCGAAACCGGAACTGGCGTGATCGGTAAAACGATGAGCGCCGTCACGTTTCTGCCGCCGCTGCCCAACTTGAGCAATGGGTACGACGTCGTTCGTGCCAAGTTTCAAAACGATCTCAGCGCTTCGCTCAACTCGCTGACAACAACCGATTGTTATCGAGTCGAAGGCGCGGGGCCTCGCAAGGGCAGCGAATTATGGCGAGTCAGCCTGCGAGTCGGTGCGCTCAGCGACGTCGATTACGGTCACTTCGTCAATGATTTGCGATTGACGGTAATGCCGGCCCTCGCCGCGTACCAAACCCGTGAATTGATCCTGGATCAATTGCCCAGCAAGGGACGCGAAGTACCACGAATCTTATTCATCGGTCACCGCGAACCGAAGCCTTTGTCCGAGGAACGCCTCGTCGATACCGCGGTTGCGAACGTGGCCAGCAATACCGAGTCAGTCATCTACAGCGACACGATTTACGCGGCCACGGTCGCCGAATTGATGCAGGTCGAAAAGGTGAAGCGTCCGGTATGGATCGATATCGATGCCGAAGATGCAAAGATCCGACCCGGCGATTCGAGATGGGAAAAATTACTCGCAACCGTCGATGTTGTCGTGATGATCGCGGACCAAAAAGGGATCACTTCGGCCGAGCTTGCGAAGTCATCCAAAGCGTTTGTCGATGCTCGTTTGTCCGTGCTGCCGACACCCGAACCGGCGCTCGACGGAGCGACGCCCATCGAGATCAACGCGGGGCCGCTGGAGGCAATTTATACGGGCATCGTCCCCGTCGTTTACAAGGCACAGCGAACGTTGCTGGTCAGTCTCGTTGAATCGATCGCGATGGCGTTTGTGTTGATCGCCGGCGTGATGATGCTTCTTTTGATTCCCGGAAAACTGCCCGGAGCGTTGTTGAAGCCGCGAGTGGTCGGCTGTGGCGTGATGGCGGGTTTGATCGCGATGATTCCGAATTTGTTTCCGATCGTGATCATCTTTGGTTTGATGGGTCACGCGAATGTGCTTGTCGATATTGGCACGATGATGACCGCGTCGGTGGCGCTAGGCGTTGCGGTCGACGACACGATTCACTTTCTGAGCTGGTTTCGGCAATACCTTGATACCGGCATGTCTCGGATCGAAGCGGTAATCGAAACCTACAAGCGTGTCGGTCCGGCAATGTTGCAAACGACGCTTGTCGCCGGACTTGGATTGTTCGTGTTTTCGCTATCGACATTTACGCCTACCCAACGATTTGGAACGTTGATGTTGGTGCTGCTGGTGACGGCGTTGCTGGGCGATTTGATTTTGTTGCCGGCGCTTTTGGCGGGTCCGCTGGGCCGTTGGTTCCGGCCTCGTCCGAGCCAGCCGACTGGACAAGATTCGTCACCTGCGATGAACGCCGGCCCGGAGTTAACCGGCACCGCAGGACGCACCCTCGAACATGCCGACGGCGCGTATTCGACAATTCATGCGGCCCAAGCGACGTCTATACCCAAGGCTGCGACGTCGCCAGCAAGTCAACGCACCGATCTGGGCAAACTGAAGCCTTGGCGAAACGCTTAATCCATCCGATCGCGGCATAAGAGATGCCGCGATGAGAAGAGACATGTCGGCGAGTCAGCCGGCCAGTCGTGTGATTCGGCTTGCGGGGTTTGCCAATTCATCCGCCGTCGCTCGGTAGCGATATTGCATCAGATAAGCGTCCTCGACGGTGTCGTCATAGAAGTCTCGCAACACCGATATCGCGCGAAAGCCGAGACCTTTGAAGAACAACTGGGCATCCAGGTTCGTCTCGCGAACTTCCAGCATGATGCGATTGCGTCGCTCGTGCGAAAGCTTGCTGAGCAATTTGCCGACCATCGCATTGCCGACACCTTGGCGTCGTGCTTCTTTGGCAACGGCAAAGTTGAGGATATGCAGACGGTTTTTATGCAGTTCATAGATCATGAATCCGACGACTTTGTCGTCTCGTTCGGCGACCATGCCGATGCAATTTCGCTGGCGGAGACAACGGATAAAGTCGTCCTCGTTCCAGGAAAATTCGAAGCTTTGGCTCTCGATCGCGAGCACCGCTGGCATGTCCCTGCGGATCATCCAGCGAATATGAACGCAAGTCGTCGAGGTATCAATTTGAGGCACGTCGGAACTCCTTTTCCACCGTGAATTGGGGACTAAAGGTGAAGGGAAGCGATCGAAAAAAACATCACAATGAAGACCGTGTGATGCGGTCGGTCGAGCACTGTCGTTCACTTGGGCGAACTGTATCAAAGCGAATTATGCGAGCCAATACAGACTGTCGATAATTCAGAAATAAGCGTCAAGATTTGAATCGACTGATCACGCTTGGCGACGAATTCACAAACGATGCCCGCTGAAATGGCAGTGCATTGGCTCAGCCGCTGTGTTCATCAACGTTCGGTTCCCCAGTAACCAAGTGGGATCATCGACAGGCCAGCGCGCGGTTTCAAGATTTCCTCGACCGCTTAGGTCGACGGTTTTTTTAGCAAATCAAGCGCCGCGGCAGTCATGGTTTGAATGCCCGTGCGCAGGGTCAGATCGATGTCGGGGTAGTAGGTGCTGGAGTGCAACGACGGGGGTGGTAATTGCATGTTTGCAAAGCGATCCAATCGTAATTTTTCGACCGAGCCGACGCGGTACAGAAGGATGGGGATTCCCGCTTTGCCGTATCGGCTGAAGTCCTCGCCACCCATCGACGGTTCGTCGCAGATGACGTTGTCTTCACCGATGGTGTCCTCGAACACTTGTCGCATCCGAGCCGCCAATTGTTCGTCATTTTCGAGCGAAGGGGTTCCTTCGCCGATGTGAATCGATGGCTGCGGTGCGTCGTAGAGAACGGCGACGGCCTTGGCTTGTCGCTGGATGGCAGCGAGCACCTGTTGGCGGACTTCGTCGCTGTAGGTTCGCACGGTGATTTGCAAACGGCATTCGTCACCGATGACGTTGTGTTTGGTACCCCCGTGGATCGATCCGACGGTCAAGACTGCTGGTTCGATCGGCTTCACTTCGCGGCTGACGATGGTTTGCAATGACATCACCAGCGAGGCGGCTTGAACGATCGGATCGCTTGTCGTGTGGGGTGCCGAACCGTGTCCGCCACGGCCTTTGACGGTGATGTCAACACTGTCGACGTTCGCCAGAGCAAAGCCGGGTAAAACCGAGACGAGTCCCGATGGCGTTTTGCTGCACACATGAATCGCCAAGGCGTAATCCGGTTTCGCAAATCGTTCGAAGATGCCATCTCGCAACATCGCTTTGGCACCACCGCCGCGTTCCTCCGCGGGTTGACCGACCAACATCAATGTTCCTGACCAAAGCGAGACGTGTTCGGCAAGATACTGCGCCACGCCGATCAAATTGGTCATATGAACGTCATGGCCACAGGCGTGCATCACACCTGTTTTGATGCCACCATTAAGTTCGATCGTCTTCGTCGACGCGAATGGCAGCGGCGTTTGCTCGGTCACGGGCAACGCATCCATATCGCAACGCAGCATCAGCGTCGGGCCTTCGCCGTTACGCAACATGCCGACGACGCCGTAACCACCGACGTTCTTGGTAACATCGTAGCCCGATTTTTTCCAAAACTGGGCCAATTTATTCGCTGTTTCCTTTTCTTCGTACGAAACTTCGGGGTGCGAGTGAAGCCATTGGTACGTTTTGACGAGGCTGGCCATGTTCGTGTCGACCCATTCCTGGGGTTCGACGGCAGGTGCAGCGGCGCTCGTCAAAAGCACAAAAGCCAAGGAAAGGAACGGGATTTTGGTCGAGGCAATCATTGTTCTCATGTTTTCACACAGCAGTGAAAGGCGGGAAAATCCATTTGGCACTGATCATAGGGATTTTCCAGAATCAGAAAACAACAGTTTTTTCGACTTGGTCGTTAGGTCGTAATGATCCCCGCCAATCCCAGCCCCGGGTCGATCAATCGATGACGCGGCAATGACGCAGGATTTCCTCGCCCGTCGCTCGATATCCCGTATAAAACGGACCGAACTCCGCATATCCGGCGCTCGCTTCGTCAAACCGCATCGCGTAGACGATCTCCTTCAAATACTGGGGATTTCTCGCCCAGAGCGTGACCATCCATTCCCAATCGTCCAAACCGACGCCAACGGTGATCGCTTGACTGACTTTGCCGGCAAATGCGATTCCGCTACGAGCGTGCTCGGCCATCAGCTCGCGACGATGCGAAAACGGCGTCGTAAACCAATTCGCACCGACGACACGTTGTTTGTTCATCGGGTAGAAACACGCCGCCGGCCATTCGGGAAATTCCGGCATCAGGCGTTGGTGGTTCATCATCGGCAATCTCGCTTCATAGGCCGCGACCCGCGTGTCAACTTCCTCGGACGTCAGGCTGCCATCGCGGATCGTGTTGATACGAAATTGCTCGACCGACGGCACATACTCGCTGACCTCCGACATGGACACGAAAGACCATGTCGGCTCGATCGCATGGCCCATACCGCTTGCCATGATCGATTGGTGAATCGCGTCGACCTTTAATGGGTCGGGATCCATCGCCATGATCGCAAAGTCCGCCTTGTGGCCGCTGATGATGTAGCCCTGAAATCGCTCGGTTCGATCCGCGTCCGCCGGGGACAATGCCGCCAACAACGAAGCGATATCGTCGCTGTCGCCGAGCATTTCCCGGCGAAGACGATAAAAATAGTGCCCGCAATGCCAACCCAATTCTGGGACAATCGAGGCGGGTGGCGGGGCTTTTTGCGCGTGCGGGGGACGGCCGGTGGGAGCGTTCATTTTGGGCACCAGTGGATGGAGTGGGAACCGTCCATCGTAACACTTTGGCGACATAATTCGAGTCGACGACCGGTAGGATCCACCGTGGAACGATGTCCGCGTTCCTGGCGTTACTCTGCCATACCGCCGGGCATGCCGACGTAGCGGGGTTCGTACGCGTGATCGCGTTTGCGGATGACTTTTGCGGTGATGATTCGGTCGGGTGGCATCACAATCATCGTTTCTTTTTTCTCAGTCGGATCGACACGACGAAGCGTCGAAACCACCTCCATCCCCTCAATCACTCGACCAAAAACCGTTTGTTTGTCGTCCTGGCGGATCAATGGCATCAGCGCGATCGCAAATTGCGAGCTGGCCGAATTCGGAATGAATTTATCCTTATCGTTTGGCTGGGGGACCATCGCCATCGCGATGTGTCCGCGAAGGAATTGTCGAGCGTCGGGGTGGTCCGCTTCGTCGGGCAAGTAGCGTCCGGTCGTTCCCGTGCCATCACCGACCGGGTCGCCACCCAGCGCGATCAAATCGTCGACGACCTGGTAAAAATCCGAACCGTCGTAGTATCCCGATTCGACCAACGTGATGAAATTCGCAACCATGTTGGGTGCTTGGTCTTCAAATAACTCGAGCGTGAAATTGCCCCGCGTGGTTTCAACCAGCACGCGTGGCAGGTTGTCCGCCACGGCTTCGGCCGCTCGGACCTCCTGCTCGCGACGCCAAATATCTGGATACACGGCGACAATGTTGGCGATCATCTTGTCCACCTTTTCCAGTTTTTCGGTGCCGTTGAGCTCGACAAACTTTTGCAGATAAGGCATCACCTTGTCGCTGTCGCCGTACAACAGCGAACAGCGCGCGGCCATTTGGTAGAGAAAGGGAAACGTCAAGTCGGTTTCCAGCATCGCCTCCGTCGCTTCCAACGAATTTTCGTAGATCGACGTCGATTCGCGATACTGCAGCGTCGTCACCAGCATCGAGCCGGTCTCGAAGTCGCCTTTTCTCAAACGGAACACTTCGAGCGCCGTGTCGAACACCTCGTCCATCTGTTGGCGAGCCTTGTCGCGAAGCCGGCGGTAATTCGCCTGGTTGGCTTCGGTTCGTTCGCTGACGTCGTTGTTGTAAACAATCTGCTGGGCCTTCATCTCGACCATCGTATCGGCCCAATTTGATCGGGCCTGCGTAAACGCCTCGATCGCAACCCGCTGCTCGGGGGTGATCGGATCAGAGCCCTCTGGCATCGACGCCTCCAAGGGATCGTCACCCGGTCCATCGTGATCGCGGCCCGCGTGATCGTGGCCCTCGTGATCGTGGCCCTCGTGATCGTGGCCCTCGTGATCATCCACCGACACCGGCGGTTCCTGCGACATCAGGTTCGTTGGCGTGGACAAATTCACGCCAATTCCCAATGACGCGACCAAACCCGCGATTGCCAATCGATCAAAAAAATTCAGCATCGGAAACACGACAAAAAACGGAATGAAGCGAAAAAAGCTGCGACAATCTTACCATGACGCCACAAAAAGTTGGGCCTGGCATCCCTTGATACGCAATCACGACTTTGAAATGTTCGTGATCCACCCTACGCTTTCACTCACCAGCCCTCCAGTTTTCCCTCCAACGACTCCGATCCAGCGTGCCGAATAACGATTTTAGTCAACGTTCACCGTCCGACGATGATGGGTCCGGTGGTCGATCCAACGACGGTCCGTCGCGTCCGCCACGTTCGCGAGACGTCATGCGCGACCCGCGGCGGCGTGGAGACGCTCGCAGTATCGCGCCGACGACGCCGAAGAAGATCAAGCCGACCAAACTACGGATCATCGGCGGGCAAATGCGCGGCCGCGGCGTCGTTTATATGGGCGACCGCACCACGCGACCGATGAAAGACAGCATCCGCGAAACGCTGTTCAATATTCTTGGCCGAACCATCAAGCAATCGATCGCGTTCGATCTCTTCGCCGGGACAGGGGTGTTGGCGATCGAGTCGCTCAGCCGCGGTTCGGTTTCCGCCGTCGCGATCGAAAAGAGCGGGCTGGCGGCCAAGACGATCCGCGCGTCCGCCGATGCGATCGGTATCGGTGACGAGTTGTCAGTGCTCACGGGAGATTCGTTTCGGATCTCGATCGCGCGGATGAGTGAGGTCCGCGCCGGTCATCCGACGACGCCCTGGGTCGTTTACTTTTGTCCGCCGTATGCCCTATGGGTCGACGATCAAGCCAGGATGTTTGACCTGCTCGTCACGACAATCCGGCTCGCTCCACCGGACTCCCAAATCGTTACCGAAACGGACAAATTTTTCGACGTTGAAACGCTGCCGACCGGCTCGGCGGAAGGTGCAGTTTGGGATATTCGGCGAAAGGGCAACGTGACGCTGGCATTTCTGGAGGTTCCGCCTTCCAAGTCCGCGTCGGCAACACAGACGCCGGCGGAGATGGACACAGCGGTGATCAACGAGGCTGGGGCTGATTCAAAAAATCATTGACCGTCTTGATCTTTTCGGGATCCTCTTTTGGTTGCATCATGCGACCGAAGAATCCCGACTCGGACGAATTTGACATCGGCTGAGTCTTCGGTTCCGTCTTCGGTTCCGTCTTAAACATCCACGACGGATCGAGCGCCTTTTTGGTCTTCTGCCAACCCTGCTTCGCCGATTTGTTCATCTTCGTCATCGGATTTGCGGGCTTTCGCTTGATTCGAGCGGGCTCTTCGGACCAGGGCATTTTGGGCCAGGACCAATTCGTCGGATTCAACGGCGCAAAAAATTGACTCGGACCACCGTCGGTAGGCGGTGCGGCCACCACGGGGCCCGCAAGCACGAAAACGATCATCCATCCCGCGAAGATCGTCAGCACGAGAGTACGCACGGCGAAATCTCCCAAAACCAGTATCGAACAAAACATAAACCACACAACGCCGCTGTAGTTCGCAAATCGCAAGCGTCGCCGTCCAGAGCAGTTCGCGCCGCACAGAATATTTCCTTTGGAAACATAAATCTTAGTGACGATTCGGGCTTGCGACCCGCACCG
>Ga0105045_10001199_pt1 | contig 20938 bp, 14 predicted proteins | sample MAT02_FD_78089 | JGI IMG/M metagenome (GOLD analysis project Ga0105045, IMG submission 78089) | Freshwater microbial communities from Lake Fryxell liftoff mats and glacier meltwater in Antarctica - MAT-02 (megahit assembly) | ecosystem: Environmental > Aquatic > Freshwater > Ice > Liftoff... | reverse complement strand
GTAAATCAGGCTCGTCAATTGGCTTCGACGTGAGCGCTCAGCCGAACGGTGTCTTTTCACGGTTGAAAGGTTTGAAGATTGCTCACAAGAGATACGGCGCTTAAAGGTCAGTCGCTGAATTAATAATCCCCATGCGTTCACGCCGGGGAATGTCAAAGCCATGGAATTGGGAGGAGTTTCAGGAGTCCTTTTTAGTTTTGTAAGATAGCCCTCACCCCCTCACCCCTTCTCCCACCTGAGGCTACGGTGTATGCACAACTCCCCGCTACTTATTTGTAAGACGCATTTTGACTGCGCTCAATGCTCAATCCCTGACGAGAAGAGGGTTGAGCGGAGTCGAAACCCGGTAACTGCTTAATTTAATTCAGCCCACCTCCTTAGTGGCTTTCCGTTAGGGATTAGCGATGTGCAACTGTGGAGTTGTCCTATGGCACACCCGGATAAACACGCTCGCCATTACAAGGAACTACAACCAATCCAGTTCAGCACTAGCTGCCGTGCTGGGGTCGATTCTGGGTTTGATGAAATTTCCGGATGTGATGACAGAAGCTGGGATCGCATTTGAATGAAAGCATTTGAATGAGACCGTTTGAATAAGACCATTCTGAGCAGCACAACCAAGTTGCACAGGATTGTTTTTAGGAACCTTGCGAGAGCCTCTATCCGTCTTGTTTTATGCCGCTTATTTTCTTAATGCCGCTTATTTCGTGTTGAGGGTAAAATTTGCTCTGGGCTTTGGAAGCATCGTTATGGCTCAAGGGCTAACTTACGACAGGACACCTAAGCCTTGAGATGAAAAATCCTTAGACACCTAAGTTTTTCGATCAGAATTCTGAGGCGAGATTCTAAAATAAGCACCTTTTCTGGCCTATGCTTGCCTAAGGTCTGACACATGCCTTCTCCTAGAGCCGCCGCCTATCCACCAAAATGCACCTAGGATTATTCACTGTTTAAAAGCCCCCTGTTTGAATTTCTTGTCTGATTTGAGGAGATGTAATGCTGAGTCAACGTTTACAGCGACGGATAGCCATGTTGGCCGGGGTGGGCGTGATGGCCACTAGCACGGCGATCGCCCTATCGATCGATCACCGCCCAGCCTGCGCCCAAGGATCAACCTACCCCGAGTGTGTGGCCGAGTTAATTAACCTGGGTGTGTCGCCAGATGTGGCCGCCCAAGAATGTCGAGGGACGCAGCCCAGCGGGCTTGATACCTGCATCAACAGGGCGATGTTTGTGACGGCTCAGGCGGCATCTGGCCCAACCGAAGATGGAGCCTGGCGCTACCCTTTGTATGGCCCTGTCGATGGTAGTGCCATGCGGCAGGTGGGGTGTCGGCAGCGCAGCGTATTTGAAGTTAGCGGTTGGCGCTGCTCCTCTGAGACGATGGAATTTCAGGTGTTGAGTGCGCCAGATGCAGCGGCACAATGTCGGGGCGATCGCCCGACATCTCCCCCCTCATCTACCACGATCCTGCAACGGCAGGGCACGCTATCGAGCAATAACACCAGCCAAGACTTTGTGTTTCAGGGGAATGCCAATCAAACCATTCGGATTCGGGTACTCGGAGAAGGCGGGTTTGATCCGGTGGTGCGTCTCGAAGACTTTAGCGGTCGAGTGCTGGCTGAAAACGACGACGCAGGGGGCGGCAGTTTTGACTCGCTCTTAGTCCATACCTTGCCCCGCAACGAAAGCTATCGCGCAGTCGTGCGAGGGTTTGGCAATCGATCGGGTCAATTCACGATTCTGATCGACACCCAGTAAGGCAAGCGTCAGGCTAACAGAAGACCACAGTAGGTTTGGGCGATCGCCTTGCTCATGCAAGGCGATCGGGAGATCCCTAGTGTAGAGGCAGGGGCGATCGCCCTAGGTAAACGGCTGCAAAGCGGCAGGGGTTTTGTCTTCTGCCGATGTGTCACATCGACCACAGGCCGCGACCCATTTCCGGGTAGAGTGAAGGGCGGGTTCTGGAGTGTTCCCATAGCCGTTTGTCTGTAGTCGTTTTTAGCGATTTTAAGGCCGTTTTGAGGCCGTTTTGAGGTTGGTCATCAAACTCAGCCCCATGGCTTCTAGGGGTTAGGAACTGGGGTCACGCTTAACGGTAGATGTATTCTGAGCCGGCTAAATCTTATCTGGGATTTGTCGTAACCTAGATCCGCCAGTTTAGAATCGTTCAGGTCAGCGCTACTGACCCCATCGCAATACCCAGGAGATGCCTGGTGAATCTCTAGCATCCATGCTGAGTCGTTTTTGTGAATGATCTCTCCTTTCGCAGCCGTTGCCCCAGGTTCATGATTCTCAAGCTCCATCATCCATTTCAATCATTGGTTGCCCAGACAAAAAAGTATCCCCTCTTGGCGCAGAGCTTCACGGCATTTGGGTTGACGCTGCTGTGTGGGTTGGCCTTTTGGTGGCACCTCGGCAGTATTGGGTTGATTGATGAAACGGAGCCATTGTTTGCCGAAGCAGCCCGTCAAATGACCGTAACGGGGGATTGGGTGACGCCCTACTTCAACGGCGTCACGCGGTTTGATAAGCCCCCGTTGGTCTATTGGCTGATGGCGATCGCCTATCAGGTGATTGGGGTCAACGAGTGGGCCGTGCGGTTTCCCTCTGCCCTCAGTGCCACCCTCTTGACCGTCGGTGGATTTTTTACCCTGCGCGCTTTTGGTCTGCCGATCCCGGCGATCGCCCCAGATCGGGAGCAGGCTCATGCCCAGCGCCAATGGGTCGCGTGGATCGGTGCCGGAATGATGGCGTTCAATCTACAAACCCTAGTATGGGCGCGGACAGGCGTTTCCGATATGCTCCTCAGTGGTTGCCTTGGGCTGGCGCTGATGGCCTTCTTTTGGGGCTATGCCGCCCCTGCTAACACCCGCCCCAAACGCCTCGGATATTTGGGCTTTTATCTGTTTTGCGCCCTAGCGGTGTTGACCAAAGGCCCCGTGGGAATTGTGCTGCCGGGGCTAGTGGTCATCGCGTTTTTGATCTATGTCGGGCAAGTGCGCACAGTCCTGCGGGAGGCGATGCTGGGCTGGGGGATTTTGCTATTTGTGGCGATCGCCCTGCCCTGGTTTCTCCTGGTGATTCAGGCCAACGGCCAAGCCTACATCGATTCTTTTTTTGGCTATCACAACTTTGAGCGGTTCACGCGGGTGGTCAATCGCCACGGCGCACCCTGGTATTTTTACTTTTTGATTGTGCTCGGAGGCTTCGCTCCCTATTCGCTCTACTTGCCCTCCGCGATCCTAAACAGCAGATTTTGGCGACTTCAAGAGTGGCGATCGCAACCGCGCTCAACCCACCTAGGCTTATTTGCCCTAGCCTGGTTTGGGGTCATTTTTGGCTTTTTTACCATTGCTGTAACCAAGCTACCCAGCTATGTGTTGCCCCTAATTCCGGCGGCCTCGATCTTAGTGGCTCTATTCTGGGGCAGTGTGCAGATCCGGACCCCGCAAAGCCTGGGGTGGCGCATTGTACAGGGCTTAACGATCCCGATGTTGGGCTGCATGGCGGTCGGGATGTGGCTGCTGCCCCGCGTTTTAGATACCGACTTGGCCACCCCTGATTTTTCGGCTGCGATGTGGGCGGCGGGGGTGCCACTGCGGGGGGCTGTGGTGTGGGGGGGAGGGGCGATCGCCAGCCTGCTGCTGGTCGTTCGGCGGCAGGGGCGGTGGTTATGGGGAATCCAGTTAGCTACCTTTGCTCTATTTATTAGTGTGGTGCTCCTGCCTGCTCTCTTTGTAATGGATGCCCAGCGCCATCTCCCCATTCGCCAAATGGCAACCGAAATTCTGCAACAACGGCGACCCAAAGAACCGATTCTGATGCTGGGGTTTCCCAAACCAAGCTTGGCGTTTTACTTGCAACACCCTGTCCGCTTTTTACCCAACTCTGAAGCCGCCCGCCCAGTCTTCCGCCAAATGTCTAGACGGAATCAGCCCTCGGCCTTGGCCTTGGGGTTGCGCTATCGCATCGTCGAGTCTGACCTTGAGCGCGAAGACTTTACCGACTTGTACGCCATCGGCAAATATAGCCTCGTCCGCATTGAGTTTCCCATCGAGAAGTATCGAGACTTGCCGCCGCTGCCCACCATCCCACCCGCCCCCATTAGCCCCTGATCGCCGTCACGTTAGCCCAGCCACTTGGCACATCATGGCTAAAAGTGCCGCGACATTGGGGGAGGTGGCCAGGTCTGGGTTTTCCCATAGGGTGAGGTACGGGAACACCGAGAGATCCCGGACTTGGTGAGCCGCCTGGGTGTTTTCGGGGCTGAGGGTAATCAGCGGCAACGTCGCCAAGGCAGAATGTTGCCCCAGGGCTTGCATAAACGTCAGGGGATGGGGCAATACTCCATCTAGTAGCACCAAGTTGGGCTTCCAAACCCGCGCCAGAAGGTCGGCTTGCGCGAGGTCATCGACCTCTAGCAGTCGGCAAGGATAAGGGTGCAGCAAGGTGGCGAGGTCGTGCGATCGCCCTCGATCATCGGCTCCTAGGTCGGTGGCGATAGGCCATGGGCTGAAGGGCCACCCATCGGCAGGTGCATCCCCCGGCAAAGGCGGTTGAAACCCTTCAGCGTGATCCATCTCGGTGGGGCGGAGGTGCAAAATGGTGAGTTGTTCGAGGTGAGGATTGGGCTGCGGCTCCAGTTGCGAGACCACCGCCGCAATCACCTGCTGCAACGCCTGGGGCTGGATCGGCACACTCAAAAATTCATTGGCTCCGTGGCTAAAGGCTTTGCCCCGTTCGTTGCGGCTGGTGGTAATAATAATGGGGATTTCGCAGGTTTCTGCATGGGAGCGCAGCAGGGTCAAGACATCCCACCCCGACAACTGGGGCAACACGGGGTTGAGGAAAATCATTAGGGGCTGGAGCTGTCGGGCTTTTTCGAGGGCTTCGGTGCCTGAGCGGGCGATCGCCAACCGATAGCCCAAATCCGTCAGGGGCTGTTGCAAGTCTTCTAAAAACTGAGGAACCGCCTCAACCACCAACACTAAATAACGCCCCGGCCAAGTCTCTGTCTGCTGCCGCAACAGACGCGGCTCGATCCCCCGGAAGGAGGGGTCGGGCGGCAGCAACAACGTAAACTCGCTACCTTTACCTTCGGCGGAAGTAAAGGTGACATCGCCACCATGCAACCGAGCCAACCGTTGCGTCAGCACCAACCCCAACCCGGTGCCTTCAAAGCGCCGGGTAAGAGGATGCTCGAGTTGCTGAAATTTCTGAAAAATCAAATGCTGTCGATCTTGCGGAATCCCAATCCCGGTATCCCAAATCGTAAAGGCAATCCATCCATGCCACTCTTCGACATTGAGACCAAATGATCCCGCCCCATCGGTAAACTTGAGCGCATTGGAGAGCAAATTGGCTAACATCTGCCGCATCCGCACCTCATCGGCCACCATCGTCTTTAAGGATGGCTGAATCTTGAGGGTAAACTCCGGCATCGTGGCATGGGGTACGACTTCGCCCAAGTCTTCGCCTTCATCAAACAGGTGCATCTGTTTGGCCTGTTCGAGGGCACGGGCACACACCGTTGCCACCGATAGCGGCTCCATCGCTAGTTCGAGTTGCCCAGTTTCAATCTGGGTGAGATCAAGGATGTCGTTGACAATCATCATCAGATGCCGCCCGCTGTGATAAATCAGCCGGGCATAGCGGGCTTGGCGATCGTTTAAGGGGCCAATCATCTGATCTTTCAGCAAATTAGACAGCCCCAGCACCGCTGTGAGGGGGGTGCGCAGTTCATGGCTAATGCAGGCCAGAAACTCGTCTTTCATGCGGTTGAGTTGCATCAAATCGGCATTTTTGGCCGCTAGCTCTTTCGCCACCTGATGTTGCTCGGTGACATCCTGAGCCAAGATCAACCATAGTTTTTCACCCTGGGTCGCAGCGGATTGGATCAAGACCGCCGTAGGATCTGGGGCTGGAGGCAGGTAGCCCAAGAGTGTCCCGGAAAATTGCCAAATGCGATCGCCCCCTTCCTCCATTTCACACAGACAGACGCAAGTATTGGTATGGGGCACCGGGCGACAACTGCCAGGAGACTGCAACCCACTCATGGATTTGAGCAATACTTCCCAGGTGTGGTGCCCCAGCAGCGCTTCACGGGCAGACGCCTCGCGGGGGGAGAGATCTGGGATGGTTTCGGGGGCAGCGTCGCCGGTGGCGGCGGCTTCGGGAATAGGTGCTGACGGGTCGCTTTTCTGAGTTTGGCTAAGAGTTTGGCCAAACTCAGAAAAGCGATCAGTGGGCGATCGCATTCCTTCTAGCCAAGAACTCGGCTCTAACCCCAGCGAAGAGAGCCAATCTCCAGCTTCTCCGGCCAGAAATGAGGACAGGGATTGCCATAATTCCTCGGGTTTTTGGATGTCTGAGAGATGACTTTGCCAGGTGTGGTTTTGGGCAATGACCTGCCCGGTTTCGGTTTGCAACATCAAAGGCAACGGCAAGCTATTGAGCAACTGGCACAGGGTTGGCAAGGTAAGCGATTGAGCCATATCCATGGCCACCACCGCCGATTGCACCACCTTCTCGGAGGGGTGAACCTCTGACCCCGCAGGGGAAGGGCGATCGCCCAATGTTTGGGTAGCCCAAAATTCCCACCAGCGCTCGGTGTTCAATAAACCCAACCATTCACCCTCAGAATCTTGCAATAACCAGTGGCTCGGCGGTGCTCCCTGCATCGCCTGCAATACTTGCTCACAACTCCAGTGGCTAGGAATGATCTGCAATGGCTCAACACCACAACCCACCATCACCGAAAGGGCTTCTAGGTCTACTGGGTAGGCAGAAGGATGACGATCTGGGGGCACAAGATAGCGCAGCAAGGCTTGAAGCTGCACCACCCCCACCGGCATCGAGCCTGGGCTGACAATCAGCGCCCGCCCTGCTTGATGGAGGGTAAACAGCCGCAACATTTCGGCAACACTGGTGTTTATATTGACCAGCGGCACCACATCAATAAACTCTTCAACTGCAAAATCTGGCATCAGTGCTCACCAGTCCTGAAAAGGTACAAACAGAGCAGCTATGAATAAAGCAGACAATAAATAGGAGGAAGCTGTAAACCAAGCAAAAACAAATAAATCTGAAGCAATAAAATAGCTTGAAAACAGAGATGGAAGACAAGACTGTAGACTTAGACCGAGATCTGAGGCCGATATTGGCGGCAATGATCGGCAGACCTAGAGCCGAAAAAATCCCATTACATCCGGTTAATCAGAATGAACCATAAGAGGGCGATCGCTCTCGCCATCCCATGAATCAAAACGCCTATGAATCAAAACGCCCACCCGTTAAGACATCCATGAGCTAAGACATCCATGAGCTAAGACATCCATACCCAGCGGCCCCGAGCCAAACCTATGCTCGACCCACTACCTTCGAGTCACCCATAGTGTCTTCGCATTAGGGAGCCTGTGACTCCGCTGCCCTGGGTCAAGACAAAGACCCTACCTTCAACATTCGCCTTCAAATCTCAACATACACCCTCCACAGAGAGGATAGGCGACCAAAACAGCGGTTTATCCAGTTCTTAATGCTGTCTTCAAGTTTGCCCCTACCTAGACGGGCACACCGAGAAAAATCCAAGATTGGCAGCCCAGACCCATGGCCACGATGACCGAGCCGCCCTTAGGCTTTGTACTGCTGCTACCCGCGTGATTGTGAAGTTTTCTAATACAATGAATCATTAAGTATTGCGATACAAAAAGAAATGTTTGCATTGCCTTACAAATTGCAATGTTTTGGCACAGTAGATGTTTGCATTATTTTGTAGGGCTAAATCGTGAAAGCTACCCATAGGACGGGCGATCGCCCCCTCCCCTGCGCGCTTGGCTTTTTTGGATGAGGTTCCATCAGATTCTCGCCCGTCTATCTCGTGCTAACTTTCGCGCTCATTATTTTCGCTCATTATATTTTGCGATTTTGTGCGGGTTGCCAAAGCCATCTAGTCGTTGCTGCGTTTTCCCCGTCCTCATTTATTCAGGTCTTCCCTTGCTGGTTCTCTGCGCCCTGGCCCCATCTCAAGATCTGACGCAGAAGCTTCTGTCTCAGGTTCAACACCAAGAGGATTCGTCAAACCGACGGATGGCAGACCCGGTTGCCGTAGATCCGCAATCTTCTCTTGCGACTGAGTTGACCACCACTCAGCAGCCTAAAATATCTTATAAATTAGAGTGCTTTGGGCGATCGCAAGACTACCTCGCCCATATCAAACCAGCCACCAACCGCATAGATTGCCTCCTCCTCGAAGAAGATGGCAACCTAGAACCGTTATTTCGGCAGCTCAAGCAAGACACCATTTTTCTTCCGACCCTCATTCTCGATCCCGCGCAGTCTCACTCCTCCCGCAATCTGGGAGATGGTCATGGGCAGCGGGTTTATCATGATGCGGTTGTGCGTATATCCATCAGCCAGCTATCAGAATTGGAGGAGCATATTCAAGGGGCGATCGCCCAGTTTCTGCGCCTTTCTACCCCCCCGATCCCCGAACCCGAAACGCCCACTAACGCGGTTCTTACCCTCACTGCGCTCAGTACCCTTTCTCAGCAACAACGGCGGCTGGCCGACAAACTCAAAGAACGGCTGGGCTATCTCGGGGTCTACTACAAGCGTGACCCGGCCAACTTCTTTCGGCACATGCCCCCCAACGAAAAGCAGGAGATTCTCCTGCGGCTTAAGACCGACTATCGCAAAATCATCCTCAGCTACTTCTCTGTCCGCAACGCCCAAACAGACGCCGTCAACCAGGCCATTGATACCTTCGTCGATCTAGCGTTCCTATCCGACATATCCGTCTCTCAAGTGGTCGAAATCCACATTGAGCTGATGGATGAGTTTGCCAAACAGCTTAAACTCGAAGGCCGCAGCGACGACATCCTGCAAGACTATCGGCTAACCTTGATCGATATTATTGCCCATCTCTGTGAAATGTACCGCCGCTCTGTTCCTAGAGCCAGTTAACCTTCCGGGCGTCAAGTGTCTATGATAATTCTGGAGAGAGTCACTGCCGATTGACGGTTCTGTAATCCCTGGTTTTCAGAAGCATCCTGCCCACCCCGATCAGGTTTTACGTTAAGATGCCGAGCTAAAGCTTTTGCGCACCCCAAGGGCAACGCCCATTCCACCCTTGACCATAACGCTCCCTTAATTTTTTCCTTTTTTACCCTCTTTAGCAATCTCGCACCCTACCCAGACACTCTATCCAGACTCACCATGAGCCATGCTAAGAAGACCTACATCCTCAAACTCTATGTGGCAGGCAATACGCCCAACTCTGTGCAAGCACTCAAAACCCTAAACCACATCCTCGAAAAAGAATTTCAGGGTGTATATTCCCTCAAGGTGATCGATGTGGTCAAAAATCCACAGTTGGCCGAAGAAGATCGGATCCTTGCAACCCCAACACTAACCAAGGTGCTGCCACCCCCCGTTCGCAAAATTATTGGAGACTTATCCGATCGAGAAAAAGTCTTGATTGGTCTAGATATTTTAGATCCAGACCTTCTGTATGATGAGTTGCAGGAAGATATGCCTGATATTTAAAACTATTGGGAAAGCTGTTGAAAACTCGTTTTCTTATCCTTTTATTTAGATTTAAAATCACTTCTTCTAATGGCAGAACTGGAGCAGTCAGGACAATTAAGTGAAGCTTCCTTTCGCGGAATTCAAAAAATCCGCACCCTCATTGAAGGCTTCGATGATATTAGCAATGGTGGGCTACCTGTCGGTCGAACGACTATTGTAAGCGGCACCTCCGGAACCGGTAAAACCCAGTTTGCGGTTCAATTCCTCTACAACGGGATTATTCATTTCAATGAGCCAGGTGTCTTCGTCACCTTTGAAGAATCTCCCGCCGACATTATCAAAAACGCACATAGTTTTGGTTGGGATCTCCAAAAACTGGTGGATGAAGGGAAGCTCTTTATTATGGATGCTTCCCCCGATCCTGATGGCCAAGAAGTGATTGGTAGTTTCGATCTATCTGCCTTGATTGAACGGATCCAATATGCCATTCGTAAATACAAAGCCAAGCGCGTTTCTATTGACTCTGTGACGGCGGTTTTTCAGCAATATGATGCAGCCTCTGTGGTGCGCCGAGAGATTTTTCGCCTAGTGGCTCGGCTGAAGCAGGTCGGTGCCACTACCATCATGACGACCGAGCGGGTCGAAGAATATGGCCCCATCGCACGATTTGGGGTCGAAGAATTTGTCTCTGATAACGTGGTGATTGTCCGCAATGCCCTAGAAGGAGAGCGCCGCCGCCGCACGATCGAAATTCTAAAACTGCGGGGCACCACCCACATGAAGGGAGAATACCCCTTCACCATGACCAACAACGGGATCAACATTTTCCCATTAGGAGCCATGCGGCTCACCCAGCGCTCATCCAATGTGCGCGTTTCATCTGGGGTCAAAACCCTAGATGCCATGTGTGGGGGTGGTTTTTTCAAAGACTCTATTATTTTGGCGACCGGCGCAACAGGGACGGGCAAAACCCTATTGGTCAGTAAGTTTTTGCAGGATGGGTGCCGGGTTGAAGAGCGGGCACTCTTGTTTGCCTATGAAGAATCGCGCGCTCAGTTGGCTCGCAATGCCTACTCTTGGGGCATTGACTTTGAGGAATTAGAACAGCAAGGTCTGCTCAAAATTATTTGTGCCTACCCTGAATCGGCAGGGCTAGAAGACCATTTGCAAATTATTAAGTCTGAAATTACCGAATTTAAGCCTTCACGGGTAGCCATTGACTCGCTTTCGGCATTGGCGCGCGGGGTCAGTCATAATGCGTTCCGGCAGTTTGTGATTGGGGTGACGGGGTTTGTCAAACAGGAGGAGATCACGGGCTTCTTTACCAATACGACTGACCAGTTTATGGGGTCGCATTCCATCACAGATTCCCACATCTCCACCATTACAGACACCATTCTTTTGTTGCAGTACGTAGAAGTTCGGGGAGAGATGTCACGGGCGATCAACGTCTTCAAGATGCGGGGATCGTGGCATGACACGGGGATTCGAGAGTATGTGATTACGGCCAATGGCCCAAATATCCAAGACTCGTTCCGTAACTTTGAGGGAATCATCAGCGGCTCGCCCACCCGCATTTTGGCAGATGAGAAAAATGAGTTGGCTCGAATTGTGCGCGGTGTCCAGGAACGCACGGAAGACGGGGACGCAGAACTAGGCTAAGTTAACAAAACTTGGAGAGTCATAGGGCGCTGGTGCTTGTGATTTAAATCACAGGGTTGGGGGCGATCGCATCACGGATGCTTATCCCTCCCTCCTGCATACTAGAACCATGAGTTCCAAGTCTGAGTTCCTGAATTTCGTCCGCGCCCGAAGGAGTTTCCTCATGAAGGTCAAGTCTTGGCGAGAAACCTTGGCAACAGCAATGCTTGCCCTCTTTGCCCTGTTTCTGTTCCACTTGGCAAGTGATGCCCGTGCTAGCCGCCCCCTGTTTCAGTGGTCTCTAGCCTACACTGCTGCTATCTCTACCTAACCAATTGATTTGGCTCAGATGGCTACAAAATATTGGGGCGATCGCCCCTTTTGTCATTCCGTGATAGGTCTTCAAGCCTATGACCGCATGGCATGGGGCTATTCTCCTCGGAACTTGAAGCATAGAAGCTTGAACAATCCAGCCAATTTACCCTAACAGGTCGAGCCAGGCGTACTGACCAAATCTGGATTGCTGTCTCACCTTTTCAATACATCCAAGTCAAGCAAAAAAGTCGCTGAGGTCATCTTGCTCAGCGTCTAGGTCGGGGGCGGTTGCAGGTATATTGGCGGCAGCCAGCATATTCGATAAATCTTCCCCATCTAAAACGGTGCCTTCGAGCAGCGCATCTTGCAAGATAGATCCTTCTAGTTGAGCCTCTTGGAGGTTAGCTCCACTCAAGTTAGCTGCTGTCAGATTGGCCAGTTTGAGATTGGCTTGCTGAAGTTTAGCTCCGAGGAGGTCTGCACCCTTCAGATCTGCTTCTTGCAAGGAAGCGCCGGTCAGATCAGAGCGGTTGAAGCGCGTGCCTCGGAGGTTGCATTTGGCTAAATCAGCCTGGTTGAGCTTGGCTCCCATGAGGCGGGCATAGCTCAAGTTGGCTTCTGCCAAGTTGGCTTCGCGGAGGTTGGCGCGGCTGAGGTCGGCGCGGCTGAGGTCAGCGCCGCTGAGGTTGGCGTTGTGTAGGTCAGCGTTGTGCAGGTCGGCTCCGGCCAAGGAACAGTGGGTGAGGTTGGCTTTATGGAGATCGGCTTGGCTGAGGTCAGCACGGTTGAGCAGCGCCCGTTCGAGGTGAGCCCCACTGAGGTTGGCCTCTTGCAAAAATGCTCCTAATAAGTTGGCCTCGGTTAAATTGGCCTCGCATAGGTTGGCAGATCCTAGTTCTGCCCCGCTGAGATTTGCCTCCTTGAGGATAGATCCATTTAGCCTAGAACCGTTGAGGTTTGCCCCGGTGAAGATCGTCGCCGTGAGGTCAGCGTTGCTGAGGTTTGCGTTGTGGAGGTCGGCCTGGGTGAGGTTGCAGTGGCTCAGATCAGGACGGATATGGGGGTTTTCGTCACGCCAGCTATTCCACTGGCTAATGCTCCGTCGAAGCAGGGAGAGGTGTTCTGGATTGGCCATAGCGAACGCCAGCAGTAAGGAATTTTACAGGGAAGGAATTTGGCAGGGACAAGGATCGGGGATGCCCAGAAAAGGGGATGCGATCGCGCAACCAAAAACTAGATGTAACCGTTATCTGACATTTCTGACCTCTAGTCTAGGTTGGGTAGGCTATTCTAGCTAGAAGTCCATCAGTGATTGTGTCAAATTTAATTTTTTGAGTGAATAATGCACGGCAATGAAGGGTGGGCTGAAACCAGGAATGCCCTGAAATGATCGGTGGGTGATGAAAAGGCGATCGCCCTTTAGTAATACGATCGATTGTGGACGCGATTGGGTTCAATTGCGATGAGTTTTTGGAATAGGATGTGGGATTTGTCATGAAGTTGGCCGCACGGATGGATCGGGTATCTCCCTCAATGACCTTGGTAATTGATGCGAAAGCCAAGGCCATGAAGGCAGAGGGCATTGATGTCTGTAGTTTTAGTGCGGGGGAGCCAGATTTTGACACGCCGCCGCATATCGTTGAGGCGGCGCAGGCAGCGTTGGGGGCTGGCAAAACCCGCTATGGCCCAGCGGCAGGGGAGCCGAGCCTCCGGGCAGCGATCGCCCGCAAGCTACAACGCGACAATGATCTCTGCTTTGGTGCCGACAATATTTTGGTCACCAATGGCGGCAAGCAATCGCTGTTTAACCTCACCCAGGCCTTCATTGAACCGGGGGATGAAGTGATTATCCCGGCTCCTTACTGGGTGAGCTATCCCGAAATGGTGAAATTGGCCGGCGGAGATCCTGTCATCATCTCCACCACTGTGGCGCAGAATTTTAAGATTACGCCCGAGCAATTGCAGCAAGCCATTACCCCCAAAACCAAGCTGCTGGTGTTTAACTCGCCCTCCAACCCCACGGGGATGGTCTACACGCCAGAGGAAGTGCGGGCGATCGCCCGAGTTGTCGTTGACAACGATATTTGGGTCGTGTCTGATGAAATTTACGAAAAAATTCTCTACGGAGACTCGCAGCACCTCAGCATCGGGGCGGTGGGGCCAGAGATTTTTGAGCGCACCATCATTAGCAGTGGCTTCGCCAAAACCTATGCCATGACGGGCTGGCGGGTTGGCTTTTTGGCAGCGTCGGAGCCGATTATCCGAGCAACCACCAAACTCCAAAGCCACAGCACCTCCAATGTGTGCACCTTTGCCCAATATGGGGCGATCGCCGCCTACGAGTCTCCCCAAGACTGTATCACCGCGATGCTCGCCGCCTTTACTGAGCGACGACAGTATATGCTCGCCCAACTCCAACAAATGCCGGGTTTGACCTGCCCCGCACCCGGCGGAGCCTTCTATATGTTCCCCAGTATCGAGGGCACTGGCATGACCTCCCTAGAGTTTTGCGACGCCCTCCTCGAAGAGCAGAAGGTGGCGGTGGTGCCAGGGGTGGCATTTGGGGCAGAGGGCTGCATCCGCCTATCCTATGCCACCAGCCTAGACACCATCCGCGATGGCATGGAACGCCTTTCGAAGTTCCTTTATCAACACCAAAAATAGCCAAACATAAAGCGAGGCTATTCGCGACACCCCCTAAAATCAAGCGGTAGCCCCTGAGGGGGCACTGCAATAAGCCTCCCCCATGTCGCTAGCATGGGGGAGGCTTATGAGGTTTTGGGATGGAGTTGGGCGATCGTTAATCGAGATAACCCATCAGCAGTTCCGCATCATCTTCTTCATTGGCCGCAATGGGGCGACCACCGGGCAAAATTTTTGCATCCATCAGCCGAGCGCTACTCGCAAAAACAGGACGGCCACCGGGCAACGTCAAGTCTTCGCGGATCACGATATCGCTCATGAAAATGGGGCGACCACCGGGCAAAGATGTTTCCGAAAGTTGAATATGACTGGCCATAATCGGGCGATTGTTCAAAATAGTTCCATAGATTTCCATGTGGCTGGCGGCAATAGGCCGCAACCCAGCATCAGAGATCGTTTCAACGACTTCAATTTGGGAGGGACCTACGGGGCGCAACCAAATTGACCCTACCGCACTGGCTTGAATGTCTCCTGCTTTTTCTTTAGACAAAGCCAATGCAGACATTCCACTTGTCGTATCATCCTTGGTCACAGTTTTCTCCACTTTTTTCTGGTCTTCAGGTGTTTCTGATGCATGAGATACCTCGTCTGTTGCGTGGGTATCGGGTTGGGTTTCTGCCGCTGTCTCCTCCTTCTTTGCCGTAGCCCGGCTAGTGCTAGTCCGACTTCGCCGTCTGCTGGCTGGTGCGCTTTCCATGAACAAACCCTCTAACTACCTGTCCTCTTACCTGCAACTGACGTACTTAAGAAATTTGTGCAATGGCCAAGCGATGGCCAAAAACCGCGCAGCCACGATCAAACATGGCTCTACAATGGCCTCGCCTTCATGCCATGCTCATCCCAACGCCACGCGCATCAAACCTTGGTTGCAAGCCTGATCGGTTTTTAATAGAGTTTCAGGTTGTTTTGTCAACGTTTATTACGCTTGACCTCTAAATCTTTTATTAAAACAACGCCGCTTCTAGAACCATGCAAAACATGACCTAAAGCATGGCTACACCTAAGATTTTATGAACTCATTATACGGGTAAGCGACTAACTCCTCTTTTAAAAGAGAGCTAAATTTATCTGATTTTTTTAATCATCAATTTAAATCTTTCCCTAGGAAGAGGGGCGGTTGCTAGCAACCCAGAAGCCGTGACCCAGCGGTGTTCGACCCAGCGTGATGGAGAATGGGTAGGGTTTGGGTGCTGAAACCCGCACCCTAAATTTGCCCCAAAGATCCTAACTTTTGCCTATAACAAGAAAAGGGATTGGAAGGGGAGTAGGCTATGGAAACGGTGAGTGTTGAGAGCAAGCGCATGGTAGAACCGTCGCGACAGTTTTTTAGCCAAGAAGAAGTGCATGAGATTTTGGAGTTGGCGATCGCCCGTCAGGCAGAAAACACCACCCAAACGGAGCTAACCCGCGCTCAGCTCCTAGAGATTGCTGAGGATATGGGCATTGGCATCATGGATCTAGAATTGGCGGAGCGGAAGTGGGAAGTGACACAAGGTGAGACCCAAGAGCGTCAAACCTTCAACCGCTATCGGCAAGATCGATTTCAGCAGCGCCTCGTGCGGTATTTGATTGTGAATGGGGCGCTAGCCGCCATTGCGCTGCTGAGTACTGGGCAATTATTGGGTGTTCCACTGATCCTGTTGTTTTGGGGTATGTTCTTGGCGTTAGATGCCTGGAATACGTTTTGGGTGAAGGGCGATCGATATGAAATGGCTTTTCAAAAATGGCGGCGGCGTAGACTGCTTAAGCGCAGCTTTGGGCAACTCATCGATCGGTTCTTGCCTCGATAGGGGATGCCTGATGGGGATGCTTGACTGCGATCGCCAGCGATTTTGTGAATGGGGTAAAACCTACGGAGTCTAGAGCTAAGTCTGATCTTAGGTAAGAATGCTGCTGGGTTCCTCAGCCAATCGCAAGAAAGCCTTGCTAGGCTAGAAGCAATCACTATTCTTGACGGTGACACCCAGCCTGTGACCTCCTCTCCATCCCCTAAGCGTCGTTTTTTATCGGTTTGCCAGTATCGGTCTTGCACTCGAAGCGGGGCAGAGGCTGTGCTGCAAGCCCTAAAAGAGACGGTGCCACCGGGGGTTGTAGTGATGGGAAGCGGTTGCTTGGGGCAATGTGGAGCGGGGCCGATGGTGCAGGTAACCCCCGATAACGTTTGGTATTGTCGGGTGCAAGCAGCGGATGTCTCTGAGATTGTGTCAGAGCATTTGGAGGGCGATCGCCCCCTTCGCCGCCTCCTACATCCTCGCTTTCACCCCAGCTTTGATGCGTCTAGCTTTGCCGATTAAGCCATAGACACTCACGTAGTGAGCTGAGGATCACCGCTGCCATCGTCGTCGCCTATCGTCGTCGCCCATCGTCAAAGATTCTAAGCGTCAGAATAATTGCGCTTTGTAAGACTAGGCGATGCGGTTGACCTTCCATCTTACTGGAAGGTTTATAATTTTAAAGAAAGCTGGTTAATCTACTGGCCACTTCAGTCGAGTGTCTCAGCTGCAACAATCTGGAGAGAACCGTATGAAATTTAGAGTAATGCTTGCGCCCCTGGTGTTCGGAACGGTCTTCTTGGGCGCAGGCCTGGTTGGTTGCAACGCGACCTCTCACATGGAATCTATGGCAGGTGAGTCTGTTGCGGTAGGCCAAGATGACGGTCATATGAATATGGACTTGGGGCCTGCGGATGATAGGGTCGATTTACGATTCATTGATGCGATGGTGTTGCACCATGAAGGTGCGGTGTTGATGGCCGAAGAAGCCTTAGAGAAGACCAACCGGAGCGAGATCCGCGTGTTGGCTGAGGCCATTATTGAAGCTCAAGCGGTAGAAATTGCTCAGATGCGCGCATGGCGGACGGCGTGGTACCCCGATGCGGGTGCCGAACCCGTGATGTTCCATGCAGAGATGAACCATGAAATGGCGATGTCTGAGGATATGCGGTCGGCCATGATGATGGCGGGAGATTTGGGGGCTGCCGATGACACGTTTGATCTGCGCTTTTTGAATGCGATGATTCCGCATCACGAAGGCGCGTTGGTGATGGCGCAAGAAATTTTGGAAAAGAGCGATCGCCCTGAGGTGCGCGAACTGGCTGAAGCAATTCTAGAAACCCAAGAGGTCGAAATCAACCAAATGCAAGAATGGAAGCAATCTTGGTACGGAGAATAACCCGGTGTAGGGCGTGAGGTACCTTTCGGATTTAAGGTATAGCCATCGTCACAAAGGTTAGGACACACCCGCGTCATTCCCGTGGAAACGGGAACCCATAGGTTGCACGACTCTCAAGATGGATTCCCGCCTGCGCGGGAATGACAGATACATTTTTAATGGATCATGGCTACTGCTAAACCTAGCGGGTCTACACAGGGCTGTGTCATTTGGGATCAGTAAGGGAAATATCCGATGGCTGCGCTAGATACCGGATATTTTTCAAGCCTCTGAGACAAAGTAGCGACCCATGGGCGAGACGGATAAATTGCGCTACGCTGTCAGACATCCCCGCAATGTTTTGGGGCAGCGAACTCTTTTGCCGTTCTTAGCAGATTGCAGAATAAGATGGCAGAGGATCCTCGGTGACACTGCTATTTCGTTGCTCTCTTAAAATAGAAAACTCAGAATAGAGAACGCGAAAAGAACGAAAGCGTGAAAGGAACTCAAGAAAGCAACGCTTTGCTGAACCGTTGGGAATTTGGCCACATTGGCCTGGGTTGAGTTGACTGTGCTATGCAAATTCTGTCTGTAACGCTGCGAAATTTTAAGTCCCATGCCGATCGGTATATTACCTTTGAGCCGGGAACCAATGCCATTTGTGGGGAAAATGGGGCTGGGAAGACGAGCGTTTTGGAGGCGATCGCCTGGACGCTATTTAACTACCGGGGCAGCTATCGCACCGAAGATTTGATTCGCAATGGCAATGGCAGTGCCCAAGCGCGGGTGGCCTTTATTTCGAGCCGGGATGGCCGTACCTATGAGGTGGAGCGTTGTACCACCAAGGGCTATACGCTGTTTGACCCGCAACTGGGGGAGCGGCTAGAGTATCACCACATTGAGCAGGAGGTGCTGCCTTGGTTGCGGCAGCATTTGGGGGTTGCGCCAGGAACTGATTTGGCGCGGCTGTTTGCCAACACGATTGGGGTGCCCCAAGGGACCTTTACGGCAGATTTTTTGAAAACGGCGGAGGAGCGCCGGCGGGTGTTTGACTCCATCTTGAAGGTGGAGGAGTACAAGAAAGTCACCCAGGAGATGCTGAGCCTAGAGAAATATGCCAAGGCTCAGGTAGAAGAGCTGGAACGGGCGATCGCCCGCTATGACGAAGAATTGCAAACCCTAGAACCGATTCAGTTGCGGGTGGTTGAGCTGCGGGATGAGGTGGCGGCGGGTGAGGCGCAGTTGCAGCAGTGGCAAACGGAACTGGTGGGCTTGCAGCAACGCCGAGATGCGTTGAAAGCGGAGGCCAGCCAGATTCAAACCTTGCAGGGGCAGCAGCAGCAGGTGGCGGGGCAGCAGGAGGCCAAGCAACAGGCGATCGCCCTCCTGACCCAAGCGGTGCAAGACACCCAGGCGAAGATCCAGCAATGGGAAGCGAGCCGCCCGGCGTTTGAGGCCTACCAAGCTCTGCTCAAAACCATCCAACAGGGGGAGGTGCAGTTGCAACAGCGCCAACCGCTCCAACTGCAACGCGAGACGGTGCAAAAGCAGATCACGGCGCAAACGGCTCAGGTAGCGGCGTTAGCCACCCAATTAGCACAGTTGAGTCGGTATCAGGCAGAGCTAGAGACGCTGCATCCGTTGGTGGCGCAGCAAAACCAGTGGGAGCAGCGCCAAGGAGAGGTGGCGATCGCCCTCCAACAAACCCACAGCACAAAGCTAGAGGCGGCGGCGTTAGAGCAGCAAGCGGCGAAACTCACAACCCAACACACCCAGTTACAGAAAGAGATCGCGCGGCTGACGGCGCTAGCGGAGACAGTAGAGCAAATTCCTGGGTTAGAGCAGCAGCGCGATCGGTTGCAAGCCCAACTCAGCCGCATCGAAGCGGCGCAACAGTTTGAGGCAGAGTTGCGGCAGTTGGTGCAGACGGGGGTGGATCAGCGCGATCGCCACCACACCCAAGCACAAGCGGCGCGCACCCTGCTGGCCGAACTTCAGACGGCGGCTCCCTTGCTTGCGGCAGATACGGTAGCAGCCGTGCTTGTGGCCGTTGAGGCGGGGGTTGAGCTAACAACCGAGTTGCTCGATGCCCTCCAAGGCATTTTGGCCGACCTGACGCAGCAAACCGACGCCCCTCGCCTCAAGGGCACCCAAAAACAGGTCGCCGCCCAACTCAAAGCCGCCCACCAAGCAGAAGCGGCCTATGCCACACTGCCCCAAAAAACCGCTGACCTGACCCAGCAAATGGCTGACTTGGCGCAGCTCCAAGACCGATGCCAAGCCCTGCAACCCGTTCTGCAACAAGAAGCCACCCACCTCCAGCAGCAACAAGAAATTGGGGCGGCGCTGACCCAACTAAACAACCCCAAAGGGCGCGTGCGTTTACTAGAAACCGAGGTGGCGCAGCAACCCGCCTTGCAGCACCAGCACGCAGCCGCCCTTGCCAAAGCCGACGACCTCGCCAAAACCCTCGCGGAGCTAGAGGCACAGTTGCAACAATTTGGGCAGCTAGAGGCGCAGATCAACCAATTCCGCGCCCAATTACAGCAGCACCAAGACGGCTATCTCACCCATCGGCAACATGCCGGGGCGATCGCTCAACTCCCCCAGCAAGAAGCCGACTTACAGGCCGCGACCACCCTACTCAAGACCCTCAATACCCAATATCAAGCGGGGCAAACAGCCCTAGCCGAGCTGTTAGCGACCTTCGACCCCGAAGCGCTCCCCGCCGCCGATGCCGCCTATACCCAAACCCAGCGCCACGCCGACCAACTCAGCGGTGCCCTTCCGCCCAAGCGCACGCTCCTAGCCGAACTCAACAGCCAAGTGCAAAAACTAGAGGCCGTCGCCGCAACCCGCAGCCAAGCCCAACTAGATGTCAAAACCCGCCAGAAAACCCTCAAATTTGTCAGGTTTGCCCGCAAAGCCTACAAAGAGGCCGGGCCGCGCATTACCGAACGCTACCTGCAAAGTATCTCGCGGGAAGCCGATCGCCTATTCCGCGAACTGCTCAATCGCCCCAATGTCGCGCTGGAATGGACGCGCGACTATGAGATCTGTGTGCAAGAAACCCAGCATACGCGCCGCTTCGTCAACCTATCCGGCGGTGAGCAGATGTGTGCGGCCTTGGCGGTGCGGCTAGCGCTGCTGCGGGTGTTGGCCGATATTGATGTGGCCTTTTTTGATGAACCCACCACGAATATGGATCGCCAGCGGCGACAAAGCTTGGCCGAGGCGATCGCCAATATCAAGTCGTTCAAACAAATTTTTGTCATCAGCCATGACGACACCTTTGAGCATGTCACCGAAAACGTTGTCACCCTCAGCCGCGAAGGGTAAGCGACCATAGGACTGCGGTGGGGGCGATCGCTTCCTTTTAAAATTCCAGCGTCTAAAAACTACCCCCTAACCTGGCCGCTGCGGTTGCTATTCCTGGGGCTGGGGTTTGTCGAGATTCATCGTGCCCAATTGGTAGGCGATCGCCCTGGGGTTGTCAACGCGGGTCGAGGCCTTATGGATTTCTAGCCCAATCACTTGGCCATCGCCGTCGTAATCTAACACCAACCCAGGGGCAAGGGGAGCCGTTTCTTCGATGGCACGT
>Ga0105045_10001198_pt1 | contig 20946 bp, 13 predicted proteins | sample MAT02_FD_78089 | JGI IMG/M metagenome (GOLD analysis project Ga0105045, IMG submission 78089) | Freshwater microbial communities from Lake Fryxell liftoff mats and glacier meltwater in Antarctica - MAT-02 (megahit assembly) | ecosystem: Environmental > Aquatic > Freshwater > Ice > Liftoff... | reverse complement strand
GGATCGGTTGCGTTTCTGGAAGCTCTACCGACAAGGCGAATGGGGGCCGGCAAAACGCCCCCCGGCTTGGATTCGCCGGTTCATCCGCATGAAAGCGGAACGCTACGCCAAGCATAACGCCAAACGCCCCGCCATCGCACCGAAGAGGGCCTGATGGACATCGCCCTCTGCTACGAATCGGTGCTGCCCAATCGCGGCGGCGCGGAAACCTACATCGGCGATCTTTCCCGGCGGCTTGCCAAGGATGGCCACACGGTTCACCTCTACGCATGCCGATGGGATGCCGAGGCACTCCCGCCCGAGATGATCTATCACCCATTGGAGGTTCCCGGCGGCCCGAGATTTTTGCGGCCATGGCGTTTCGCCAAGGCGGTGGAACAGGCCCTCGCGGGGAACCGCCACGATGTGAGTGTCGGATTCGACAAAACGTGGGGGCAGGATGTGCTCTACCCGCAAGGGGGTTTGCACGCGGCGAGCGTCGCCCACAACCGCCGGAAAAGCCCCAACGCCCTACTCCGCGGCATCGCCGCGGTGGTCAAGAACCTCGATCTCGCGTCGTGGTCGTTCTCCAAACTCGAACGCAAGCAATACCTCGGCGCTTCGGCTTCGACCGTGATCGTTAACAGCCGCATGGTCGAACGGCATTTCAAGGAGTTCTACGGTATCGGCCCGGAACGGTTGCGCGTGGTTCACAGTGCCATAGATCCTTTGCGATTCATAGCCGAGGATCGGGGTGAGCGCCGGGAGGCCCAGCGAAAAGCGTGGGGCGTGGACAATAGTATCCCCGTCGGATTGTTCGTGGCGATGAACTACCGGTTGAAGGGGTTGGCCCCGCTGATCCGATCCGCTGTGGAAGTGCCGAAGGATCGGCCGTGGAAGATCGCGGTCGTCGGGAATCCGAAGTTCGTTAAGTACCAACGGTTAGCCGAGCGATTGGGCATCGCCGACCGATTCCTCTTCCTCGGTTTCCGTGCCGCACCCAAGGATGCTTATTTCGCCGCCGATTTCTTGGTTCACCCGACGTTCTACGATCCCTGTTCGCTGGTCGCACTCGAAGCGCTCGCTTGCGGCTTGCCGGTGATCACCACGCAGTACAACGGGGCGAGCGAACTCTTGCAACCGCCCAAGAATGGCATCGTGGTGCATAACCCGCACGATGCCGCCGAACTCGGCGGGGCGATCGCAAAGATGCTCGATGCGGGATACCGCAAATCCGCATCCGCCGCGGCACTCGAAGCGGCCAACGCTTGGACATTCGAGATGCACTATCGAGCACTCGTCGAAGTGTTCGCCGAGGTCGCCGCGAAGAAATCTTCGCAATCGGAGCCGGAAGCGTAAGCGACGATTTCACGCAATCGTCGCTCACGCTTCCGGCTCGGAAAATACATGGCAGCCGGCAATCGTCGCTCACGCTTCCGGCTCGGAAAATACATGGCAGCCGGCAATCGTCGCTCACGCTTCCGGCTCGGAAAATACATCGATGTCACCCATGATGATTCTCATCCTCTTGATCCTCGCCGCGTACCTCGTGGGAAGCATCCCTTTCGGTTACGTCATCGGACGGATGCGCGGGGTGAACCTCTTTCAAGTCGGTAGTGGCAACATCGGCGCGACGAACGCTGGCCGCGTGCTGGGACGCAGGGTCGGCATCCTCGTCTTCGTGTTGGACTTCCTCAAGGGGGCGTTGCCCGTCGTACTGATCGTACCATTGGCGAAGCTGTTGAACACCGAGGCGTTGAACGAATTCGGCGGACCGAATTCGTGGCGAGTGGGCGCCGCCGTGGCCAGCTTCCTCGGGCACCTCTTCCCGATTTACCTCGGCTTCCGCGGTGGCAAGGGCGTAGCGACAGGTGCGGGTACGATGATGGTGTTAGTGCCCGGCCCGACGGCCGTGGCCCTGCTCACGTGGCTCGCGGTGGTGCTGGCATCGCGGTACGTTTCGGTCGCATCGATGTTCGCCGTGGTGGCCCTGTTGGTATCGCGCTGTTTGAGTGTGAAGGAACCGTTCGCCTCGGTCAACTTCGCGATCACGCTGTTCTGCCTGCTGGGTGCGATTATCGTCATTGTCAAACACCGGTCGAACATCGCACGCTTGCGGGCCGGTACGGAAGTGCCGAATTTGAAGGGGCCCGGCAAGGATTTCGCCCTGCGGATGATCCACACCCTCGCGGTGGGTTTCTGGTTCGGGGCCGCGGCGTTCTTCAACTTCATCGCGGCCGTGCCAATCTTCGATTCGTTCAAAGATGTCGTGGAGAATTCCCCCAACGATCGCACCGCGTATGTGGCCATCGTGCCGGAAGGCACCTCGGAAATCCAACGCGCGAACTTGGCGAGTGCATTGGCCGGGGCGGCCGTGGGGCCGTTGTTTCCGAGGTACTTCGCCCTCGCCGGGATTTGCAGTTGGCTCGCGTTCGCCAGCGCGCGCGGTTGGCGAAAGGAACCGGGTAGCGGAAACCGCTGGCGGATTCGCTTAAGCCTGTTGGCGATGGTATTAATTGCTGCGAGTTGGCCGATCTCGCTGTACGTTTCGGAATTGCGCGTCTGGCGGTTCGACCCCGATCCCGCCGTGGCCGCAGTGGCCAAGGCCGCGTTCGGCCCTTGGCACTTCGCCAGCTTGCTGCTGAGCGCAATCACGACCGCACTCGCTGGTATACTCCTCGCGATGGCCGCCGGATTGAAAGATCGCATTCGCAGTTCCTCCACCGCATGATCGAAAAATCGGGCGATTGCAAACCGCTCCGCGAGCGAGTATATTTCGATTGGCATCCCTATTATCGGTGTACGAATGCTCGAACTCACCACCTGCCCGAACTGCCTGCTTCAATTCCCTGCCGAAGGCCGCGCCCAGTGCCCCGATTGCGGCTCGGCAATCGGCCCGGATGAAAAGCTTCCTGCCGCCCCCAAGAGTTCGCGCTCTGTCCCGCGACAACGCGCCCACGAACCCTATCGACCACAGAAAACTAAGTATCTTGTGCCGTTTTTCATCGTCGGGGGCCTCTTGGTTCTCACGGCGGTGGGGATCACATTCGCGGTGGTTCGGGAGAAGCAGCGTGCGAGAAAACTCGCGTCCGAAGATCCGATCGAACGCGTTCAAGAACTCAAAGATGCGTTCCGGAATACGGCGCCCCTCGATCCCGGAACGATTGCGCCCGAAGTCGATCCGCTGTTCGCAGAGTTGGGCGCGGCATTCGCCGCCGCGGATCGGAATCGTTTGATGAACTGTTTCGATGTCGATCGGATGATCGAAGAGTTCGGCGACCTCGGCCCGGGAATTCCGCGCAATGCGTTCGCGAAGCGGGACTTTGCCAGCGGAGTTCGCACCGGACTGAGCAACGCCCTCATGCAGAACGCGGCAATCATGAAATGGAACCGCAGCGATATTCGCAAGATCAAATCCTTGAACGCGGGCGAAGCCGTTATCATCGTCCGCCACGAAGACGATGACGACACGACGATCAAAATGCGTTGGTGGTTGACGCGCCGCAACGGAACCTGGCGAATCTACGATTACGAAGACCTCGATGTCGGCATGCGCTTCTCGGTCACGGTCGCTTCGCTGCTTCAGAATAACGATTTGAACAAATTGGTGGGCATGCAGAACGAAATTCGGGCGATCCACGAAGCGATTCAAGCCGTCACTTTCGAAGGAGATATCGACGGCGCGGAAGATCGTTTGCAAAAGATTCCTGTCGGAACCCTGCCGAACGAGGTCGAGGCACTTCACCATATGGTGCAAGCCATGATCCATCTCCGCCGGGCCAAGTACGAAGAGACCCACGCGAGCGCGGCGAAAGCGCGGGCGATCCGCCCGGACATGCCCGTTCTCGATTTGCTCCAAGCCATGGCATTGAACCGACTGGGCAGGTGGGAAGAAGCTCTCAAGTTCCTCGAAGCGTACCGGGATCTCTTGGGCGAAGATGCGATCATTGCTTCCGAACTCGGCTTGGCGTTCCGGGGCAACTCCCGCTTCGTGGAAGCCGCGGCGGCCTACCGCCGATCGCTCGACCGCAACCCCAAGAATGCCGAAGCCTACCAAGGCTTGCTCAACTCGCTCGAACCCACAAACAACTTGGACGATCTCGGTGCCCGCTTTCTGAAACTCGATAATCGCCGTGAGAACTTCGACGCTCTCGCCGCGGATTGTGCGGGCCGTGAAACCCCGGAGTTACTCGAACCGATCCTCGCGGCCATGGTGCAGACCGATCCCGAGTACCCGCCCGTCAGTTACTACCGCTCCCTCGCCAAAGCGCGGGCGAACCTGCCGAAAGAGGCCGTGTTGTTGTTCAAGAAAGCCCTCGAAGGCGAGAAGGATAAGGATCTCCGAAACAATTTCGTTCAAGGTTTCTTGAAAGCGATGGCCGCTACCGGAGCCTATGCCAAAGCGTACGCCGCGGTGCCCGATGCCGCGTCGGCTTTTGAATACCTCACCGAAGAAGCAATGAAATCCTACCGGACGGAAGAATTCGCCGCGTTGGTTGCCGCGCATTCCAAGAAAGATCCGAACGACCCGATGCTCCCGTGGTACCGGGGCGAAATTCACGTTCGGCAAGAACGTTACGCCTTGGCGGAGAAGTTGTTCGCTGCCGCAATCATCCGTCTGCCGAAGCCGGAATCGCTCGATCGATTCCGTTCCAGCCGTGTACTCGCGCGTTACCACACCGATCGGGCAATGTCCGCGTACAGCGATATCGGGCCCCGTGCGGAAACGTTCACTCAACTGGCTTGGCTCGCGTACCACAACAACAACGATGCTGTGTTGGAAAAACTGCTCAATGCTCACGCGAAGAACGAACCGGCCGACACAACGATTCCGATGTTCCGCATTCGGCTCGACCTGCGAAAAGGGAAAACCGCCGAAGCGATTACACTTTTCAAAACTACGCTCGAAAAATCGCCAATGGACGACACGCGCGAAACACTCATCGATAGCTTCCTGATGAGCGCGGCGCAGGCGGGGTGTGCCGCAGAGGCATACGTTGCGGTTCCCGATGGCAAGGCCGCTTTCCGCACTCTGGCGAGCGAACTGAAAGAATCCGACAACTACTCGGAGTTGCGGCGATTGATCCCCGCACACCGGGCGAAGCACCCGGACGATCCGTGGCTGGCCTTCGAAGAAGCGGATGTGCTTTCCAACGACAAAGAATGGGCCAAAGCGGCCGAGTTACTCATCGGAGCAATGAAAACCGCCGCACCGGAGCTCCGCACTCGTTTCGCATACACCTTCGCATACACGATGCACCGTGCGGGCCGTTCCACGGAAGTGTACGCGATGTTCCCCGATCGCCGTAAGGAAACGTTCGCACAATTGTCCGGCTTGATGGCCGAAGATAGCAAACCGGCCGAATTGGAAGCCTTGATCGCTTCGCACCGAGAACATGCCGGGGAAGAGCCCGCGTTTTTCTTGGCGATGGCGCGAGCCAAAGCTTTGGCAGGACGTCCGGACGAGGCGATGGAACCGTTGAAGAAAGCGTGGCAGCTCGAACCCGAGGAATACCGGAAGAAGTGGTACAACACGCTGTTCATTCAAGACATGGATAAGATCGGCCGAGTGCTCGATGGTTACCGTCTGGCCCCCGATCCCATCGCGGCCTTCGATTCCGCGGCTTCACGGTTGCTGAACCGCAAAAATGACAAAGAATTGAACGTGCTCATCGAGTTGCACATGAAATCGAACCATGCGGATCCCTTCCTCGATTTCTACCGTGGGGAAATCGAACTGCTCCGCGGCGATGCCGCGGCGGCAGTTTCGCACTTCGGTGCGGCCATGGCCCGAGCTACACCCCAGCAATTGTGGCGATTCCGCTTCGGCTTGTTCAAAGCGCGGGTCAAAGCGGGTTCGGCCGCGGCCTCGTACCGCGAATCTCTCGAAAAGGATTTCGATGCGTTCGATACTCTGGCAAACATCTGTGTTCAAGAAAAAGATACCGAGCAATTGCGGGGTTTGATCGAAGCGCTGCGACGCAACGATCCGGACTCCCTGAACATCCCTTTCCGGGAACTCGAAGTGCTCTGGCTCGAACGTAACTTCGAAGGCGCATGGAAGCTATTGAACGAACGCCAAAACGATTGTTTTGAATTGTCGCGGTTCCGCTGGCGGGCCGAGGAATACCGGATTCGTTGTTTGGTGCGGTTGAAACGGGAAAAGGATGCCCTGCGGGAAGTCGAGGCGATGGCCAAACGCAACCGCGAACACACCATGATGGCCATCCTCGCGAAGGCCGCATCGGGAGATGTGAACGCAGTGATGGCGGAAGTCGAGAAGGAATCGCCGCAGCCGGAAACGCTCCGATCCTATTACGAAGACGATGATCTGGGGCCGATTTTGAAAAGCGATGCGTTCCGGACGTTCCGGGAGAAATATCCCGTTCCGGCGAAGGATGCCAACGAACATTAAAGCGAGCACGGGTGGAGCACGGGTGATTTTTCACTCTCTCGCCCTTGGGGAGAGGGTCGTCCCGCTTCGGGACTGGGAGAGGGGGTTTGATTGTTATACCAAAGCCCCTCTCCCCGCTTCTCGCTTCGCTCGATGCGACCCTCTCCCCAGCGGGAGAGAGGGTAGGAGAAGAGCTGCCGCTCGCATAACCACATTCACCCGCCCGCCGGTTGTTGCTGCGTGAGGCAGTGCAGCGTACCCAATCCATACACCAGATCGATGCTGTGGATGCCGACCACTTCCCGATCCGGGAACAACTCGGCCAACGTAACTAGAGCCACGCGATCTGCGGGATCGTTGAACGTCGGCACAATTACAATTCCATTGGCGATATAGAAGTTCGCGTAGCTTGCCGGCAATCGCTGGCCGCCGAACACCACGGGCTTCGGCATCGGCAGCAACACGATATCGAACTTCCGCCCTTCCGCATCGCGGAAGCCCTTCAATCGATCGTAGTTTTCCTTCAACACTTCGCAGTTCGGGTCGGCTTCGTTCTCTTCCATCACCGTAACGATGGTACGCGGGCCGACGAATCGAGCCAGATCGTCCACGTGGCCGTGGGTATCGTCCCCTTCGATTCCCCGCCCCAACCAGAGCACTTTGCGAACGCCGAGGAACTGGGCGAAGAGGGCTTCGTACCCTTTGCGGTCGAGCGGCGGATTGCGTTCCTGCACCCTGCTGAGGAGGCATTCCTCGGTGGTCAGCAACAACCCTTCCCCGTTGGAATCGATGCTTCCCCCTTCCAATACGATGCGGCGTTTGCCGAGTTTCGGTTGCACCCGCCGCTTCCCCGTGGCGTTCGCCACGAATTCGGGAACGCGGTCGTCGTTCTGCCAATCGTTGTACTTCGCCCAAGCATTGAAGTGCCAATCGAGTGCCACCGTTTTGCCTTTTGAATCCTTCACGAATATCGGGCCGGAATCGCGCAGCCACGAACGATCCGTCGGGCATTCCCAAAACTTCACCCGATCCATCACCGCTTCCACGGCCACGAGCAATCGCTTCACGGCGGCGTGTTGCTTGGCCGAGGCGACCACCACGTTCACGGTTTCATGGCGGGATAAATGTCGAACGATCTCGGCGTACACCGGGCCGATGGGGGCGAACTTGCCGGGCCAATCCGAAAGGCGGTGCGGCCACGCCAGCCAAGTTCCGGCGTGCGGCTCCCACTCTGCGGGCATGCGGTATTTCATCGGCGTCATCGCGGGAGACTCGGCGGGGTAAGATGGGGGAATTGAAGGGATAGGGATTCCCCTTGCGGAGGGAATGCCGCGGGGGTATTGCACGCGTTCCGAACCGGGGATGAATATGCGAGCGATCCTTCTCAACGCGGCCATCGCGTTCGCCATCGTTGCTGCGGGTTGCGATTCGATGAAATCGTGGATCCGCGATTCGCAGAAAGCCGGGCAGGTGGCCACGCCGGAACTCAAACCCGCGTCGGTCGAAGCGGCCAAACGCGTCCATAAAACCGGCCAACAACTTCTCGCCGCGAACACGGCGTTGGGCTTGGAAGTGACGTTTCAAACAGTCGGCATGGTCGAGCCGGAAATCTTCCACCCCGATTCCCATGGCGTATTCATCACCGAAGGTCTCGTGAATCTGTGTTCCTCGGACGAACAGCTTGCGGCGGTGCTCGCCACGGAACTTGGCAAAATGGTCAGCGAATCCCGCACCCGCGAACGCATGCGCCTGCCCGACCCGATCCCGGCCGGCGCCGCCGGGCCGAAGCTCGACGGCAGCACCGATTACGATCCGGGCCGTGCGATGGAGTTGGCCTATTACGATAAGCAGGCCCGCAAACCTTCGGATAAATTGAACTCGCCGAGTACGAACCCGAAAGCGATCACCGAGGCGATTTTGAAAGATGCTGGGTACGAAACTGCAAGAATCAACGAGGTCACACCGATCTCGAAGGATGCGAAACGGAATCACGCCTTGGCCAAACAATTCGGCGGCGCGCCGGATGTGCCGCATTGGTCAAGGTGAACTTTGTAAGTTGGGTCGAGCCGATCTCGCGTCATTTGCGGTTCCTAGGCTTTTTCGTTGCCTTTACTGCCGCCCCCGCCTAGTTCTCTATCATTCGGTCACTCTCCCCTCTCCACTGAAAGCGGGTGCCCCGTGGCGCGCGTAATTCGCATCTTCACCGTTCTGATGTCCGCTTCTCTATTTGCGATCATCCCCGCCTGCGGCAAGGGCGGAGCCGGGAAAACTAAGATCGCCATCGTTACGAACTGCACCCACGATTTCTGGAGCATCTGCGAATCGGGGGCGAAGAAAGCCGGGCAAGACTTCGATGTGGAAGTGATCTTCCGCCAGCCGACGAATATGGCGGTGAGCGATCAGATGGACATCGTCGCCGCGTTCCAACAGCAAGGCGTGAAGGGCATGGCCGTGAGCGTGATCGACCCGAAGGAACAGACCGCCGATCTCAAGCGCATCGCCAAGGATATTCCCTTGCTCACGATGGATAACGACGCCCCGGATACCGGCCGCCTCTGCTACATCGGCATCGACAATTACGAAGCCGGGAAAGCGGTGGGCCGCCTCTTGAAGGGGGCCATGCCGAACGGCGGCACCTTCGGCCTGTTCATCGGCAACACCACCTCGGCCAACGCTCTCTCACGCACCCAAGGGGTTCTCGATGAACTCGCCGGAAGCAAGGATGCCCGAGGCGAAACGATGAACCACCCCAACAAAGCCGACATGAAGGTGAAGAAGTTCGGCAACTTCTTGCTCGTCGATGGCGCCGCCAAGACCGACGATGGCAAATCGGTGATCGCTCAAGCCAACGCGGAAGGGGTTCTCGGCCGCCTCGTGGATATCCCCGGCGACATCGGCATGGTCGGGTTGTACGCCTACAACCCGCCGATGATCCTAGAAGCGGCGAAGACGACTCAAATGCTCTCGCGCATCAAGATCGTCGGCTTCGATGAAGATTGGGAAACGCTCAAAGCCATCAACGCGGGCACCGTGATCGGCACCGTGGTTCAAGACCCCTTCAACTACGGCTACCGTTCGGTGGAAATCCTCGCCGCAAACGCCAAAGGCGATACCTCGAAGATCACCAAGGATTCGATTCCGTACCGCGTGATCACCAAGGATGGCGGTGCGGAACAAACCATCAACGGCTTGAAGATTCTCAATCTGAAAGCGACCGAACTGGAAACGAAGCTCCGGGCCGACATCGCCTCCGCTAAGAAGTAAGCCAATTTCTTTTCACCGCAGAGGTGCCAAGACGCATAGAAGAATAAAAACAAGGATGGAATCACTCTGATTCTTTGAATTCTCTGCGCTTCGGCGCCTCTGCGGTTGACGTTTATCAATGACTCCACGCCTCGAAATCCGCAATGCCCGCAAGCAGTTCCCCGGCGTACTTGCGCTCGACGGCGTCTCGCTGCAATTGGGCGTCGGCGAAATCGTCGCCGTGATCGGCGAGAACGGCGCCGGCAAATCGACACTGATGAAAATCCTCGCCGGGATATATTCGCCCGATGAAGGAGAACTCCTCTGCGAAGGGCAACCCGTTCGGTTCGATGGCCCCGCCGATGCCATGGCCGCTTCGATTCACCTCATCCACCAAGAACTCAACCTCGCCGAAAATCTTTCGGTATCGGATAACATCTTCCTCGGCCGCGAACTCACCTCACTCGGCGCGATCCGTTTCCGCAACGGCCGTGCGATGATCGCCGAGAGCGAACGGCTGCTCGGCTTGGTCGGGCTTCCGCCATCCGCGGCCCGCCGGCGCGTCGAGGAACTGCCACCGGGGGAGAAGCAACTCGTCGAAATCGCCCGGGCCATCGGCGGCAACGCCCGCGTGCTGATCTTCGACGAGCCGACATCCAGCCTCACCCAAAATGAAACCGACCGTCTCTTTCAAACGATCGATGGATTGAAAGCTGCCGGGGTGTCGATGCTCTACATCTCGCACCGGCTGGCGGAGGTCAAACGCTGTGCCGATCGCGTGGTGGTGTTGCGGGATGGCAAGAATGCCGGGGAACTGGCGAAGGCGGAGATTTCGCACGATGCGATGGTTCGATTGATGGTCGGCCGCGACATGACGACGTACTACCCGCGAACCGAACGAACCGCCGGGCCAAAGAAGCCCGTGCTGGAAGTGCGGAATCTGCAATTCCGAATGGGCGGTATCCGCCGTGCGACTGAGGGCATCACGTTCGAGATTCGGGCAGGAGAAATCCTCGGTATGTCGGGCTTGGTGGGGGCGGGGCGAACCGAACTCGCCGAAGCGATCTTCGGCGTGCGCCCAATCACCGGGGGCGAACTGCTGCTGGAAGGCCAACCGTTCCGCGTAAATCGACCGAGGGATGCCATCGCCCTCGGCGTGCTGCTCGTTCCCGAAGACCGCCGCGCCCACGGATTGATCCTCGAAGAAACCATCGGCTTCAATCTGAGCCTGCCGAACTTGGATCGTTTGCAAGGCCTACTCGGGGTGAACCGCAGGGTCGAGCGCGAATTGCATACGAACACGATGGCGAAACTGCGGGTGAAGGCCCCATCCGCCGCGAAAGTGGTCGGGTTGCTCTCCGGCGGGAACCAACAAAAGGTGGTTTACGGCAAGTGGCTGGCCCGCGAGCCGAAGGTGCTGATCCTCGATGAGCCGACCCGCGGTGTCGACGTCGGGGCGAAAGCCGAAATATACGCCCTCATCGACGACCTCGCCAACCGCGGCGTAGCCATCTGGATGATCTCCAGCGATATGGAAGAACTCTTGGGGATGAGCGACCGCGTACTGGTGATGAACGAAGGCCGTATCGCCGGGGAACTTTCCCGCGAACGCCTCACCGAAGAAGCTGTGATGACCTTGGCTACTGGAGGAACGTTGCCGTGAATGTGTACCGAGTGGCCGGGATCTTCGCCGTGCTCGTCGCGCTCTACGCGATGCTGTTCGCCTCCGATCCGAACGCGGATCGCACCAGTAACCTTTACACCGTGGCCAGCAGGCAAGGGTTCTATGGCATCATCACGCTCGGAGCAGCGCTCTTGATCCTTTCCGGCGGCATCGATCTTTCCATGGGTTCGGTGATCGGCTTGGGGGCGGTGCTGTTCGCTTATCTCATGGAAGAAGGAATCCACCCATACCTCGCGGTGCCGTTAGTAGTCCTCGGCGGTGCCATGATCGGCTTGGTGAACGGCTTGCTGGTGACGAAGGTGAAGTTGCAGGCGTTCCTCGTCACGCTCTGCGGAATGTTCGTCTATCGCGGCTTGGCCCGCTTGCTCGGCGGTTCCATCGGCCTCACCCGCATTCGGGAAGCCCACCCGGAATTCGCCGGGGCATTGCAGAACCTGCGATTTGTGCTCATCGGCAAGAACAAAGAGGGGGCACTCGAATTCCCAATTCAGTTTGTTTTGATGTTATTTCTCGTCGGCATCCTCGGTTTCTTTCTTCACTACACCGCGTATGGCCGGTATTGGTTTGCGATTGGTCGCAACGATCTGGCCGCGAAGTACGCCGGGGTGAATGTGGATCGCCAGCGGATCATCGGATACGTGATTTGTTCCTCGCTTTCCATCTTCGCAGGAGTGTTGTTACTGTTGGATTATTCGAGCCTCCGCTCCGATAACGCCGGGGCGGGCATGGAACTTGAAGCTATTACCGGGGCCGTCCTCGGCGGTTGCAGCATGCGGGGGGGCGAAGGCACCGCCATAGGCATCATCCTCGGTGCGATGGTGATGCCTGTGTTAAATAACCTGATTACCTTCCGTGGCATCAACAGTGATGTCATCCCGGCGATCATAGGTTTGACGCTGCTGTTTGGCACACTAGTAGACGAAGGTATCCGCCGCTGGTTCAAGAATGGGCGGGTTTGAAGATAAATTGCTGAAAGAATGGGCCATGGCGCCGATATTGCAAGTAATGTACATACCTCCCTTAATACCCGAGAACAACACCATGTCAAGCATTGCAATACTTGCGGAACGGGAACCCAAACGCGGTACTTTGCCCAGCTACCTCGCTCACCCCACGTTCTCCGAAAAGAGTGCGAAGAGGGATTACGACCCGGAAGCACTGTTGAATCAACCGACGAACTACGATGACCGCTTCATGCCGGACGACATCACACGAGAGCATTCCAAACGTATGCACTACGCTGCTCACCGTATGCACGCCGCCCGAACGAATGCGGATCGTACCCGTTGGCAAACGGCGTACTTCGGCCTACGCGATCAAATCGTCCTCGGCAATCGCAAACTGATATACCGGGCCGTGCGGCGGATCATGGCTTACCAAAGCCGGGCTGAAGATCTCATTGGCGATTGCCACATCGTGATGATCAACGCCGTGGTGGCGTACAACCCGTGGATGGGCATCCGCTTCAGCACCTATGCGTACACCTGCTTGATTCGTGCCCTCGGCCGACTCTCGCAGAAGCATTCCAAGGATTGGCTCTCACGCACCGTTTCGCTCGAAAAGCTACCCGATCCCGATTGTGTTAAGACTCGCCAGAGTGTGGAATCGAGCGACAAGTTGCAAATTCCCATTGAGGAATTCTTCCGCCGCGAACATCCGCTGCTCACCGACCGTGAAAAAGCGATTCTCACCCACCGATTTAACTTGCATCAAACGGCCGGAGATCCGACACTTGAAAACGTGGGGGCGGTACTGGGCCTCTCTAAAGAACGCGTGAGGCAGTTGCAGGCCACCGCACTCGATAAACTCCGCAAGGCCATGTTTGAACTCGAACCCGCATGAAAATCGCCATTGTGATCCCGGCCCGTTTCGCTTCCCTACGGCTTCCCGCGAAGCCGCTCCTCCGCGAAACGGGCAAATATTTGATTCAACATGTCTACGATCGTGCACTTCAATCTCGACTCGCTACCGACGTGATCATCGCCACCGACGACTCCCGCATCTTTGATGCGGTGCGAGAGTTCGGCGGCGAAGTGCGCATGACCCGCGCCGATCACCCTTCCGGCACCGATCGCATCGCCGAAGTGGCATCGAATCTCGATGCGGATATCGTGGTGAATCTGCAAGGCGATGAACCGCTATTCGACCCGAGCGATCTCGACTCGCTCGCCCAATCGCTGATCGACAATCCCGCCAGCGGCATGGCCACGCTGGCCACGCCATTCCGCGACGCCGTGGCTTGGCGGAATCCGAACTTCGTCAAAGTGGTGTGCGACGATGCGGGGAAAGCCCTGTATTTCAGCCGCAGCCCGATCCCGATGTGCCGGGACGGCGATCCGGACTTCGCCGCACTTCCACCACTCTACCTCCAGCACTTGGGCGTGTATGCCTACCGCCGCGAGACGCTGTTGAAGCTTTCCGCGACCCCGCCGCACGCCATCGAACTCTCGGAGAAGTTGGAGCAACTCCGGGCGCTCGCCCACGGCATCGGCATCCAAGTGGGGGTGATCCCGCACGCCCACCGCGGCGTGGACACTCCCGAAGATTACGCCGCGTTCGTGCAAGCGTGGAGCAGTCAGACCTCTTGATATGGCAGCCGGAAGCGTGAGCGCCCGGAGTCTTGGCAGACGAAGACTCCGGGCGCTCACGCTTCCGGCTCGCCGGGGTGTTGTTGGGAGCAATTACGCATTGTTTTCCCTATATTCTCCGTTTGGGATGATCGAACCCACGGAGTTCCGCGAACGATGTCGAAGCACATAACGAAGCATATCTTCGTAACCGGCGGCGTGGTGAGTTCCCTCGGCAAAGGGCTGACGAGCGCTTCCATCGGGTTGCTGCTCGAACGCCGGGGCTTGAAAGTGCGGATGCAAAAGTTCGACCCGTATTTGAACGTCGATCCCGGCACGATGTCCCCCTACCAGCACGGCGAAGTGTACGTGCTCGACGACGGTGCCGAATGCGACCTCGACCTCGGCCACTACGAACGCTTCACCAACGCCCACCTCGATCGCAATTGCAACTTCACCACCGGCCGCATCTACAGTACGATTATCGACAAGGAACGCCGGGGCGATTACCACGGCAAGACAGTGCAGGTGATCCCGCACGTGACCGACGAAATCAAATCGTGCATCCGCAGTTTGGCCACGGCGGAAGTGGACGTTGTTATCACCGAGATCGGCGGCACCGTCGGCGACATCGAAGCCGCACCCTATTTCGAAGCCATTCGCCAGTACGCCCTCGAAGTCGGCAAGACGAACTGTTTGTTCATCCACCTCACGCTCGTGCCGTATTTGAAGGCCGCGGGGGAACTCAAGACCAAGCCGACGCAGCACAGCGTGCGCGAACTCCGCGAGATCGGCATCCAACCCGATATTCTCATTTGCCGCACGGAACGGCCGATCCCGAAGGAGGAGTTGGAAAAGATCGCCTTGATGTGCAACGTCGAGCGCCGGGCGGTGATCGAAGAGATGGATCGCGAGTTCAGCATTTACGAAGTGCCGATCAGCCTCTCGGATAACAAGATCGATCAAACTATCGTCGATCAGTTGCACATCGACTGCGAACCGTTGGAATTGAACGATTGGCGATTGATGGTCGAGCGCATCCGCGAGTTGAAGCAGCACCCGGAGAAGCACCCGGAGGTGCGGATCGCCGTGGTGGGCAAGTACGTGAAGCACCGCGATGCGTACAAATCGGTGTACGAATCTTTGGATCACGCCGGGATCGCGCACCACGCCCGGCTGCACATTGAACGGATCGAATCGGAATCGGTCGAGGAACTCGGCGCGGCGAAAGTACTCGCGGGTTTCGACGGTGTCCTCGTGCCGGGCGGCTTCGATAAACGCGGCATCCTCGGCAAGATCGATGCGATCCGATACGCCCGCGAGAACGGCATCCCCTTTTTCGGCATTTGCCTCGGCTTACAATGTGCCACGATCGAATATGCCCGCAACGTACTCGGCTATGCCGATGCGAACAGCACGGAGTTCGACCCGACGACGCCGCACCCCGTGGTGGCCCTGCTCGATTCCCAACACAAAGTGACCTACATCGGCGGCACGATGCGTAAGGGTGCTTACAATTGCCAAATTCAACCCGATACGAAAGCCTACGCCGCGTATCGCAGTGCCGGGATTTCCGAACGCCACCGGCACAGGTACGAGGTGAACAACGGTTTTCGGGCGGAGTTGGAAAAGGCCGGGTTGATGATTTCCGGCACGAGCGCTGAGGGGGAATTGGTCGAAGTGATCGAGCTGCCGAACCACCCGTGGTTTTTGGCGGTGCAGTGCCACCCGGAGTTCAAATCGAAACCGACGGCAGCCCACCCGCTCTTCCGCGATTTCGTCGGTGCGGCGGTGCAGCACGCGGGTAAATAATCTCAATCCGAGCCGGAAGCGTTAGCGACGATCAGTTCGATTGGATCGTCGCTAACGCTTCCGGCTCGGAAGAAACCCAACTACGGCTTCGGCTTGGGGGCTTCGAAGTCGAGGGGCTTCAGTTCCATCGTCGCTCCGGCGGCTTCCACGGGGAAACCGAGGATGCCCTCGCGGGCCTTGTGGAAACCGAGTTCGTGCCAGTACACGAGCCGCCATTTCCCGGCGGGCAAATTCTTGATCTCGAAGTTGCCCTCGGCATCGGTGATGGCGTAATACGGGTGATCGAACACGCGCATACGACCCAGCATCCAAGGGTGGATGTTGCAAGAGTATGGAATTGGCGTACTTTGGGCCGCGAGCGGCAACTTGAGATTTACGACTCCACCGGCGGGGATCAGCGGGTTAATCGATTCCATATCGCTGCTGTAATTGATGTTGTGCGGGATGGTCGAAGAGTTCTTCACCGTCAAGGTATCCCCGGTGCGACCGACGAGAATCCGCGGTTCGAATTGGCACTTCGGTTGATCGATCACGAGCGCGTTCGATTTCGGCTTCGACAGATCCGGGTGGATCTTATCCTGGGGGAAGACGTCTTTGCGATCTTCGGTGTCGGGCCGCACCCATACCACCACGTTCTTCAAACCCTTCGTTTTTGGATCGACGAGGATTTCGGTCGACAACAAATCGCCGTCTTTGCAGCACACGGCTTTATCGGCGGTCACGTTCAATACCGCGGGCTTCGGAGCTGCACCGGGCCAAGTGACCTTGCCTTTGATCGTCACGTATTCGCCCGCTTTGGCCACGGGCAACGTGCCGGGGTTCGCGGGGGCTTTGATGGCTGCGGGTTCCGTTTTCACGGGCGTTTGGGCGACCGCTTCCGGGGTGGGCACCACGGTTGAACCGCACCCTATTGCGGTGATCGCGGAGAGAATCAGGTACGCTTTCGTGCGACGCATGAGGAATTCCTTCAGGGAAAGGGTAATCGGCGGGATTCGTTCCAATTATTATTCGCGGAACGAGTGCGGTTTGGCAACACAGATTTCCGAGCCCGAAGCGTCAGCGAGGATTCGATTCTGATCGTCGCTCACGCTTCCGGCTCGGATCAATACTCCTTTACCGTTTCAACGAATACAACACGGCGGCGGCGGCGAGGCGTTTCGCGCTCTCCGGGTTGTGGCCGAGGCAATCGGTCGATTTGTGGTTCTCCAAGGCGCAACCGATGTCGAACTTGCTGTAGATCACCACCCAACGGCCATCGATCTTCACGCCTTCCAAGGCCGGGGGCAAATCCTCGAAGCCCGTGTCGTTATCGGCTCCTCCGCCGGTGGGGGCCTTCTCCCGGCGTTTCACCGTGCGGATTTCCCGGCCGTTGAGCTTCTCGGAATAGAGCGCATCGTTCACCGGAATCGGCACCAGCTTGTTCTCAGGAAACATCTTTTCGATCATCGCCCGGAAGGATTTATCGAATTGCGGGGCACCGCAGCAGGCATCCGCGAGGAGCAGCCCACCGCTTTGCAAGTTCGCTTTGATGTTCTCGATTTCTTTATCGTCGTAACCGTACGCCTTGCGCCCGTGCATATACAGGAACTTGTATTTGAACAAATCTTCATCGCTCGGCGGCAGGTTCTCGACGCCCACTACCACGTCGAGCCGGGCGTTGTCGCGCAGGTAACTCATCAGGTTCCGCATCGCCGCCGGTGCGGGCGCTTGCTCGCCAATCTTGAGTTGCACCGGTTTCACGAACCCGCGCGGCGGGTTGCTCTCTTCCTTGTTGCCATCCACGATCTTGCGCTGCGACAGCCTCTGTTTGGGCGGTTCCATGCCCGTTGCGTACGCGATGATGTTCCCGGCGAGGTGGAACGCCGATTCGCCTTTACTCATCGCGGGCTTGCCGGTTTCGGGCATGAACTTCGGATCTTCCCAATACCCGGCCAACGGCTTCGGGCTGAACACCAACACCGTTCGGCAACCGCGATCCAAACATTCCAGATCGGGAAATTGCGTCGGCGGCACGGCGAAGTGCGAACGCCAAATCGCATGTTCCGGCGGCATCTTCTTGAGTTCGCTTTCGGGGAATATCTCGCCGATCAATCGGCGGAACCCCTCGGTGAACTCCGGCGAACCGCAACAGGCTTCCGCCAGCACGAAGCCCCCTTCTTCGATGTACTTCTTCAGCAAATCCCGCTGCTGGCCCGTGAGCTCCGGCTTTTCGTGACCGTTGAAATAGAGGATCGGCGATTGCACCAACACTCCGACCTCGGCGAGAATGTCCGCCTCTTTCGGGTAATCCTTGCGGCGTGGATCGTACACCTGCCAGCCGAGCGGCAGGTTCTTGAAGAGTTCCTTCGAGGCGAACTCGGTGAGGTTGCGGGCATCGTTGTGTTTGCGATTCCAACCGCTAATGTTGGGGTTTGCCCCCTTCTCGGTAAGAATTCCGGTTTGCTTATCTAGGGTGAAGCCGCCGTAGGCGAGCTTGCTGATGAGAATCGGGCTGCGACCTTTGGAAAGGAAGAGGAGTGCGAACGATGTGGAAATCACCTTGTTCGCATCTTCGCCGAAGCCGGGCTTCTTGGCCGACCACGCTCCGGTATTATTTTGGAGGTTGGAAAGGAAATCGCAGCCTTCGCGGTACCAATCGAAGCGGCCGATGAAGCGCTGCCCCGATAGCCGGCCGACGCGCTCGATACCGTAGACGTTGTAAAAGAGGGATTTGCTTTCCTTGGCTTCGTCGAAGGCGAAGTTCTGGCCGATCCAGTTCATGCCGAGGCGGATCGCTTCGTTCTCCGGGTAGAAACCGCATTTCTTGGCGACGCCCGTCGCAGCGTCGAACTCTTGGGAATCGGAGCCGAGGGCCATCCGCGAAATCACGAGGCCACTCACCCCGGCCACGGTCATGGTGAAGCTGGCCCGCTTGCCTTGTTCGACGTAACTCCACGCGGCGGTATCTTTCGTTTCGCGGATCATGGTGTCGAGGTACAACTGGCGGAGGGCTTTCCAATCGGCTTCGGGGATCTTCGCACCGGCTTGCTTGCCCGCGTAGAGGCCGAGCAATGCGTATTGCGTGTTGGAAGCATCCGGCGATTGGGCCTCGTGGAAGGGATAGCTCCAACCGCTGATGCCGTTGTTCTTTCGCACCGCGGTTTTCAACAACCAATCGACGTTACTTTGAATGACGGGCAAATCCTTGGGGTTGCGTGCCTCGGCGAACGCCATCGTGATGAGGGCCACGGCGTAGGTGCGTTTCCGTTCGACGCCACGGAGGAAGTTCAAAGCCGCGATCACATCGGGATCGTCGCCGCGTACGCCGGAGTTGAGGAGGGCCAACGTAGCCAAGGCGGTCACGCCGCCTTTCATCTCCACGGCGAGATTCAACAGGAAGCTTTCCCATTGATCGTTGGGCTTGCGGCTGAGTCGGAGGTATTGCACCCCGGCATCAATGGATTTGTTCACCTTGGCCACCGCGACCTGTTCATCGTCCGGCGGCGGCGCGGCGTGCGAGGTGTTGATGGATAAAAGGACGAACACCGAAGGCAACAAGTATTTCATCATCCGCTCCATTCAAAAGAGTGCCCGCAGATGACGCGGATCGCGCTTGTAGGGTGGGCGCTGCCCACCTCTTGGTTTCTGAAGAGGTGGGCAGTGCCCACCCTACGACTCATAGATTATACCCGCATCGTCATCTGCCAGGCCTCCTTCAATTCGCTGAGCTTTGCCCACACCAGCCATTCGCCGTCGGCCCCGGCGATCCGTAACCGCTGTTCGTTCACCGTAACGCCGAGTTTAGCGAATGGTAACCCGGTGAAGCATTCCTTCAATGCCGGGGCGTTCGCTGGGGTCGCCTCGATCACGAAGCGCGTGGTCGATTCGCTGAACAACTTCGCATTGTCGTTCAAATCCTCGGCACCCGGAATCGCATTTAATCCGGTAACATCCGCCCCGAATTCCCCGGCGAACGCCATTTCCGCGAGGGCCACGGCCAAGCCCCCTTCGCTGCAATCGTGGCACGAGCGCACCACTCCTCCACGAATCGCTTGATGAAGCGCAGCGAAAATTTTCGGAGCGAGTTCCAGATCGACTCGCGGAGGCGAACCGCCTTCTCCGCCGTTCACCAAATTCCAATGCGAGCCGCCGAGTTCATCGAACGTATTGCCGACGATGTACAGATCGTTGCCCGCGGCTTTCAAATCCATCGTTACGCATTGGCGAACATCGTGAACGATGCCGATGGAGGAAATCAAAAGCGTGTGCGGAATCGAAATCTTCGTGCCGTTCTTGGCGATGTAGCTGTTGTTGAGGCTATCTTTGCCGCTGATGAAGGGCGTGCCGAAAGCGAGGGCGACATCCCGGCAGGCCTCGGACGTTCGCACGAGTGCCCCGAGCATTTCCGGTTCCGTCACATTCCCCCAGCAGAAGTTATCGAGGATGGCCACGCGGCTCGGATCGGCCCCCACGCACACAACGTTCCTCACCGCTTCGTCGATGGCGGCGGCCGCGGCGCAATACGGATCGAGATCGGCATAGAGCGGATTCAAACCGTTGCCCACGGCGAACCCTTTCCACTTGCCCAGCACGGGCATCACCACCGCCGCGTCGCCGGGCCCGTCGTCCTTCACGCCGACCAGCGGCTTGATGACGCTCCCCCCCTGCACTTCGTGGTCGTACTGACGAATCACGTTCTCTTTGCTGGCCACGCTCGGCGAGCTCAGGATCGCTTTGAGAGCATCGATTGCGGATTTCGGATTTCGGATTGCGGATTGGTGGAACTTCTTGAGATCGAATTCCGCGCTCCGGATGATGTTTGGCCTTCCATCATGCAGGAATGCCATCGAAACGTCGCCGACCTGTTGCCCTTGGTATTCCAACACCAACCGCCCGGTCGCTTCGAAGGTGCCGAGGATCGCAGCTTCCACGCCTTCGCTCGCACAAAGCTTTTCGAGTGCGGGCCAATTGGCTTCGGGAACCGAAAGCACCATCCGTTCCTGCGATTCCGAGATCCAGATCTCGGGATAGCTCAAGCCGTCGTACTTCAGCGGGGCACGGTCGAGTTGCACGCGGGCACCGAGTTCGGCCCCCATTTCCCCCACGGCGGAGCTGAAGCCGCCGGCCCCGCAATCGGTGATCGCCGTGTACAAGCCCAGATCGCGGGCTTGCAAGATCACATCGAGCACCTTTTTCTCTTCGATGGCGTTGCCGATCTGCACCGCACCGCCAGAGACTTTCTCGGATTCGTCGTGCAAACCTTCCGAGGAGAATGTCGCCCCGTGGAT
>Ga0105045_10001197_pt1 | contig 20957 bp, 12 predicted proteins | sample MAT02_FD_78089 | JGI IMG/M metagenome (GOLD analysis project Ga0105045, IMG submission 78089) | Freshwater microbial communities from Lake Fryxell liftoff mats and glacier meltwater in Antarctica - MAT-02 (megahit assembly) | ecosystem: Environmental > Aquatic > Freshwater > Ice > Liftoff... | reverse complement strand
TTCATTAGGCACCAAGCCTTTAGCCTACCAAGGAAATTCTATGCACCATCGATTTTCGCGATCCGCGGCCGTTTTCTTTTTGTCCATCGGAGCCATTGCACCGCTTGCTCAAGCACAATTCAGTGGCAGTATTGAACCACCGACCGATCTCAAAACGGGCTTCGATGTAATCACCGACGAGAAGGCTCAAGAGTGGCTTTCCGTGTTGGCTGGCCCGGTTTTTGAAGGACGCGGGACCGGGCAGCTTGGTTACACCCGAGCCGCCCACTGGGTTGCTGGCAAGACCGCTGAGTTTGGACTCGACCCGATGGGCGACGGCGGAACCTATTTTCAGATGCTGCCCATGACAAGGCTCTCAGTGGAACCAACTCAATCCAAGTTGACGGGGCCAAACGATCTCTCAATCGCATTCGATAAAGCCGTCGGTCTCGATCGTTTTACCAATGTGCCCGAGGTTAGCGGTTCAGTTGCCTTCGTAAAGCTTGCGGGCTCATCGCCAACATTGGACGAGTCCAACTCGCTTCGCGACAAGATCGTTTTTTATACGGCTGACGAAAAAGCCCAGGGGCGTGCCCAAATGCTCCTGGCTAGGCAAAGGCCAACCGCTGTCTTTCGAGTTATCGACACCGAGCCGAAATCGGGATCGCAGCTTCAACGAGAAGGTGGACGTCAAAGAGCGGCCAGTTTGTCAGGAACCATTTCTGCTTCGGCCGCCGCGACTGTTTTGAAATCGATGAACGGTGATCCGAGTTGGCTCAAGCCATTGGAGATGGACGGAGTCGAAACTCACATGCCCGAGGGCAGTCTTAAACTTGAGCTTCGTTACCGTGAGGAACCGACCGCCGTTCCCAATGTTCTCGCGTGGCAGCCAGGTTCCGAACCCGACCTTCGCGACGAATACGTTGTCATTGGCGCTCATTTGGACCATCTTGGAATGGTGAATGGATCGATGTTTCCAGGCGCAGATGACAACGGTTCTGGCTCGACTGCGTTACTGAACATCGCTCGTGCAATTTCGGCCAACCCGATCAAGCCCAAGCGAAGTATTCTGTTCATGTGGTTTGCCGCCGAAGAAATCGGGCTCGTAGGCTCTGCCTATTACGTCGATCACCCGCTCTTGCCCTTAGAAAAGATGGTCTGCATGCTCAACATTGATATGGTCGGACGCAACGAAGAGAAAGCTGGCGAAGCCGCTAGCGAAAATGAAACATCGATTCACTTAGTCGGCAGCAAGCAAGGGGACCTCGATTTGCACGAAGTCATCATGAAGGCAAATCAGTTCGTCAACTTCACCTTTGAGTACGACGAAGAGGGTGTCTTTGGCCGAAGCGATCAAGCGAATTTTTTCAAGAAGGGAACATCGGTTGCCTTTCTCTTCGGTGGATTCCATCCGGACTATCACCAGACAACGGACCGAGTTACAAAGATCAACTTTCATAAGATTGCCACTGCTGCCAAACTGTTTTATGTAACAGCTCATTATGCGGCCGAACACGGCAAATTTAAGCTGCCAGTGAAAGAAGAAAAGCCGGCAGAGGTGCCAGCGGCGAAGTAATCGTTGCGAGCGAAACCAATGTGTTTTTCTCCCCCGCGCCTCTAAAAGGGGCGAGGGGAGCAAGCACAAAGGGCGCAAGTTGCAAGATAAATCGCGACATTTTGTGTGCCTACGCCGTCTGCAGGGTTTTAACCCGGACGCGAAGCACCTGACGTGGTGTTGCTTGAGACACGGAGAACTGGTACTTGCCGATCTTCGTTTTCACACCCACTTTAGGAATAGTCCCAAGCGACGACAAAAGCAATCCAGCAACGGTTTCGTATTCCTCCGATTCCGGCAGGAACAACGCCATCTGGCGATTCGCGGCGGACACCTCCATCTCCCCTGCGATACTGAAACCTCCATCCGGATCCTCTACAAACATGGGCAAGGCTTCATCGACATCGAGTTCATCCGCGATTTCACCGACGATCTCTTCCAGCGCGTCTTCGATGGTGGCAACTCCAATTGTTTGCTGAAACTCATCGACGACAATCGCCATGTGGTTTCGGCGCAGCAAGAAATCCTTAAGCAGTTCGTCGATTTGTCTCGTCGCAGGAATCATCCAGGTCTCACGCAAAATCTGTCGCAAGATCGATGCGTCGCGAGGTTGCTCATGATTTTGCAACAAAGTCATCAAATCTTTGACGTAAAGAATCCCAACGATGTTGTCCAACGAGTCTTCGTAGACGGGCATGCGAGTCCTTCCTGACGCGACAACGGCTTCAATAACTTGTTGCCAGTCCCAGTTGATGTCGATCGCATCGATTTGGCTTCGTGGAGACATGATTTGAGAAACTTGACCCTCGTCCAAGTTCATTACTCCGGTAATCATTTCTCGCATCGAACGCGTCACTAAGCCGTCTCGCTCGCCGGCCATGATCATCTTGCGAACTTCGTCCTCGAGCGACTCTTCCTCAACTCGATCTTCGACTCGGCGATCGCTCAAGCGATGCCCAACCGCCAGGAATAGATGCTCCAAAGTTCGAAAGGGACGAGACAGGACATTGATCGCGTGCCAATACCACCACGTATGATAGAGAAGAACGGACGCACTGTTGCGGACGACAATCTTAGGAATCCACGAGTAGACACAAGCCAACACTGCGGCAGCGATGATGCTAATTGAGAGCAACTGATAAATCGAAATTGGATTTTGCGAATTCGAAAGTCCCCAGTGGAACCGGATCGATAGCCATGTGCCAGCAGAGATCAATGCGATACTGCTACCGAGAATGAATAAGTAGTTGCAAGCGGTTTGGGCATCATCCTGTTCATCCAAGATTTTGCCGAAACGTTCGCGGTTTTCCTTTAGGCGGCAATAGGCTTCCAACGTGCGACCTCGGAAGTGAAGCAAAAGATGGCTACCGAAGCCGCCGATGGTTGCGGCCATCAGACCAAGAAGCGAGAGTATCAAGCACCCTGTGTTTTGCATCGTTGTTCCAAATGAAGCGCGATGGTTAGCCTCACCCAGTGCCAGACTTTTTCCCAATCGTTCAACAAGCATTGTAGAACAATTGTCCTCAATTGTTCCCGAATTGCTCGAATTCAATTGTTGTTTAACGGCCAGCCTAGGTGGACTACTCGTAGCGGAACTCGCCAAAAGTTTCGATTTAACCGGCAATTTGCCGAAAGCCTACGCGGCTTCCGCTACAAGTGTCCCTACGCGATTTGCAACCTCCGGATTCTGATTGCTTTGGCATCGCTAGTACCTTATATTCCTAGCATCCTCTCAGACAATTATCACAATCGCAACCGCCCTGACGCGGTCGTTTTCTTTTGAGAGGAAGCTGAAATGGAAAGTTCTCGACGTGGATTTGTAGCGGGTATCTCGGCAGCAACAGCGTTAGCTTTGTCGAACTTTGCGGGTGAAATTCGCGCGAATTCTCCGACAGCTCTGAAGAAGGCTCGGATCCTCTTTAACGAAAATCCGCTCGGACCATCTCCCATTGCAGTGTCCGCAATCGAAGCGTCGGCATCCATGCTGGGCCGGTACCCGCTTTCGGAGGGACCTCGGTTGGAAATGAAACTTCGCAAGCTGCATGGACTGAGCTATCGTGAAGCCTCAGCTGAATTGTCGCTTGGTCCTAATCCTAAACTGGAAGGTGACAGTGATCTGCTCCTTGGAATCGGTTCCTCCGAAATCCTAAAGGCGGTAGCGTGGGCTTATGGTTCAACATCAGGCAATATCGTCGAAGCGCATCCGAGCTATTCGGCGGTTGGCGATGCCGCAGCAGAAATCCCTGGCTCCAAGATTCAACGCAAGATTATTCCACTGGACAGCGAAAATCGATTTGATACCGCCGCCATGATCAAGGCAATCGACGCGGACACGAAAATCGTGGTCATTTGCAATCCAAACAACCCGACTGGAACGACGATTCCACTTGAGCAAATTGTCGCAGTCGCAGATGCCATCCCAAAAGATGCTTTGCTTTTAGTCGACGAAGCGTACATCGAGTTCTTGCCGCATGCCGACAAGGTTTCGGCGGTAGAGCTCGCCAAGACTCGCAAAAACGTACTGGTGGCAAGAACGTTTTCAAAGATCTTTGGATTGGCGGGACTTCGCATTGGATACGGTCTAGGGGCCACAGAAGTCATCGATCGACTGCGGCCGTTTATGTTAGGCCAACTTTCGCTGAGCATGGCTGGCGTGTTGGCTGCGGAAGCTTCTATGGGCGATGATCAACACATGGCCAAGACCAAACTGCTTCATCAAAAAACGCTTGAACTCTGGAGTCGTTGCTTTAAAGCTGCTGGCTGGAAGATGACGACAAGCGAAGCATGTTTCTGTTGGGTCGACATTGGCCAGGATTCAACGCCCTTAGTTAGCTTTCTCGCGGAACGCGACGTACTGATCAGTGGCGGTCGGCGTTGGAAATTGCCGAACTACGTTCGCATCTCGATGGGAACCGAGGAAGAAAACGAACGGTTCGTCGCAGGTGTGCTAGCTTTTGGCAACGCGTGAGTTTCAAATAGCGTTACTCTAATTGGCCGTTAGCTGAAAGTAAAAACCGTAGCGGAAGTTGCCAAGACTTTCGGTGATTTCCAAGTTAATGCCGAAATCCAGCTGAGTTCCGCTACCCGAAAACTTGGAACGAATCAACGTAGCAATTCCATCGCTTGTGCTCGTAGAGTTCGAATCGCTCTTTGCACTTTGGCCGCCCCTTCCACATCGCTGTGATTTATGCACTCTGCGACTTCCTGTTCGAGCATTCGAGATGCAGCCAAAATGGACTCGACCGCATGCCATCGCGAGTTGCTAATCGAATCGGTCGTTGTGTTTGTTGGACCGATGCCTGCCGAAGGTGTGCTGCCAGCCTGAACGATTTTTTGAATCTCCAAAAACAGCGGATCGTTTTTGAAGTCTTCGGTTTGAGCGGTTTGCTGAGGCGGAAAGGCCGGTACGAGGACGGATTCCTGCTGTGTGATAGGGAGAGCCTCCAGAGGCATTGGTTGCTGAACCGTAACGCCAAATGCACACAGCAATCCTACGGTAATCGTGCCCAGCCCCACCTGAACGAGGGATTGCGACAATCCTCTTCTCTTAAGTTTCGAAGTCGTCCGCTTTAAGGTCGTCATTCTGCTCAATCTCAATTCAAGTGGTCGAACCGAAGTTAGGAAGCAAGCGATTTGCTGGGAATTCCTGAAATGCCGTGCGTGATTGTAGCAAAAATGCCGGGTTTGAATTCCGTCCTTAGTTCACGCTGACGTCGCGGGAGGGACGTGATACATGGTCGCCCTGCGCTCCCGCGAAGGAAGCGAACGACTATCCGGCTTGGCATTTTCTCGGTTTTCGCAATTTATTCTTAGTAAACTTTAATGTATAAAGAGTCCGTCTTGTCTTTTCGTCTTATGTTTGGGGCCGATCATGAATCGCTGCCGGTTTTCTTACTTGAGTCTCCGAGTCTTTGCTTTCGGAATCGCATTTCCACTTGCGACTTGGTTAGGCAATCCAACCGTATCGTTCGCACAAACCACACAAACCAAGAGAACGGTGCTCGATGCCACGCGATTAATCGATTCCACTTCTGAAAAAGACCTCGAGTGGATAACGGCCTTTCTTGAAACGAGCATTGCCAAAAACGAAACCGATGCGATCGCGAACTGCGTGCTAGCGATCATTCAGTTTCGCAAGCAGGAGTTTGCGGATGCCTTGAAGTCGGTCGAACGATCGAACGCGGGTGACAAAGCCAACCTCACTCGCGCGACGTCAGGCAGGATTCAATTGCTTTGTGCTATCAACTTGGAGGACAGCTCGCTTGCAACGAAACTGTTTCAAGACTTGCTCAATGCCTGCCAACGCGAGACGGCTCCCATCGCATTGCGAAAGACGTTCTGCGAGTGGATGGGTGAAATCATCGGGGCTCTGGACTCGTCAGAGGCAAAGTCACCGATCGATATCGAGTTGCTGGCAAAGGCAAAAAAATCACTGCTAGGTATTGCTGAAACGAAACTCAGCCAAGCGTTCGAAATCCAATATGCACGATCCCGTGCCCGAGCTGACGATGTTCGCAAAATGCTTGAGCGGTACGAGGAGTTGGGGGACGTCGGTATGCTAGACTTGGAAAAAAACCTATCGTCTGAAATCGAAAAGCTAGCAGAGATCCTCGCGGCGTCGGTCAAGGAGTCCCGAGAAATGTCCAGCGAGAACCAAGCCTTAGCCAAAAAACTGCAGCTTACGATGGCCGATTTACGGGAACGAATCCGACGAGTGGAACTGGAGAGAGTCAGTAACGGTCCGGGTATGCCTGCTCCTGTATACCCGCCAGTTGGACGGCCAGTGGCACCAAACCTCAACGCGATTTTTGTCGACACCTTTTTCTTCCAAATCGTTACCGAGTATATCAACAATCAACCAGTCACTCGGCGAATCCAAGTGCGTCGAGACTCGCGAGATATCGAAGCCGAAAGAAACTCGATCTACCAAGCTCAACTTGCGAACTACCAAACACAAGTGAACTCCTACAACCAGATGATGTCTTTGTTTAGTCAGTACCAAAAGAATTTTGCTGAATGGAAGAAAAGCGAAGAACAACGTCGAAACAAATTAGCTGATCAACGCAAGGAACTGGAGTCACAGATTGCTCAAGCCAAAACAAAGCTTGACGAATTAGAGGGCATCAAAAAAGAAAATTCTGACGGGAATACAGATTTGCGGAAATCGATTGCACCGATCAAAGCGGAATTGGAATTGATTCGGGTGGTTCTCAATGCCGCCAAGACAGGCAATCCCTTCAGTGCGCTTCGACCACGAACTCTCGACCCTTGGCTAATCACCGAAGAAAAGAATCGGTTGCTAAAACTCTTTGCGGAAACGCAATGAGAAAGTAGGATAATCTTCCAGCCTGTCGCAACAGAAGTGGCTAGGTTAAAAGTCAACTCCCCCCGGTATAAAACCGGGGGGCATGTTTTCGATAAGTTCCTGTTTTGGACCATTTCAATGTGCGATCGAACTAAACGGCATAAGCCACTCGCTCGACTGAACGGAAAACTCATTCTTGTATTGAATGCTATTTTCGTAGCTTCTGTCTGCAATATTGCGTTCGGACAGACGAGCGATCGTTTTTTCGAGGCCGACGTTTGGGCCAAGGTCGGGGAAAGGACTTGCCTCCGTTGCCACAACGAACACGGCGAAGCCAAGGACAGCGAATTTGTTTTAGAAAAAACAGACCAACCCTTAAACGATGACGCGATGCTGGCTCGCAATCAGGATGCCTTTCATACCATGGCAACGGTCATCAATGGCGATCAGTCGGTTCTGCTGCAGAAGGTTGTCGGCGGACTTGACCACGGCGGTGGACAAGTACTAAAGCCTGACTCGACGGGTTTCAAAATCCTGAATCAGTTCGTTATGCTAACGAAATCTCCAACTGGTGAGCCAGTATCCGATGTCGCGGCAGGCGCCTACAAGCCACCACCGTTTTTTGACGGAGTTACCATGCTCATGCCGCCGCGTTTGCTGCGACGAGTCACGCTCTCACTGGCTGGTCGACTACCTTCCGAAGTCGAACTGAAAGCAGTTGAACTCGAAGGGCTTTTTGCAATCGATTCGATCCTCGATGCGATCATGCGGGAGGATACCTTTTATTCGAGACTGAAAGAAGCCTTCAACGATATTTTCCTCACCGTTGGTATCGAAGATAACGCCGAAACACTTTTGTCTTATGACCACTTTGAAAAGACTCGACTGTGGTATCAAACGCACGATTTTAGCCATCTACCCGAAGCGGAACGCCAGCGAGCTGGATGGAAAATGGCGGACGTCTACCGCGATGCCTTGCTGCAAGAACCATTGGAACTGATTGCCTACATCGTGCGTAACGAAAAGCCATTTTCAGAACTTGCGACTGCCGACTACTTTATGGTCAGCCCATATACCGCGCGAGGTTACGGCCTTTATGATGAAGTGAAAGATCAATTCAAAAACACCGATGACCCTTTCGAATACATCCCCGCTCGCTTGCACGCTCTCAAGGGACGCGATGGTAAGGTACAAGAATCGACGACGGGTGGGTATCCTCATGCAGGCTTCCTAAGCATGTTCCATTATCTGCGACGCTATCCGTCAACGGAAACGAACCGAAACCGGCTGCGAGCCAGAATGTTTTACCAGCATTTCTTGGGCATCGACATTATGCAACTAGCTCCTCGATCGACGGATGCATCTGCTGTCGCCGCCAAGTTTGCCATCCCGACGATGCAAGCTTCTGACTGCGTTGTTTGCCATAAGACCCTCGATCCCGTTGCCGGTGTGTTTCAGGACTTCAACTTTCAAGGCGAACTGGGACCTCGAAAGGAGGGTTGGTACACGGATATGTTTCAGTCGGGCTTTGAAGGAGAAAACCTGCCAGCAAGCGAACGTTGGCGCGCAACTCAGTGGCTTGGGGAACGCACAGTCAAGGATGCTCGCTTCCCGATGGCGATGGTGGAACATGTGTATTTCATTTTGCTTGGCCGTAAAGTCCTCCAGCCGCCGGAAGACATTGATGATCCGGCCTTTGGCGGTAAACGCAGAGCTTATTTTGAACAAAGAAAAATGATCCAAGCCGTCGCTGCTCGATTTACGGCTTCCAACTTCAATCTTAAAGAAGCATTCAAGGCTCTCGTGTCCACTGAGTTCTACCGAGCCGACGGAGTCGCCTCGATTACCGAACATCCAGAGAGGCAGGCAGAACTGGACGACATCGGTATTGTTCGATTGATCACGCCGGAACAGATGGAGCGTAAGCTTAACGCGATCTTTGGCAAGCGATGGGGACGATTCAAGGAAGAGTATAAAATTCTTTATGGTGGCATCGACTCCATCACCGTGACAGAACGCAACGCGGACCCCAGCGGCGCGATGGGAGCGATCCAACGCATTATGGCGAACGACGTCGCTTGCCTAAATGTGGGCCCCGATTTCCACCGTCCAGTCGGAGAGCGGAAACTGTTTACAGGAATCGAGGCAGACGTCGTTCCAGGCGACGAACAATCGAACCAAAACATTCGTGAGACAATTATTCGACTTCAGGAGAAGCTCCTTGGCCACAAACTGCCGCTTGATCACCCCGAAGTGGAACGTGTTTTTCAGCTCTTCAACGGTATCATTCGCGACGCCAAGGCCCTGCCGAATTACGAACCGCGTGAAACCTACTTTTGTGGTGGTCGTGAAGATTTCCACGTTGTAGACCCCCACTACACAGTTCGCGCGTGGCGCGGTGTGGTGACATACTTGTTACGTCAACATGAATTTCTTTACGAATAACTTTGCATCATGTCACGTCGAACATTTCTGAAACGCTGCAGCCTCGCTGGACTAGGCTTTGCCGCTCCGATTGGCTTGCATTCGGTGTTAAGTGCGACGGACAAGTCTTCCGAATCAGACGGCTACCCTGGTCCGTATTACGTTGTCTTCAATGCCTCGGGAGGCTGGGACACGACATACTTGATGGACCCCAAAGGTGTCGACGGTATCAATCGACTATATCAGCAAGGCGATATTCTGACGGTCGGCAATCATCGGATTGCCCCTATCGCGAAGCACATCGCGAGTGGTATGAGCAATGAAGACTTCTTTGCAAAGTACGGCTCGGAACTCCGAGTCCTGAATGGACTAGATCTATCGGTCAATAACCACACTCCCTGTGCACGGTACATGGCGACTGGGAAGCTCGACAGCCTTGCGTATCCGACCTTTCCGGCACTTGTAGCAGCCTGCCATGGAGCCGAAGCCCCGCTGGCATTTCTCACCTTTGGGAACTACTCAGCAACCGGCAATCTTGTCCCAATGTCACGCGTGCCCTATTTGCAATCTCTGAAGTTGCTGGCTCGAGCGGACTCCGTAGAAGGTGGTGAACATCCTTATCAAGATGCATTCGTTTCGGATCGTATCGAACGTGCACTAGAACAGCAGTTTGAAGCCCGCGTTTCAAACTCCCGGTTACCGAGGGTTGAACGCAGTCAGAGCATGTTGTATGCCGCCCAAGCGAACTCCAAGGCTCTTGAACGCGTTGTGCCGTTCATCCCAAAAGCACAAGCCAAAGAGCGACTCTCGCAGCAAAATGACATTGCCTTGGCTGCCTTCAAAGCGGGCGTTTGTATCTCAGCAAACTTATCGATTGGTCAGTTTGACAGCCATAACAACAACGATGTTGATCAGATGAAATTGATTCCGGAGTTTCTAGCTGGTATCGATGACCTATTGCGAAAAGCGGAGCAACTTCAAATTCGCGAAAAACTGGTTGTTATCATCCAAAGCGAGATGGGCCGCACGCCAAACTACAACAACGGTAACGGCAAAGATCATTGGTCTATCAGCTCGATCATGTTCCTAGGCCCAGGCATCTCCGGAAATCGCGTGATCGGCGCGACGGACGAAAAGCAACAGTTAGTGCCGATCAGCGCAGAAACGCTTGCGATCGATCACGTCGGTGGCATCCGAATTCGCCCAGAGCACATTCACCATGCCTTGCGTGAATTTGCGAACGTTCAAGATCATGCATTTAGCAAACGGTTTCCGCTTGAGGTACCGGCAAAGGAAAAGCTTCATAACTTATTGCGTTTTGCTGGCGTTTGAACAGCAAAAAAAATTGGAACGTTATATCTAGGCATGACCTGAGCCGTTAGAATCTCGTTTGAATCTGGTTATTGAAACTGGGATTAACCTGATACCTTGGGATGTTAAAATGGATAACGTGGCCGAAGCTCATGTTGTAGTCGGAATTGGCGTTTCGGACGATAGTATCGAAGCGTTCAGCCGTTTGCTAAACGATCTGGGAGCCCTGGATAAGCTTTCGATTGTTTGCGTGCCCCATTTTACCCGAATCGCGAGGTCAAAATGGCTGGAGGATTTAGCAGCACGTACCACACTCAACATTACCGTTCCTCGGAATGACACGCAACTAGAACCCGGCCTAGTTTATGTTTGTCCGCCAAATCAAAAAGTGCAGATTAAAGGCGGAGCCTTTTTTTTCGACGCATCTCAAGAAGAGCCGGGTCGCGAAAGGGGCTTTGACGACTTTTGGTATTCTTTGGGTAAGGATCAGGGCAAGTATGCCGTAGGAATTGAATTGCTAGGCACGGGTGATATTTCGAAGTTAGGGCTTCAATCGATTCTTGATCATGGTGGTCTAGCGTTTTCGCAAACGTCAAAAGCGGAGCAATTCGAGTCGATGAAAACTCTTGCTGGTCGCATGGGAGCCGCAAGAACCCTCACGGCATCTGAAATTGCAGCTGAAATCAAGCGGATTGCACCCTATCGAGAATCCCCTGAAGCCTTCTTGGATTCGCAGTTGCTCTTGAAGCAAATCGATATTGCCATTCCGCGGATTGCAGATCTATTGAAGAAAGCCACTGACCATAGTTTTCACGACTACAAGACGAGCACTTTGACCCGTCGAATCCAGCGGCGGATGCAGTTGCTGAAGATCGGAGATGTGGATTCGTACGTATCCTACTTGACAGAACAACCAGAGGAAGCCAAATCGTTGTTCCGCGATTTGCTTATCGGGGTAACTACGTTTTTTCGAGATGCAGATGCATTTGATTTTTTGAGCGAAACTGTCCTGCGTAAGCTTTTCATGGGTCGAACCTCAAAAGATTCGATTCGCATTTGGGTAGCCGGTTGTTCGACCGGAGAAGAAGCGTACACCATCGCTATTTTGTGTGCGGAGATTATTGAGCAACTTGATAGTCCCTCTTCGGTTCAGATATTTGCGTCTGACATTGACGATCGAGCATTAGCGGCGGCTCGGGCGGGATCGTATTCGCGGTCGATTGAGAAACATGTTTCCGCCGCCAGACTAAAACGTTTTTTTACAATGCGGGACGATCGCTATGAAGTGACCCAGGAGCTTCGTTCGCTCATCTTGTTTTCTCTACACAACTTGACCAGCGACCCACCCTTTTCACGCCTAGATTTGATCTCTTGTCGAAACTTGCTGATCTACCTTGGCGAGCATTCCAACGAAAAGATTATTCCAATCTTTCATTATGCGCTGAACCTGAACGGGTATTTGCTGTTGGGACCAAGTGAGAACATTGCGTCGAGTAACGAACATTTTCGCACGATCAACGCAAGGTTTCGGATTACCCAACGAAAGGAACTGGCCGCTGGTGTTACGAGCGGGCTCGAGATTCGGCAAGGGCGTTTGGCTCAATTGACACAGAGACAGCATGCGGCGGAAGGCGTCAATTGGAATGAAATTCGACAGCGCGTTTTGATTGAGGATTTTTTGCCAAGGTCTTGTATTGTCGATGCTTCAGGAAAAATTCTGAATGCGTCGGCGCATATTGAGAAGTATCTGACTCTCAATGACGGAGATTTCAAAAACGATATCATCGCGATGGCTGCGAGCGGACTGCGGATTGGTTTGAGGACGGCATTAAAAGAAGCCAAAGCAACCCACCAAAAAGTTCAAATAGAAAGCCTCTCTATCCGTATTCAGGACAAAATCCAGCCAGTGATGCTAACGGTTCTACCGTTGTCACGAGTTGACGAGGCACATGATGTCTACATGGTCGTTTTTCAAGATCTCGGTCAACCCATTGAAAGCGAGGGACTGAATCATGTGATTTCTAAGAACTCCCCAGATGCTGACAAAATTATTTCGCAACTTGAAACCGAATTGGAGGCAAATAGAAAGGAGCTTGACAGGTCACTTCAGGACATGGAGGCTACAAATGAAGAGCTAAAATCCTCTAACGAAGAGCTCTTGTCCATGAACGAAGAGCTCTATGCAGCCAATGAGGAATTGGAGACGTCCAAGGAAGAAATCCTGCTAGGCAGGTTAGCCAGTGAGCAGGCGCACTCGGATCTGAAAAATTTACTCCGAAGCACACGCATCGCAACGATCTTCTTAGATCACAATCTCCTCATTTGCAATTTCACACCAGCGGTATCCGAAGTGTATGAACTTCGGAGCACTGATATCGGCAGACCATTGGACCGCTTTGTTCCCTCGGTTTTCGACATGCCGCCTTTGCCAGATCCCAAAACGGTAAGGGCGAATTCTCCACTGGAACATACCGTTCAGGCCGAATCAGGAAAATCGTTTATCCGACGCATTTTACCGTACGAGTCTCACGTTGGAGAAGTCGAAGGGATAGTCGTCACATTTCATGACGTTACCGAACTTCGCGCAAGCCAAGCAATGTTCCAAGCGCTCGTAGACGCCTCGTCGCAAATTGTCTGGATATCGGATGCTAGCGGTCAGGTTATCGAGGATTCCCCGAGCTGGAGAGCATTCACTGGACAATCAATTCAGCAATGGATGGGGGGAGGCTGGATCGACACCATTCATCCAGAGGATAGAGAAAGTATTATTCAGATTTGGCAAGCGTCAGTCCAAAGCGGTGAGGTCTTGGACCATGAGTATCGACTTTGGCACCACTCGGGCATTTGGAAATGGACGCAAGTTCGGGCGATTGCTCAGCGGAATCCAGATGGTTCCATTCATCGTTGGGTCGGCATGAATACCGACATCAGCGAGCGTAAGCGATGGGAAATAGACCTCAGCGATCGCGAAGCGCACCTGCGTCGTGTCATTGACAATACTTTGTACTTCATAGGAGTGCTTGATTTAGATGGAATATTGCGTGAGGCTAACGCCACAGCGATCGCTGCCGCCGGCATCGGTCTAGAAGACGTAATCGGCAAAGCGTTCCACGAATGCTATTGGTGGAGCTATGGTGATGAATCGGTAGTTCAGCAACTTCAGGAGGCAATCCTAAAAGCAAAACAAGGCGAAACGGTCCGATATGATGTCGTCGTGCGCATGGCTGGTGGTTCACGCATGACAATCGACTTTATGTTAAGTCCCGTTCGCGACGCGGATGGCCAAGTCACGCATCTCATTCCGTCGGGGGCTGACATCAGCCAACGCAAAAAAGCGGAACAATCTTTGATTGAGCAGGCAAATAAACTCAGTCTCGCTCTGGAATCAGGACGGATGGGGATGTACGAATGGGAGCCAGAAACCGATGTCGTCGTCTGGGACAAACGGCATTTGACACTTACTGGGCTTCCGCGAACGACGATGGCGGGGACCGATTTCTTGAATCTGGTCCATCCTGACGATGTTGAAGCAAACGGAGTCGCTATTGATAAAGCAATCCGAGGCGAGGAGGAATACAACACGGAGTTTCGAATCACGCGAGCGGATGGTCAAATTCGATGGCTTGCGGCTCATGGAACCGTTGTGCGGTGCGACGATGGCCATCCGGTGCGTTTGGTGGGACTGAACTGGGACATCACCGATCGCAAACAGTCCGAGATGACGATCAAATTAAATGAAGCGAGGCTTCGGAACGCTGCAGCCGCGGCGGGCTTTGCAACTCTCCACGCGGACTTCACTCAAGGAGTTGTTACGTTCTCCTCCGAATTGAGACGCCTCATTGGTTTGCCAGAGGACGCCTGCTTGCAGATTGATACAGGTAAGCTTCCGGATTGGGTGCATCCGGATGACATGCTTGCGTGCGCTAACCACATTGAAGAATCCATTAAGCTCAAGGAGGGCACGAGTATCAGCTTGGACCTTCGAATCATTCGCACAGATGGGGAAGTGCGATGGATGCGTCTCCATTCCAAGCCAATCTACACAGGGGAAGGGGAACATCGGAAACCCACTCAGTGGATCGGCACTTTGTTGGATATAACGCAGCAGCGAAAATTTGAAGAATCATTGAAAGAGGCTCGGCAATTAGCGGAAGCAGCCAATGAATCTAAAAGCCTTTTTCTTGCCAATATGAGCCACGAAATCAGGACGCCGATGACAGCTATTTTAGGCTTCGCGGAACTGCTAGAAGATGACGAACTTTGCAAGGATCCTGCGTTAACTGCCAACGCTATTCAAACGATTCGTACCAACGCCACTCACTTGCTTTCCGTCATTAACGATATCCTTGACATGTCCAAGATCGAAGCGGGTAGTATGACAGTCGAGGAGATCCAGATTTCCCCTGTCCAGCTTTTAAGCGAAATAGAGTCTCTCCTTGGACCACGCGCGACAGGAAAAGGAATTGAGTTGAAGTTAGTCTACGACACGCTAATGCCCGAACGCATCTATTCCGACCCGACAAGATTACGACAGATCTTGCTCAATCTTGTCGGGAACGCGATCAAGTTCACTGAAGTCGGCAGCGTCGAAGTACGGACGTCTTTTTTTGCCATGTCAAACCGAATTCAATTTCGTATCGTCGATACTGGAATAGGAATGACTGCCAAGCAACTAGAGGTCGTTTCTACCTTTCAAGCATTTTCTCAGGCAGATACATCTACGACACGTCAGTTTGGTGGTACCGGTTTGGGGCTAAGGATTTCGAATACACTCACCCAGCTTCTAGGCGGGTTTATCAATGTGGAATCGAAGCCAGGGCAGGGTAGCGTTTTTTCTGTCACGATTGATGCAAAAGTTCCGAAGATAATCGGAGTTAACATCTTGGAGACGGTTTCGAGTTCCGCAACTCGACTCGCATCACACTTGCCCGATGCGGTGAATATAGTTCCTCAACCTCTCGATGGCATGAGAATTTTAATAGCAGAAGACGGACCTGACAATCAAAAACTCCTATCCTTCCATCTGCGACGGTCAGGAGCTGAAGTTCTGATCGCTGAGAATGGACTTATTGCTGCCGAATGGATCGAAAAGGGAGATTGCCATTTTGATCTGGTACTAATGGACATGCAAATGCCAGTGTTAGATGGCTATCAAGCAACGCAGCGGTTACGAGATGGAGGATACACCAAGCCGATCGTTGCGCTGACCGCGCATGCGTTGGATTCCGACCGGAAAAAGTGCCTCGATGCTGGCTGCGATGCTTTTGCCACCAAGCCCATCAATCGGCAGGACCTAATTGCACTGGCGGAAGGCTACCGCCGATCAAGAGACTAGTCCTGAATCGAGCGACGCTTGATTGAGGTCCAAGTTTCTTTTCTTCTCCAAAGTATCTGGTCTCAGTTTATGGCCTTCCCCCCTTCGAAGTACTTCAGGAAATCAAGTAAACTATTTGCTCTATGAGCTTGCACGGCAGACTAACTATTTCCATTCAATCCGTGACCCTTTCCGCGTGCCGTAGCCACAAAAACCGAAGGTTTTTGAATAGCGGACGGCACATGGAATGTGCTTGCTACCCTATGGCGGATCTTATCATCCGCCGACGTCGTCTGCACGGTGATCTTCTAAGCCTTGTTCCCAGAGCGATTTTGCGTCTTGCTGAAGCCTTGCACCGACTTGTGTGATGACGTTCATGCACATGAAATTCGCACCGCGGGCTGCGATGGCGGGTGCGTAGCCGTGAGTGATTCCGTACAGGAAGGCGCCTGCAAACATATCGCCCGCTCCGGTCAAGTCTTTTGGGTGGCATGCAAAAGCCGGTACGTGCGACTCCTCGCCGTCAAAGCGAATGAATGCTCCGTGAGGTCCGTCTGTCACAACGCAGTTCGGCACCATCGCCTTCAGTGCATCAAATGCAGCTTCGCTCGTCGCGGCCTTGGTCACCGCTATCGATTCCGGGGCATTGCAAAACAGCAAATCGCTTTCGGCAAGCGCTGCCAAAAATGCTTCTCCAAACACTTCTGGGATGAAGGCATCGGAGCAGGTCAGCGCGATTTTGGTGCCAGATGCCTTGGCTGCTTGGATCGCATCGCGAATTGCAGTCTGACCAGTGGATGGGTTAGCAAACACGTACCCCTCGATAAACAACCAAGTCGAGTTGGCGATACGATGCGCATCGACGTGCTTCGCCGCCAAATGACTGGAAACGGCCAAACAAGTTCGCATGGTTCGTTCAGCGTCCGGGGTGATCAGGGCGATGCAAGTTCCCGTTGTCTCTCCTACCATGATCGGGTTGCCGATATTGATTTTGAGCGCGTTGAATTCTTCGGCATAGTGCAGGCCGTATCGGTCGTCGCCAACACAGCCGATGAATGCAGAACGGCCACCCAACTGCGAGACGCCAATAACGGAGTTCGCAACGGAACCGCCGCTTACCAGTTGTAATTCACGATTGCTCTCCGAAAATTGGTGCAACAATTTGCGTTGATCGTCCGCTTCGACAAGCCGCATCGTTCCGCGTTCGAAATCGAGAGAAGCGAACTCCGCGTCGTCCAATTCCAAGAAAATATCGACGATGGCATTTCCTAGGCCACAAACGTCATAGTCACGCATCGGTTGAAACTTCTTTCTGGTCATCGGTTTTCAAAATCGCGTCGGTCGCAAAAAACACGTCCGAACGCTAATCTAAGGAATGTTGAATTCTAGTCCAGATTGCCGCAGTCGGAAGTGCAACCCACGTCCAAGCGTCGACTCTCGCCCGTCTTATTGCCTCTTCACTGCGAATGTTCATGACAACGATCCCGGAATCCTGGCTTTTGGGCCCTCGAATGTTCGATCTTTCAGGCCGTCGAGCCATCGTTACAGGCGGCTCTCGCGGTTTGGGAACAGCCATAGCAACCGCACTGGCCAGCTGCGGCGCAACGGTGCTTCTGACCTCTAGAAAAGCCGACGACGCTCAACGAGTCGCCGACGCCATCGCAACAGCCACCGGACAAAAAGTCTTTGGGCTGCGGCTGGAAATTGACGAGACCGAATCGATCCCTGCGTTTGTCGAACAAGCGGTCGAGAAACTATCCGGCGTCGACATTCTCGTAAACAATGCCGGCATCAACATTCGGGGGCCGATCGAATCGTTATCGCTCGACGACTTTCGAAACGTTAACAACGTGAATGTCACGGGCGTTTGGTACCTCGCCAAACATGTCGTTCCTCATATGAAGCGGCAAAAATTCGGTCGCATTGTCAATCTGGCCAGTACGCTAGGATCGGTGGGCTTGGCCAACCGAACACCCTATGCTAGTAGTAAAGGAGCAGTTGTTCAATTGACACGGTCGCTCGCCATTGAGTTGGCGAAAGATGGCGTGACGGTCAACGCAATCTGCCCCGGTCCGTTTTTAACGCCGATGAACGAATCGATCGCGGACACCGAGGACGCCAAACGCAATATCCTCGGAGCAACGGCGTTAGAACGCTGGGGGAGACTCGAAGAAATTCAGGGCGCGGTTGTTTTCCTTGCAAGCAACGCAAGTAGCTATTGCACGGGCAGTTTGCTAACGGTTGACGGAGGTTGGACAGCCAAGTGAAACGGCTACAAGCTGGGAGCTTACTCCACTTTTAAGATCACAATAGAAAAACGCTTTGGAGAAAATTTGAGAAACCCGAGTCCAAACAAAGGAATCACTTATCTCATCGCAGCCAATCTTGGCGTGTTGTTGCTTTGCGTCTCGGTGTGTTGGCTATATCAGGACCGAAACTCAGAAGGCCCAGCGGCATTTCACTTGATCTGCGCTGGTATTGGAGTTGGACAAACGGCTATGTTGGGTGCGTACCTGGCGCTCGCGAAACTCCCTTTTTTGGTAAGGCTTCGGTGGTTTTCGCGATTGATCACGGTTCAGTGGTTTTGTTTCACGGTCCCTTTCATACCGTTGGATTCGCGAAGCGGACCGCATTTGCCGTGGCCGTGGTGTGTGATGATCGACCAACTGCTTGTGGCGATGGCAGCGTTTTTTTCGGTTGGAATCTTCAGATGGGTCTCGGGGCGTGTCGTCAAGATCGAAAGCGACGCCTGGGTGAGGCAACGGACTCAGATTCGGATCTTTGATTTGTTGATTTTGATTTCACTTGTTGCGTTGGTGCTTGCAATCACCATGCGTTACAGGAACGAGCCGCAAGGGTGGGGTATATTTATCTATGTGGTCTTGGTTTTTGTGGGTTTGTATTTTGGGAGCCCGATCGGAGCCCTAGTTCCCCTCTTTCTGATTGGCATGTTATCCAAGAAAAAACAGACGGTTGTGTTAGCGGTTTTTGCTTTGGTATTCCTGTTGAGCTTTGGGTTTGGACTTGTGACGGTCTTTGTTCAGGAGAAGAAAGCGAGAATTGACATGCTGCTTTTTTCCGTACCCGGATTGGTTTTAGTCTTGGCAAATACTTTCGTTATTCGTGGATTGTGTTATCGTCTCTGCAAACTGCCTCGCAAGGGGAAGTCCGAAAGCATCGAACACACCAGCAACGAGGACGGAGAACCATCCCATGCCTGAGACCATTTTTTCAAGAATCGTACGAAAAGAAATTCCAGCCAAAATCGTCTACGAAGACGATGTCTGCTTGGCGTTTCATGATCTCGAGGCCCAAGCACCTGTGCACGTTTTGGTTATACCGAAAAGGCAGATTGATTCGCTCGAGCATGCAACGGAGGAAGATACCCATCTGTTAGGCCATTTGCAAATCGTCGCTCAGAAGGTTGCGAGACTTCTCAACATCCATGAATCCGGCTACCGAGTCGTCATGAACTGCGGTCGCGACGGCGGTCAATCGGTCGGGCACATTCACTATCACGTACTAGGTGGGCGGCCCTTGGCTTGGCCGCCGGGATAAACGTGAGATGGCAACCAGCTTCACCACCAGTTTCAACTTGTTGAACCAAATGGCCCAGGACTAGAATACATCCTTACCGTCGCAGCGAGTGAGGCGACGGAAGTGGGGTAGGCTTCCAGCCTGTCACGACTGAATAGACAGGCTAGAAGCCTATCTTGTCGACTTAACAACTTGAAATAACTTGAAATAACTTGAAAGAGGGTGAACCTGTGAAGGCTGATGTATCTCGAAGATCATTCTTAACCACGGTGTCGACGGCTGTTGCTGTCGTCGGTGCGACGCAACTATCGGCGAAAAGCTATGGCCGAATCATCGGATCCAATGACCGCATCGGTGTCTCGGTGATCGGTGGCGGAGTCATCGGCAACGCCCACTTCGACGTGATCAACAACCTAAAAGAAAAGAACAATCTGTTGCCGATCGCGGTCGCTGACTGCTGGAAGACAAGAGCTGACGCTGGGAAAGCCAAAATTGGTGCGCTCGAGTCGCATACGGACTATCGCCGATTGCTCGACAACAAAGATGTCGACTATGTTGTGGTTGCAACCCCAGAGCATTGGCACTGGACTATGACCATTGATGCGATGGACGCAGGCAAAGCAGTCTATTGCGAAAAGCCGATGACGCACACCATTCCCGAAGCCCAAGCGGTGATGAAGAAACAAAAGGATACCAACAGGCCGCTGCAAGTCGGCGTGCAAGCCATGTCGGACGACAGTTACATTTCGGCGCGAGATGCGATTCGAAAAGGAGTTATCGGCAAAGTGATCCATGCGCAGATCGAATATGTTCGACGATATGACTCCAAGAAAGGACCTTGGCGAGAGCCGGAACAAGTTGCCCAATACGCTTCGAAACCAGCCGATCTCGATTGGAATGCATGGTTAGGATCCGCCAAGAAGATCGATTGGAACCCCAATCATTACTTCGAATGGCGATGCTATTCAGCGTATTCAGGCGGCATTTGTACTGACTTGTTCATCCATCGGATCACGCGCATCATGAAGGCCTGTGATTTGCTCTATCCTCGTCGCGTTGTCGGAATGGGTGGTATTTGGCAATGGCCAGACGGACGCGATCTGCCGGACAACATCGAGATGATTTGCGAATACCCGCGAGGCATGACAGTGTACGTCCTTGGGACGATGAGCAATCGCGTTGGGATCGACCACTTGATTCGTGGTTATCGAGGTACGATCGAGTTCAATAAGACCGGTTGGGTCGCGAAAGATAAAGATGGCAAGATACTGGCTGAGCATACCAAGACAGGTGGCGAAGACCAAAATTTACACCATACCAACTTGCACAATCATCTTCGCAACGGAGAGGCACTAAATTGTCCGATCGAGCTTGGAATGGCTGGTGTGGTTGCGGTGAACATGGCCAACGAAAGCTGGCGTTCGAGTCAAATGATGGGTTGGGACAAGGTGAATGAGAAGATGGTACCGGCCAATACGTTGCAATTGAGCCACGAACCTGAAGAAAAGACTTAGCGGTCAGTCGGATAGGAC
>Ga0105045_10001196_pt1 | contig 20959 bp, 18 predicted proteins | sample MAT02_FD_78089 | JGI IMG/M metagenome (GOLD analysis project Ga0105045, IMG submission 78089) | Freshwater microbial communities from Lake Fryxell liftoff mats and glacier meltwater in Antarctica - MAT-02 (megahit assembly) | ecosystem: Environmental > Aquatic > Freshwater > Ice > Liftoff... | reverse complement strand
CGGTGGGCTGGGCAGGGGAGGGCATGGACGCGCTTGCAGCGAATCCGCCGTCTGTGTTGTTCCTGCTTGGCGTTGACGAGATCGACCTTTCGCCCTTCTCCGGCAGCTTAAAGATCTATGTCGGTTCGCATGGCGATGCCGGGGCCGCTGCTGCCGATATCATCCTGCCGGGTGCCGCGTGGACGGAAAAGCCGGGCACTATCATGAACATGGAGGGCCGGGTCCAGCGGTCCCTGCGGGCTGTTTTCCCGCCCGGCGACGCGCGCGAAGACTGGACCATCTTCCGCGCGCTGGCCGATGTTGTGGGCGTGACGCTGCCTTACGACAGCATCGACCAGCTGCGCGCGCGCATGGCGACGGAATGGCCGGAGCTTGGCAACCAGGGGTTGGCACCGGCATCGTGGGAGCCGGCCAGGCTTGAAGCTGCCGCGCCATCCGGCCGGGCCGTTGTGCGCGGCACGGATTTCTACAGCTCCAACCCGATCCTGCGCGCCAGCCCGACCATGCGGGCGTGTGTCGCCGAGATATTGGAAGGCCGTGCGCCGCAGTTGCTGGAGGCTGCGGAATGACCGAATTCTTCCAGATGCAGCTGGGCGAAGGCCTTGGCTGGTTTGTCGCCCATATCATCCTTATCCTGCTGATCGCGTTGCCGGTGATGCTGATCATGGCACTGTCCACCTGGATGGATCGCAAGGTCTGGGCAGCGATGCAGTTGCGCCGGGGGCCCAATGTGGTTGGCCCTATCGGTATCCTGCAGCCGTTTGCGGATGGGCTGAAGCTGTTCCTGAAGGAAACCATCGTTCCTTCGGGCGCGAACAAAGGGGTGTTCTTCATCGCGCCGATGATCACCTTCGTGCTGGCGCTGGTGGCCTGGGCGGTGATTCCGTTCGATGCAGGCTGGGTGCTGGCTGACATCAACGTCGGTTTGCTGTTCATCTTCGCGGTCTCGTCGCTGGGTGTGTACGGGATCGTGATGTCGGGCTGGGCCTCCAATTCGAAATATCCGTTTCTCGGCGGTCTCAGGTCGGCGGCCCAGATGGTCAGCTACGAAGTCTCGATCGGCTTCGTGATCATCACGGTGGTGCTCTATGCTTCCAGCTTCAACCTGACCGATATCGTGGAAAGCCAGCGCGGCACCATGTTCGGGTTCCTGAACGGCAACATCTTCAACCCGTTGCTGTTTCCGATGGCGATCGTGTTTCTGATCTCTGCGCTTGCCGAAACGAACCGCCCCCCGTTCGATCTGCCGGAAGCCGAGGCCGAGCTGGTCGCTGGCTATCAGGTGGAATATTCCTCGATGACCTTCGCCCTGTTCTTCCTTGGCGAATATATGAACATCCTGCTGATGTGCACGCTCGCAAGCATCCTGTTCCTGGGTGGATACCTTCCGCCTTTCGATTGGGAACCGCTGTACATGGTGCCCGGCATCCTCTGGCTGTTCGTGAAGGTCGTTTTCATGTTCTTCGTGTTCGCTTGGGTGAAGGCGACTGTGCCGAGATACCGGTATGACCAGTTGATGCGGCTGGGCTGGAAGGTGTTCCTGCCGCTGAGTCTGTTCTGGGTTGTGCTGGTATCGGGCTGGCTGGTGTTCACGGGCCATTATTCGGGAGGTCCTGCATGAGCGTGATTCAGGCAGCCAAGTCCATGCTGCTGCTGGAGTTTGTCCGGGCGCATATCCTGACCTTCAGCTACATGTTCCGCCCCAAGAGCACGGTGAACTATCCGTTCGAAAAGGGGCCGATTTCCCCGCGTTTTCGCGGAGAGCACGCGTTGCGCCGCTACCCCAATGGCGAGGAACGCTGCATTGCCTGCAAGTTGTGCGAGGCCGTTTGCCCGGCGCTGGCAATCACCATCGAGGCAGAGCCGCGCGCCGATGGCTCGCGCCGCACCACGCGCTATGACATCGACATGACGAAGTGCATCTACTGCGGCCTGTGCGAGGAAGCCTGCCCGGTGGACGCCATCGTGGAAGGGCCGAACTTCGAGTTTGCCACCGAAACGCGTGAAGAGCTGATGTATGACAAGGACAAGCTGCTCGCCAACGGGGACCGGTGGGAACGGGCCATAGCCGCCAACCTTGCCGCCGACGCGCCCTACCGCTAGGGCACGCCTCATATCATGATCCATTTCGTTCGGGGCCGCGCTTTCCGGTGATCCAGGCCATTGTCTTCTATCTTTTCGCATCGGTCGTTGTCGCCTCGGCGCTGATGGTGATCCTTGCGCGGAACCCCGTGCACTCGGTGCTGTGGCTGATCCTTGCCTTTTTCAACGCGGCCGGCCTGTTCCTGGTGATCGGAGCCGAGTTCATCGCGATGATCCTGGTGATTGTCTATGTCGGCGCGGTTGCCGTGCTGTTCTTGTTCGTGGTGATGATGCTGGACGTGGATTTTACGGCCATGCGGTCCGGTTTCACGCGCTTTTTGCCGTTCGGGCTGCTGCTGGGCCTGGTGCTTGCCATCGAGCTGATTCTGGTGGGCGCTGTCTGGGTGTTCGGGGATCTGGCCGTGCAGGCCCGCGCAGCGCCGGTGCCCGGCGCCGGCCTTTCCAATACGCAGGCGATCGGCACGATCCTCTACACGGACTATGTGTTCATTTTCCAGATGGCGGGCATGATCTTGCTGACCGCAATGGTCGGGGCCATCGTGCTGACGCTGCGGCACCGGCCGGGCGTGAAGCGCCAATCGGTTGCGGCGCAGAATGCGCGCACACCGGCCAATGCGGTTTCCATGGAGAATCCTGCTGTGGGCGCAGGCGTGGACACTGGCGCGGGCGTCAAGCGCGTTCCTGATGAAGGGGGCGTTCGGTGACCATCGGCATCGGGCATTATCTCGTCGTCGGAGCGATCCTGTTCACGCTGGGCGTGCTGGGCATCTTCATCAACCGCAAGAACATCATCGTCATCCTGATGTCGGTCGAGCTGATCCTGCTGGCGGTGAATATCAATTTCGTGGCCTTTTCGATTTTCATGGGCGACATGGTCGGCCAGATTTTCGCGATGTTCGTTCTGACCGTTGCCGCCGGAGAGGCCGCGATCGGTCTTGCCATCCTTGTCATCTATTTCCGCAACCGGGGGACCATCGCTGTCGATGATGCCCGCCAGATGCGCGGCTGACCCGCATGATCCAGGCCATTGTGTTTTTGCCGTTGCTGGCATTCCTGGTTGCCGGCATCGGCAACCGGGCCATTGGCAATGTGGCGGCCAAATCCGTTACCACCGGCGCGTTGTTCGTTTCGGCAGCGCTGAGCTGGGTGGTGTTCATCGGCCTGATCGGCGGCGCGCCAGCGCGCGATGTGGTGGTGGCCGAATGGTTCAGCAGCGGCGACCTGACGGTGAACTGGAGCTTGAAGGTCGACATGCTGACGGGCGTGATGCTCGTTGTGATCACGTCGGTTTCGGCGCTCGTCCACCTCTATAGCTGGGGTTACATGGACGAAGATCCGGACCAGCCGCGCTTCTTCGCCTATCTCTCGCTTTTCACCTTTTCGATGCTGATGCTGGTGACGGCGGACAATCTTGTGCAGATGTTCTTCGGCTGGGAAGGCGTGGGGCTGGCCAGTTACCTGCTGATCGGCTTCTGGTACAAGAAGCCGAGCGCGTCGGCGGCTGCGATCAAGGCGTTTGTTGTGAACCGGGTGGGCGATTTCGGATTCATGCTGGGCATTTTCGGCCTGTTCATGTTGTTCGGAACAGTCGATCTGGATACAATCCTGTCTGCTGTTCCAGCCGCTGAAGGTGCGACCTTTACCTTCCTTGGCACATCGGTCGATGCGATCACCTGCCTTGCCCTGCTGTTGTTCGTGGGCGCGATGGGGAAATCCGCGCAGGTGCCGCTGCACACCTGGCTTCCCGATGCCATGGAGGGCCCGACGCCGGTGTCCGCGCTAATCCACGCCGCCACCATGGTGACGGCGGGCGTGTTCCTTGTGTGCCGGATGTCTCCGTTGTTCGAGGCTTCGGTCACGGCCTCCACCGTCGTCACCTATGTCGGTGCGTTTACGGCGCTGTTCGCGGCGACCGTCGCCACGACGCAGACCGACATCAAGCGCGTGATCGCCTATTCGACCTGCTCGCAGCTTGGCTTCATGTTCTTTGCGGCCGGCGTCGGTGCCTATGGCGCTGCAATGTTCCACCTGTTCACGCACGCCTTCTTCAAGGCGCTGCTGTTCCTGGGGGCCGGCAGTGTGATCCACGCCATGCACCATGAGCAGGACATGCGCTTTTACGGCGGCCTCAGGAAGGCGATCCCGCTGACCTTTGCCGCCATGCTGATCGGAACGGTCGCGATTACTGGCCTGAATTACACGTCGGGCTATTTTTCGAAGGATGCGGTGCTTTTTGCGGCGTGGGAGCAGGGCTCGCAAGCCGGGCGCACGGCCTTTTTCGTCGGCATTTTTGCGGCCACGCTGACCAGCTTCTACAGCTGGCGACTGATCTTCCTGACCTTCTTCCAGGAACCGCGCTGGGCGCAGTCAGAGCATATCCGCCATGCGCTGCATGACGCACATGGTGCGGATACCCCGTCGGATGAGGCCCGGACCCCAGCGGCCCAAACGCATACGGCCCACGCCGCAGCGGCTGCGGACGGACGCATTGAAAAGCAGGATGGGCAGACCGGGCAGGATGGAACTGGCGGATATCATCCGCACGAAAGCCCGCTGTCCATGCTGGTTCCGCTTGCCGTGCTGAGTTTCGGCGCGCTGTTTGCCGGCGCGATCTTCAACGATCTGTTCGTCGGTGGCCAAACCGCCTTTTGGGCCGGCACGCTGGTGCACGATGCCGCGTTCTTCGAAAGCCTGCACCATGTGCCCGGTCTGGTGTATTGGGCGCCAGCCATCGTGATGGCGATCGGTTTTGTGACGGCCTGGCGCGTCTATATCCGCAATCCCGGGTCGTCCGAACGGTTCAAGGCGCAGTTCCACCACCTGCACGCCTTCCTGATCAACAAATGGTATTTCGATGAGCTTTATCGGCTCGTCTTCATCCGGCCGGCGATGTGGCTGGGGCGCGCCTTCTGGAAGCGCGGCGACGAGGGCACCATCGACCGCTTCGGCCCGGACGGCCTTTCCGCAATCGTGGCCGGTGGATCGGCCGTCGCCGGGCGGTTGCAGACCGGCCTCGTTTATTCCTATGCGTTTGTCATGCTGTTGGGCGTTGCTGCCTTCATTGCATGGTTCATGGTCGGATGATCCGCCACATGAACCATTTCTGTTTCGTTTGCGCGCCTCCGCGCGCGGGGTTCATGGCCGGCTAGATGCTGTCTGCAATGATCCTCCTGCCACTGGCGCTGGCCCTCGTCGTGCTGTTTCTGCCGGGTGATGAGGCTGCGCGCGCCCGGCTTGCCCGGCTCATCGGCCTTGGCACAACGCTGGTGCTGTTCGGGATGGGCCTTGTGCTGTGGTCGGGCTTCGACAGTTCCACGGCGGCGTTCCAGTTTACCGAACGGGCCGAAATCTTCGGCGGCCTGTTCAGCTGGCACCTGGGCATAGACGGCATCAGCCTGGTTCTCATCCTGCTGTCGGTGTTCCTGATGCCGCTGTGCATTCTGGCCGGATGGGAAAGCGTGAAGACGCGCGTTCCTGAATATATCGCTGCCTTTCTTGTGATGGAATCGCTGATGATCGGCGTATTCGGCGCGCTCGACATCTTCCTGTTCTACATCTTCTTCGAAGCCGGCCTGATCCCGATGTACCTCATCATCGGCATCTGGGGCGGCAAGCGGCGGATCTACGCCAGCTACAAGTTTTTCCTCTACACGCTGCTCGGCTCGGTGCTGATGCTGCTCGCCATGCTGTGGATGGTGAAGGACGCCGGGACGACCGACATTCCGGCTCTGATGGCGCATGATTTCCCGGTGAAGGCACAGACCTGGCTGTGGCTGGCCTTCTTCGCCAGCTTTGCGGTAAAGATGCCGATGTGGCCCGTCCACACTTGGCTTCCCGATGCCCATGTGGAAGCGCCGACAGCAGGCTCGATGATCCTTGCCGGCGTCCTTTTGAAGATGGGGGGCTACGGCTTCATCCGCTTCTCGCTGCCGATGTTCCCCGAAGCTTCCGTGCAGCTGATGTGGATTGTCTTCGCGCTCTCCATGATCGCGGTGGTCTATACCTCGCTCGTCGCGCTGGTGCAGGATGACATGAAAAAGTTGATCGCCTACTCATCGGTGGCGCATATGGCCTTCGTGACGGCGGGGCTGTTCGCCTTCAATACACAGGGTCTGGAAGGCGCAATTGTCGTCATGCTGTCGCATGGCGTGGTTTCGGCCGCGCTCTTCTTCTGTGTCGGCGTGATCTACGACCGGCTGCACACGCGGGAGATCGACCGCTATGGCGGCGTCACCACCAACATGCCCCGATACGCCGCCTTCTTCCTGCTGTTCACCATGGCCTCCATCGCGCTACCCGGAACCGCGGGCTTCGTTGGCGAGTTCCTGGCGCTCACCGGCATTTTCCTGGCCGAAACATGGGTTGCCTTCGTGATGGCAACCGGCGTGATTCTCGGGGCGGGTTATATGTTGTGGTTGTTCGCCCGGGTGATGTTCGGGGCGCAGAAGAATGCCGATGCCGCCGCCATGCCGGATCTCAAGCGCCGCGAATGGGCCGTCATGGTGCCGCTTGCCGTTGTTGCCTTGTGGATGGGCGTTTATCCCAAGCCGTTCCTTGAACCCCTGCGCGCACCGGTCGCCAGCCTGATGGCGCGGCTTGAGAGGGCCCAGGCGCCACAGACCCCGCATACGCCGCTGAATGCAGCGTCGCCTGTCTTGATGGCGGCCGTTTCCGAAGGACCACGGCCGTGACGACACTGCTGCAATCGCTGGCCATCGGGGCACCCGAAGTGGTGCTGGGTGCGGGCGCGCTGGCGCTGTTGATGATCGGCGTGTTCCGCGGGGACAGTGCGCTGCGCGGGCTGAGCTGGGGCGCAGTGATCCTGTTCGCACTAGCCGCGCTCACCATCGTGGATGACACGCCTGACCGGCAGCTTGCCTGGAACAGCCTGTATGTCGCCGATGCACTTTCGGCCTATCTCAAGATCCTGATCCTGGTGGGTGCAACGGCGTCCGTGCTGCTGGCGGTTCCCTATCTGGAACGGGTCAAGGCAGACCGGTTCGAATATCCGGTGCTGATCGTGCTGTCCACGTTGGGCATGTTCGTGATGGTATCTGCCAACAACCTGATGGCGCTCTACATCGGTCTCGAGCTGATGAGCCTCAGCGCCTATGTGTTGGCGGCCTTCCACCGCGACGATGAGCGGTCGACCGAGGCGGGCCTGAAGTATTTTGTTCTGGGCGCGTTGTCTTCCGGCCTGCTGCTTTATGGTATCAGCCTTGTGTACGGCTTTGTCGGATCGACCGATTTTGCTTCGATTGCCGCTGGCCTCGGCGCCGGGGCGGATCGTAACATGGGTGCGCTGATCGGCCTGGTTTTCGTGCTGGCGGGCCTCGCGTTCAAGGTGTCGGCCGTACCGTTCCACATGTGGACGCCCGACGTCTATGAGGGCGCGCCGACCCCCGTTGCCGCCTTTTTCGCGAGCGCCCCCAAGGTCGCTGCGATGGGCCTGTTTCTGCGCGTCGCGCTCGATGCCTTTTCCGGCATGGTGGCGGATTGGCGGCAGATCATCGTCTTCATGGCGATTGCCTCCATGTTCCTCGGCGCGTTCGGCGCCATCGGGCAGGCGAACATCAAGCGGCTGCTCGCCTATTCGTCGATCAACAATATCGGCTTCGTGCTGATCGGCCTTGCCGCGGCAACGGCTGCCGGCGCGTCGGCCGTGCTATTCTACCTCGCCATTTATCTGGTGATGACGCTGGGTGCGTTCCTGTGCGTGTTGGCGCTGGCCGATGCGGATGGCGCCCCTGTCGAGGCGCTGGACGATCTCGCCGGACTTGGCTCCAGCCGGCCCTGGCTGGCAACGGCGCTCTGCATCTTCATGCTATCGCTTGCGGGGCTGCCGCCGCTGTTCGGCTTCATGGCGAAGCTTGCCGTGTTCAACGCTGCGGTGGATGCCGATCTGTGGCCGCTTGCAATCATGGGCGTGCTCGCCAGCGTGGTTGCTGCCTATTATTATTTGCGGATCGTCAAGATCCTGTTCTTCGATCCGCCAGCTGGAGTCGTGGTGGCGGGGCATGGCGGGGTTGCGATCAACACGGCCATGATGGCGGCAGCCGCTATCTTCTGCTCGCCCGCGGGGTTCTTGCTGTTGGGTCCGCTCAGTGCCGCCGCGCGGCAGGCAGCGAGCAGTCTTTTCTGATGCCCGCCTTCCGGCGGAGGCTGTTCTGATCCTGCACCTGGAAGAGGTCGGCTCTACCAGCGACTGGCTTCGCACCAATGGCCGGCAGTTCGGCGATGGCCAGTGGATCCGTGCAGACCGGCAGACGGCGGGGCGGGGGCGCATGGGGCGGGTCTGGCAGATGCCCGAGGGCAATCTGGCAGCCAGCTGCCTCATCCGGCTGCAGCTTGGCGAGGGCAATCCTGCGGAGATCGGGTTTGTGGCGGCGCTGGCGCTGCACGATGTGGTGGCGGGGCTCGTCGCTCCACACAGGCTTCAGCTGAAATGGCCGAACGACCTGCTGCTGGATGGCGCAAAGCTTTCGGGCATCCTTCTGGAGCGGGAAGGCGATATGCTGGTGCTGGGCATGGGCGTGAACCTGGTGGCCGCACCCCAATTGCCAGACCGGGCGACCATCGCACTTGCCGATATCGGGATCACTATCGGGCCGGGCCCCTTTCTCGATGGGCTTGCAGCAGCGCTGATCGCCCGACGGGCGCACTATCGTGAGGCCGGTTTTGCCCCGGTTCGCGCGGCCTGGCTTGCCCGCGCGCATCCGGCGGGAACATTGCTGTGGATCGTGAACGGCGGCGCGCGCGTTTCAGGCCGTTTTCGCACGGTTGCCGAAGATGGCGCACTGCTTCTGGATGGGGACGACGGCGCGTTGCATATGGTCCATGCCGGCGATGTGTGGCAGGTGCCCCCCATGGATCCAGCGGCAATCGGGCCAGATGCCTATAAGGGGGAAGGCTGATGCTTCTCGCCATCGATGTGGGGAACACCAATATCGTTTTCGCGATCGTTGACGGCGAGGATATCCGCTGGCGCTGGCGCATTTCCACGCACAGCGAGAGAACGGCAGATGAGTATGCCGTATGGCTGAACCAGCTGATGGCGATGGAGGGCGCCGACCGGGCTGCCATCAAAGCCGTGATCATTGCCAGCGTGGTGCCGCAGATCCTGTTCAACTTGCGCGGTCTGGCCCGCAAATATGTCGGCGTGGAGCCGATGGTGGTCGGCACGGGCGATGTCGATTACGGCATGGCCATCAACCTGCCGAACCCGGCCGAAGTGGGTGCGGACCGCATCGTGAACGCGGTTGCAGCACACGCCATCTGGCCCGGAGACCTCATCATCATCGATTTCGGAACGGCGACGACGTTCGACGTGGTATCCGCCGCCGGCGGCTATGAGGGCGGAGCGATTGCGCCGGGCATCAATCTTTCGATGGATGCGCTCTATCGCGCGGCCGCGCGCTTGCCGCGCATCGCAGTCGAGCCGCCGGCAGACGGGCTGGGCGTGATCGGCAAGGGCACCGTCCATGCCATGCAATCGGGCCTGTTCTGGGGCTATGTCGGCATGATCGAAGGGCTGGTGCGGCGAATGCAGGCGGAGATCGGCCGGGAGACGATCGTTATCGCAACAGGCGGCCTTGCCGCATTGTTCAGCCGCCACTCCGACACTATCTCCCACGTGGATCAGGACCTGACGATCAAGGGTCTTGCGCGCATTCATGCGCAGAATGACAAAAGGCAAAAAACTTGACACCAGGTGACGAGCTGATCTTCCTGCCGCTGGGCGGTTCGGGCGAAATCGGCATGAATGTGAATCTCTACGGGTGCCGCGGAAAGTGGATCATGTGCGATCTCGGCATGACCTTTGCGGACCCTTCGCTTCCCGGCGTCGAGCTTGTACTTCCCGATCTGCAGTTCATCGAGGACCGGCGGGAGGACCTGCTGGGCATCCTGCTGACCCATGGCCATGAGGACCATATCGGGGCCATCCCCTATCTGGCCGCGGATCTGGGCGTGCCGCTTTATGCGACCCCGTTCACCGCTGGCCTGATCCGCCGCAAACTGGAGGATGAGGGGCTGTCGAAAGAGGTGAAGCTCAACGTGATCCCCATGGGGGGCGAAGTGAAGCTGGGCGAGTTCCGGGCGAAGTGGGTGGCGCTCGCGCACTCCATTCCCGAAGGCAATGCGCTGGTCATCGATACCCCGTTCGGCCGCCTGTTCCACACGGGCGACTGGAAGCTGGACGCAAATCCGATCCTGGGTGACCCGGCCTCCGCCGAGGAGCTGACGGCTATCGGCGACAATGGCGGCAAAGGCACGCTGGCGCTGATTGGCGATTCGACGAATGTGTTCAATTCCGAGCCTTCAGGGTCCGAGAGCGGCGTGTTCGACGGGCTGATGGCGCTTGTGAAGAGCCGCAAGACGGGCAGGGTGGTAGTGACCACCTTTGCCTCCAATGCGACGCGCCTGCACACGCTGGGCGAAGTGGCGAGGGCGACCGGACGCAAGCTGGTGGTGGCGGGCAGATCGCTCGACCGGATCATCGCCGTTGCCAAGAGCACAGGCTACATGAAAGACTTCCCCGAGACGTTGAGCTTCGAACAGGCAGCCAGTGCGCGGCCCGAAAGCCTGCTGATCATCGTTACGGGGACGCAGGGTGAACCCCAGGCAGCGCTGGCCCGGATTGCAGACGGAAGCCATCCGCATGTGCGGCTGGAGCGCGGCGACCTTGTTGTCTATTCCTCGAAGCAGATCCCGGGGAACGAAATGGCGATCAGCCGCGTGCAGAATGCACTGGCCGCCCGCGGGATCGAGATCATCGGCGAAAAGCAGGCGCATGTGCATGTTTCAGGCCACCCCGGCCAGCCCGAGCTGAAGGCGATGTACGGCTGGATCAAGCCAAAGATTGCGGTGCCCGTTCATGGCGAGCGGCGGCACATGGAGGAGCATGCGCGGCTGGCAAGGAGCTGGGGAGTGCCTGAGGCGGTGGTTCCCATGAACGGCACGGCTATCCGCCTGGCACCGGGGAAGGCGCAGATCATTTCGCACGAAGCCTCCGGGCGGCTTGTTCTGGATGGCGACGTGATCCTCCCGGCCGATGGCGCCACCATCAATGCGCGCCGCAAGATGGCACACAGCGGGCTTATGCTGGTGACCCTTGTTGTCGACAAGCGCGGTGGCCTTGCGGCAGCTGCGCGCGTGATGGCCAAGGGCGTTCCGGTGGAAGAGGAGGAGGCGAAATTCCTCGCCCAGTCCGCCGAAGCCGCCGAAGCCGCCTTTGCCAAGGTGGGTCCCAAGGACATCCGGCGCTTGCAGGATGAAGTGAAGGTCGCGGTGCGCAGGGTTGCCCGGCAGTGGACCGGCAAGAAGCCTCCGACTGAAGTGCAGGTCATCGCGCTGTGACGCGTTGCTGGTTTGTGGAGAAGCCCTGATGAGCTGGTATTCGCTCCTCGCCATCTATTTCCTGTTCTGGGTATTTTCGCTGTTTCTGGTGCTGCCCTATGGCGTGAAGACATCGGCGGAAGTGGGGGCAAAGGATGTGCCGGGTCAGGCGCCCAGTGCGCCGCACAGCGTTTCCATGCCGCGCAAGCTGCTGTGGACGACGCTGGTATCCGCCCTGTTGTTCGGGCTGTTCGTTCTGAACTGGGAAATGGGCTGGATTACGCGCGCCCATCTTGAAGCCATCACGCCGTCGGTCGACCTTGCTGAAATCGAGGCCGGCTGAGGCGGGCTGCATCGCGCTGGCCCGGCCCGGCCGGCGCGCTCCTGGCTTTGCGGTCTGGCGGGCGTCCGCTCTCTTTGCCGGGCCCTGATTTCGGGCGCCGGTCAGTCGGCGATCACCTCGGCGAGTGCGGCGGCCAGCCGGCCGTGCTCTGACCCTTGCAGCGCCAAGGCGAGAATGGGTGCAGATGTTTCGAACCGCGCGACCAGAGCCTCGAATGCGGCCGCATATTCCCGGGCAGACCGGGCGAACTCCGAATCGTCTGCCAGCTGCGTTTTCAACGCGCGGGCCTCGTTTTTCTCAAGCAGCGCCAGCGTTCGCCGGTTGAAGAAGCTGCGCTCGCCCCGGCGCCACTGCGCCCAGTCGGCGTCATCCATCGGTTTTCCCAACGCTGATGCAATCGAGATCGATGCCCGTGACAGCCGGTCTGTCAGCAGCGTGGAGGCAGACAGCAGGTCCTGCTGTTGCGCTGCCTCGAACTGGCCCATGCGGGCTGCGCTGCTGTCGTCGAGCAGCTTCATGCTGCCGGCGAGCGCCGCCATGCTGCCTGCTGTGCGCTGCGCAGCCGCAGCGGCGGCGGCCTCGGCCTCCCGTGCACGTTCTGCGATGGGTTCGGCGAAGCTGCGGCGCATGGCGTCATCGGCGGCGGCGGCAAGGCTGTCCCGCGCTTCTGCAAGCACGCCGTCCAGCATTTCACGCATCGTGCCGGTTGCCTGGGTGGCGACTTCGCGGACCCGCGCCATGGCTTCCACCAGCCGGGTTGCAGCAGAAAGCGACGTGTCGCGGGTCTGTTCTTCCACCTCGCCGATCAGCTGGCGGGCCTGTGTCAGCTCTACCACCAGCGCCTGGCCGGCCGCTTCGATCGCCGTGCGCTGCGCGGCATAGGCCTGGCTTGCCGCATCGATTGCAGCGCGGCTGTCGGCAATGGGGTTGGCCAGCGTTGCAGCCTTGAAGTGCGCATCATCGATGGCCGATGCCAGCGCCCGAAGTTCTGCTGAAAGCGTTTCGGCCGCCTTGCCGGCTTCCACCGTGCGCGCCGGAAGGGTTTCCCCAAGCACGTCGGCTGTCTGCAATGCTGTTTCGCGCAGCGCCTTTACCGCGCCATCAAGATCCTGTGCGGCGCCCTGCGTTTCCTTCAGCGGTTGGGTCAACCCGGCGAGTTCGGAACCGACTTCCTTGATGCGGGCGGAGAGCCGGTCAAGCGCGTTGCGGCTGGTTTCGCTGCTGTGCTGCAGGCGCGCATCGAGTAGATGGAAAGAGCGCTCTCCGGTCGCAGCCAGGGTCTCGGTGGTTGTTGCCTGGGATTTCAGCCGGTCTTCGATGGCGCCGGCCTGCGTCGACAGCAGGTTGAGGCGTTTCGCCAGCTGGTCGGACGAAGCCGACGCCATGGATTCAAGCCGGGAATAGGCCTCTGTCAGCTGTGCCGCCATCGTTTCGCCTTGGCGGTTCAGCGTTTCCCGCTTGGCGACAAGCGTGTTTTCGAGAAAAGCATACAGCGATTCCGCTTCGGACCGAACTGTCCGGATTCCCGCTTCGCTCTCGGTTCGGCCCGCTGTAGCCCGTGCTTCCAGAAGCGAAAGCGCATCGGCCATTGCGCTTGCAGCGCTTGCGCCTTCTGCCTTCACGGCCTGCAATCCGGCGGCCAGTGTCAGGGCGGCTGCCTCTGCCCGGTCTGCCTGAGCCCGCGCTTCTGTTCCGGCATCCGCCAGCGCCTGGCGGAGCGCCTCGGCGCTTGCGGCCGCATGGGGCACAGCGGTTTCCAGTGCCCGGCTGGCTTCGAGTGCCGCCGTGCTCGCAGCGTTGATCTGGGTGACGAGCGTCTGTGCGGTCCTCGACTGGTCTTCCAGCGATGCGCCAGCGGTTGTCAGGCCCTCCAGTTCGCCGGCAAGGCCCATCCGCAGGGAGTCGATCCGCGCAGTGATGCCTGTCAGGCGGGATTCGGCGTTTTCCAGCGGGTCTGCGGCCAGAATTCCCGGCAGATGGTCGCGGTGGCCCATTGCAGAGGCCAGCGCGAACAGGGCCGCCACCGGCGCGAGGATGATGGCGAACAGCTGGATTGCGGCAAATGCGGTCTGCGGCCTCGATCCGTCCATCTGCATTGCCCAATAGGCAAGCCCGATCCACGCCAGCGACAGCAGGCTGACCACGATAAACGAGGGGCGAACGTAGGTTTTTTCAGGCATTGCCGTTCACGGTCCCCCCGTTCCCCGGCGCATCGACGGCCGGCGGAACGGTTTCCGCCTGCCGCAGTGAACGTGCTGCGGCAAGGGCTAGCAGCGTAAGGCACACAATTTCCCAGGCCCAGTAGAGCATAGGCTCGCCGGCCATCACCGCCAGCCAGATGGCCAGCGTTCGCCCATTCGCGCTCAGCGGCCCCATCAGGTTCAGCGTTCGTGCAGCGCGCGGGCGCCACGCGGCCAGCAGGCGCGCCTGTTCGGCCGGCCCTGCTGCCTTCAGCAGCGAATCCAGCGCCCGGGCGCGGTTGCCCAGCAGTGCCTCTCCCCGGTTGTACAGCTGCTCGATTCGGCCCCCGGCCGCAGAGCGGGCAATGGGGTCGAAATTCCCCGCTGCCCGGCGGATATAGGTGGCGCGTTCGCCTTCGTAGAATTGGGATTGCAGCGCATGGGCAACGCCCGCGACCAGCGCCATCCCGAGTGCCAGCCAGGGCCTGTCATGGGTGAAAGCGAGCGCCAGATTGACCGCGACAAAGGTGGAATAATCCGCGATACCATCCAGCAGGCGCCCGAAATCACTCGTCTTTCCAGTGGCACGCGCCAGTTTGCCGTCCAGCCCGTCCATCACATGCCACGCCAGCATGCACAGGAAGCCCAGGGTCGCTAATCGCCAGTCTGTCCAGTTCAGATAGGCAAGGCCGGCAAGCAGGCCGAAGCCCAGCCCGGCCAGCGAAACACTGTTGGGGTGGATACCCCGGCGAATCGCCCAGGGCAGGATGGCCACCGCCAGACGATGGAAGCCATGGCGATTGGAAAAGGGCTCGATCTCGGAGGGGCGTGCAGTGTCCATGGCAGGTTTCCACCCTGCTTCGTTGCTGCCGGGCTGGCAAGCGGGGCAATGCGTCGTTAAGGACCTTGACCATGGGATTTATCGCGGTGGTATCGGCTGGCGAGAGCGAACCTGGCCAGCCCCCGCCGGGGCTTGGCGTCGTTGGGGGCATAACCCTGCTGGAGCGACAGGTGCGCGCGGTGCTGGATGCTGGCGCCGAGGAGGTCGCTGTTCTGGTTGCGGCCCTGCCATCGGACGTCGCCGGGCGGCTTGCGGCGGAAACCCGGTGCTGGCGGGTGTCGAATCCGGTTGCACTGGCCGAGCGTTTTGCCGGTGATGCGCGCGACGTTGTCGTATTTGCGCCGGCCGTGCTTCTGGATGAACGGCTGATCGCGGCGGTGGCGCGGTCTGTCGCGCCGGTCCTTTTCGATTTTGCGTCCAATCCGCCGGCAGCAGCAGAGAGGCTCGATTCGCAGAGCCACTGGGCCGGTATCGCCCGGCTGAAAGCGGATATGGTGGCAGCCGTTGCCGCCGACCTTGGCGATTGGGAGCTGACCGGCACGCTGGTGCGGGCCGCGGTCGAATCAGGTGCGGCGCGGCTCAACGTCGAGTCTCTTCCGGTCTATGCGCCCTTGCGGCGTCGCGATGCCGAAATGCTGTGGTTCACCCCGCTCGACCCGGCAGCGCGTGGCGTTGCAACCGATGCGCTGATTGCCGCGTCGCAGAAAGGGTGCCTGGACTGGCCAGCACGGTTCATTCACCCGCCGATCGAAAATGCCCTGGTGCGCCTGTTTTTGTCCACGCGGATAACGCCCAACATGGTCACGCTTGCCACCGGTATCCTGGGGGTGCTGGCGATCATCCTGTTTGCGACGGGCGATCTGTGGTGGGGCCTTGGGCTGGTGCTTGTGGTGGGCCCGCTCGATGGCGTGGACGGCAAGCTGGCCCGCACCAGGCACGAGTTTTCGCGCTGGGGCGATCTGGAACATGTGCTGGACAAGATCCTTGAATATGGGTGGTTTATCGCGCTTGGATCCTGGTTCGCGCAGGAGCATGGTCTCGCTGCATGGCTGGCGACGGCTGGCATCATCCTGCTCGCGCTGTCCGAAGCGGCATCAGGCGAATTCTTCCGCCGCTTTACCGGCAAGCAGCTGGATGACTGGGGGCCCTTCGAGCGGCGACTCCGGCTGATCGCCGGGCGGCGAAACACGTTCTTCTGGAGCTTGCTGCCGTTTGCCGCGTTCGGCGCATGGTGGCCCGGTTTCCTGTTCATCCTTGTTTATGCCGGCATCACCACATCTGTCGCACAATGGCGTCTTTTTAAGGCGCTGGGGGAGTTCGGGCGGGCTGTCAGCAGCGAAGTGGCTCATAATTTCGCGCGAACCGCTTATGCTTTCTTGCCGAAGTCGGGCGCGGGCGGTAGGTGACGCCACGTTTCAACTTTGTGTCAGCCAGTTTGGAAGGCGATAATTCCGGATGAATCCGATCAACATTGCGATTGCGGGTATTGGAAACTGCGCAAGTTCGCTGGTTCAGGGCATTACCCATTATTCCAACGGAGGTGGCAACGAGGCCATCGGTCTTAGCCACTGGGACCTTGGTGGCTGGCGCCCTAAGGATCTTCGGGTTGTCGCCGCGTTCGATGTCGACCGGCGCAAGGTCGGCCTTGATGTTTCCGAAGCCATTTTCGCGCCACCGAACTGCACGACCGTGTTCTGCGACCATGTCGGCACCACGGGCACCTTAGTGGAAATGGGGCCGGTGCTGGATGGTGTTGCCCCGCACATGCTGACGGCGCCCGAGGCGCGCAGCTTCCGCCTGTCCGATGCGCCCGAGCCGACGCTCGACGATGTGATCGAGACCTTGAAGCGCACCGATTCGCATGTTCTGATGAACTATCTGCCCGTGGGCAGCCAGAAGGCGACCGAGTTCTACGCCGAGGCCGCCCTGCAGGCCGGTGTGGCCTTCGTGAACAATATTCCCGTGTTCATCGCGAGCAACCCCGAATGGGCCAGGCGTTTTGCCGATGCCGGCGTTCCGCTGATCGGCGATGACATCAAGGCCCAGCTCGGCGCAACCATCGTTCACCGCACATTGACGGATCTGTTCGCGCGGCGCGGCGTGAAGCTGGAGCGCACCTACCAGCTGAACACCGGCGGCAACACCGACTTCCTGAACATGACCGCCAAGGACCGGCTCGAGTCTAAGAGGATCTCGAAGACCGAGGCCGTGCAGTCTGTTGCCGAGCACCGCTTGGACGACGACAACATCCACGTCGGCCCGTCAGACTATGTGGCCTGGCAGAACGACAACAAGGTGTGCTTCCTGCGCATGGAGGGCCAGATGTTCGGCGGCGTTCCGATGAACCTCGAGCTGCGTCTTTCGGTGGAAGACAGCCCGAACTCGGGCGGTGTCGCCATCGACCTGGTGCGCTGTGCAGCGCTTGCCCTGGCACGTGGCATCGGTGGCGTGATCCACCAGCCCTCCTCGTCCTTCTGCAAGCACCCGCCGCGGCAGCTTCCCGACCAGGACGCGCACGTCGCGCTGGAGGTCTTTATCGCTGGCGATGCTTCGGTCGAACCCGCGTCGCGTCACTGATCCGTCATGAAGGGCGGGCAGAACGTCCCGATGACGGGTGGCAACAGGTACGATGGCTGGGCGCATGGGTAGGCGGGTTGTCATCCTGGCGGCCGGGGCAGGCTCGCGTTTGCTGGAGGTCGAGCCGTTGAAGCCTCTGGCCGACGTTGGCGGAGAGCCGTTGATCCGGCATGCTCTCCACGCCATGGCGGCTGCCGGCATTACGCGGGCGACCATCGTGCTCGGCAATTCGGCTGACGCCATCGCGGCGGCTGCGGCAGATGGGCCGATCCCCGTCGACACCGTTGTGAACCCGCGCTGGGCCGATGCGCCCAACGGCGTGTCGGTTCTTTCGGCGCGGGACCATATCGTGCCCGGCACGTTGCTGATGATGGCGGACCACCTGATCTCCGCCGTGCTGGTCACACGATTGCTGGGGGGTGCCCGGTTGCCGCTGGCTCTTGGGGTCGATCGCCGGCTCGGCCATCCCTGGGTGGATGAGGCCGATGTTACGCGGGTGCGCACCGACGGAGACCTGATCCGTTCCATCGGCAAGGGGCTCAGTGTTTATGATTGCTATGACAGCGGTGTTTTCGTCGTCGGGCCGGAGCTTGTGCAGGCGCTCGACGGGCTTACCAATCCGGGTTTGTCGGATGGGGTGATGCAGCTTGCCCGCCGAGGCCTTGCGCAGGCGGTCGACATCGGGGAGGCACCATGGCTGGACGTGGACGATGCGCGCGCGCTTGATATCGCGCGCGCGCAATGGATCGCGGCGTGAAGCTGGCGCCTGGCATTCGCTTGTGGGGGCTTTCGGGGCTGTTGCTGATGGCTGCCGCCGCACAGGCCAGCCCCTGGGCCTCGCCCGGAGACGCGCGGTTGCGCACCGATGTGGAACTGCTGCGCGCGCATGGCTATATCCTGGGGCCGGTGAACGCATGGCCACTGCCTTGGGCGCAGATCAACCGGGGGCTGGAACGCGCACAGGCAGCCGGGACGCTGCCGCCGCATATCTCGGCCGCCGTTCAGAGGATTTCAGCGCTTTCGGAGTATGCGCGAAAGCAGTCCCGCTACATGGTGCGGGCGGCGGCTACCAACGATGCGTCTCTGGTGCGCGGGTTCGATCGCGTTGCGCGAAACCCCGGCGAAGTCACCGCGTCGGCCTCGCACGATCTGGGCCCACTGCATGTCACCTGGGGCGGCACCTGGCAAAGCAACGGGACGGACGGCCAGCGGGCAACACAGTTCAAGAACGGATTTTCGCCCGACCCGAGCTTTGCGGCCCTGAAGCTGGGCAGCAACTGGGTTCTTTATGGCGGCTGGATCGATACCTGGTGGGGCGCCGGGCATGATGGATCGATGATTTTTTCCACCAGCGCGAGGCCCATCCCGAAGGTAGGCTTCCGGCGGCTGGAGCCGTTCACCATCGATGCCCCGGTGCTGAAATGGCTGGGCCCGGTTTCGTTCGACATGTTCGCGGGGATGGCGGACGAGAAGCGGGATTTCCAGAACCCGGCCGTTGTCGGAATCCGGTTTTCGTTCCAGCCCACCCCCTATTTCGAGATCGGGCTGAACCGCGGACTGATGCTGTGCGGCAGCGGGCGACCTTGCGACTTCAAGACCATCGGCAAAGCGCTGATCGGCTTTGGCGATTTCGACAATACGGGGACCGCGGACGAACCCGGAAACCAGCTTGCCGGCTTCGACATGAGCTATCGCCGACCCATCGGCGAGAGCGGCCACATCCTGAAGCTGACGTTCGACACGACTGCCGAGGATGCCGACAACATCCTGATCGAACAGTTCGCCCGCCAGATCGGCGTGGCCGTTTCTGGCCCCGTGGGGAAGGATGGCGCGTTGATCGACGCCGGTTTTGAATATGTGGACAGCCAGGCCGCGAAGTTCCTCGGCACGCTGATGGGTGGCGATACCTGGCCGGGCTCCACCTACAATAATTTCCTCTACACCGACGGCTGGACCTATGGGCGCAGGCCGCTGGGCCATTCGCTGGACGGCGATGCAAGGGCGATCACGATGCACGCAGCCCTGACAGACACCAGGAACCGGCGCTGGAACATCGCAGCGCGCCACATCGTGCTGAACCTGACATCCGAGCCTTCGTACCGGATATCGAAATCGCGCGAGACGATCGGCCATTTCGAGGCCGGGGTGAACTGGCCGACGGCGATCGGCGATTTTCGGGCCCAGGCCCGCCTGCAAGCCGATGCGCCGGACACGCCGGGCCGCAGCCCGACTTATGTGCAAGGCGAGATCGGCTGGACGACTCGCTTCTAGGCCGGGTCCGGGCCGGCTCAGTGCTCGGTTCAGGGAGGGGAACCATGCGCTGACTTGCGGGGACAGGCGCGCTTCCGGCTTGCGTCCTGCTCGCGCCTGAAGCTAAGGCCCTTCCATGGGCAATGTTTCCCTTTCGTTCGCAGGGCGGGGCTTTGTTCCACTGCCTTGTGGTGCCCTGTTCTGGCCGGCGGAATCGCTGCTTCTGGTTGCTGACCTGCATCTGGAAAAGGGTTCGGCCTTTGCGCGCCGGGGCTGGCTGCTTCCTCCGCACGATAGCCTTGATACCTTGCAGACGCTGGCGCTGGCGATCGGTGCCACCGGGGCCACGCGGCTGGTTGCGCTCGGCGACAGTTTTCACGACCCTCATGGTCCTTCGCGCATGCCGGAACAGGCGCAGGCGTTGCTGGCATCGACGATGTCCAAAGTCGATTGGCTTTGGGTCATGGGAAACCATGATGGCGATAGCGGTGCATCACTGGGCGGAAATGCCTGTACCGAAATGGAGATCGGCGGGATCGCGCTTCGCCATGAAGCGATGGATGGTGCCGATGGCCCGGAAATCAGCGGACATTATCATCCCAAGGTCAGCCTGGTGCTGCGCACCGGCCGCCGGGTCGCCAGGCGGTGCATTGCGCTTGCGCCGGGCCGCATGGTGCTTCCGGCCTACGGCGCCTATGCCGGGGGCCTTTCGGTTGATGATCCGGCATTTGTTGCCGCGCTTGGCGCCTCGCCGGAGGCTGTCGTGGCGCTGGCCGATGGCCTGATCCGGATACCGGCCCATGCGCGAAAACCCGAAGGAAAGGCCGCAGCATGACATGGTTCCCCGACGACGGCGCACGCATCTTTTGCGCCGCCGTCAACTATGCGGCCCACCGCGACGAAATGGGCCGCGGGGACGCAAACACCCACCCCATGCTGTTCATGCGAACCCCGTGGTCGCTGGTTCCGGCGGGCGGCTCGATCGTGAAGCCCGCCAATTCCGATTGCCTGGACTATGAAGGCGAGCTGGCGCTGGTGATCGGCAAGGCAGGGCGCCACATCCGGCGCGAGCAGGCGCTGGCGCATGTCGGCGGATGGACGCCGTTCCTGGATGGTTCGGTCCGGGATTGGCAGCGGCACTCACCCCAGTTCACGCCGGGGAAGAATTTCGACAGCTCGGGCAGTATCGGAGGTGCGCTCGCGTCGCCCGAAACGTTCGGGGATTATCGCGCCCACGATCTTACCACCCGCGTGAACGGCACGGTGGTGCAGCATACGCCGATTGCGCTGATGCTGTTCGATGTGGAGACGTTGATCAGCTATATTTCG
>Ga0105045_10001194_pt1 | contig 20966 bp, 17 predicted proteins | sample MAT02_FD_78089 | JGI IMG/M metagenome (GOLD analysis project Ga0105045, IMG submission 78089) | Freshwater microbial communities from Lake Fryxell liftoff mats and glacier meltwater in Antarctica - MAT-02 (megahit assembly) | ecosystem: Environmental > Aquatic > Freshwater > Ice > Liftoff... | reverse complement strand
TGCGCCACGAAGGCCTGGCGTACGTGGTCGCGCAGCTCGGCGTCGTTCCAGGGCTTGGTCAGGAAGCGGTATATCTGCCCCGTATTGATGGCCTCGGTGACCGTGGCGAGGTCAGTGTGGCCAGACAGCACCAGGCCCAGGATATCCGGGTACTGGGCGCGAACCTTGCTGAGGAACTCGGTCCCGCTCATGTCCGACATGCGCTGGTCGGACAGGATCACCTGGACTTCCTGGGCCGCGAGGTGATCAAAGGCCTCGGCGACGTTGTTCGCCACCAGTACCTGGTAACCGTCGCGACGGAACAGCCGGCTCAGCGAACGCAGGACGTTCTCTTCATCATCCAGCAGCAGCAGGGTACGCGCCGAGTTGATCAGATTGAACGCATCGCTGCGCAGGTAGCGCCGGCGCAGCAGTTCACCCGCCGCGTCGGAGGCCATGGGTTCCCCAAGCAGGTTGCCCTGGAATATGTCGCAGTGGTTGCTCCGCAGGAAGCCGAGCTGCGCCTCGTTCTCCACCCCGTGCGCGATCACCTTCATGCCCAGTTGGTGGCCCATGGCGATGATGGCGCGGGTGATGGCGGTCTCCCGTCGGCTGCCGGGCACCCCGCCCACGAAGCCCCGGTGGATCTTGATCTTGTCCACGGAGAAGCGCATGAGCGAATCCAGGTTCGAATCGCCCATGCCGAAATCGTCCAGGGTCAGGTGCACGCCTTCGCGATGCAGCGCGGCGAGCGAGCGGTGCACCTGGCTCATGTCCTCGCCAAGCGCGCTCTGGCGTACTTCCAGTGCCACCATCGGGGCGGGCACGCCGTGCTCCTGCAGTGCATGCATGACCTCGGAGACAAATCCGGGCCGCAGCAGCTGCAGGGTGGATGTGTTGAGGGCGATCTCGAAGTCCTCGGCTCCGCGCGCTATCCACCTGCGGGCCTGGCTGAAGGCCTCGTGCAGCACCCATTGGTCCATCTGCACGATGACCCCCAACTTCTCCGCCACCGGCATGAACCGTTCCGGCGTCACCGTCCCCAGTTCCGGGGATTCCCAGCGCATCAGTGCCTCCACACCCATCACGCGGCCATCGTGGCCGTTGACCTGGGGCTGGTACAGAAGCCGCAACTCGTGGTTGTCGATGGCGTCCACGATCCGGTTGGCCATCACACTTTCCACGCGGCGACCGGTCTTGGAACCCGGGTGATAGACACGCACCAGGTTCATGCCTTCGAACCTGGCTTGCTCCAGCGCGCTTTCGGCGCACTGGAGCAGCGCCGCAGGCGTTTGCCCATGCTCCGGGCACAGGGCGATGCCGACCGTGGCGGTTAGGACCAGCGTGTAGGGGATCAGGCTCATCGGCACTTCGATGCACTGGCGCAGTTGCTGACCAAAAACCTCTGGCGATGGCACGCAGGCAGCGGCTGGCATCACCACCAGGAACTCGTCGCTGCCGTGGGCCCACACCTGCCCGGCGGCACCGGCCAGCGCGTGCAGGCGCTGGCCGGCCAGCGCCAGGGCCTGGTCGCCTATTTCCACGCCCATGTTCTCGTTGATCGAGCAGAAGTGGTCCATGTCGAGATAGAACAAGGCCAGCGAAGTGTCGCCGGCAACGGCAGTCTCGACCATCGACCGCAACGCCGGTTCGCCTGCCCCCAGGCGGGGCAGGGAGCTGGAAGGATCCGGCATTCCGGCGCTCATGCGTGGCTGTCGCCTGCAGTCGCAACGACGCACGCGTCGTGATCGACGCACGGAAGGCCATAGGGCATCACCCAGCGCAGTGCCAGCGACCCGGCGCTCCCAGGGTCAAGTGCGACCACGCCGCCCAGACTAGCAGCCATCGCCCGTACCAGCGCCAAGCAGGGAGTGTCCTGCCAGTCCGGCGTCCCGTCTCCCGCGATGCGCACCCGCACGGAGAAGTTGGCGCCGTCCAGGTCCTGGATTGACAGTTCCGTTGACACCTCGGCGACATCGGGCGGAATCGCATCAAAGACGCAATGCAGGATGCGCAGGCAGGCAATGGCCACCTCCGGGCAGGGTTGCACGGGCAGGGGGGGCAGCCGCCACTGGTCGCTCCCGCCCCCGCTGCCGAAGCGTCGCCGGGCCTCGGCGCGCAGTGCCGCTTCCAGGCCCACTGAATCCAGTTGCGGTGGCCTGAGTATCCGCTCCAGTTCGCGAAGCTCGCCAGCGGCCCGGTCCGCCAGTTCCATCATTGCGTCCAGGTCCTGGCGCACCTGGGCCGCGTTGGCCTCGTCGATGCACAGGTGCGCCGACATCTTGATGGCTGCCAGTGCCTGGCCTATGCGGTCATGCAGGGCGCGCGCGACCTGGCGACGTTGAGCTTCATGCAACGCGGAGAGCCTGGCGAAGGCGGCGCGCCAGTCGACCAGAGCCGCCCCGGCCAATGGATCCTGTTGCGGAGAACGTGGCACGGGCGCGGGCGCGGGGGTTGGCATCGCAGAAGTATGCCATTCAGCACCAGCCACGCGCTCAGAACAGTTCGACCGAGCCCACTCCCATGTTCTGCTGGGCCACGGCCTTGTGCGGTGGCCGCTGCCACTCCCCACGCTGGTCGCGCAGACGGTTGCCGACGCTACGCAGGGAGGTCACTGACTCGGCATTCATGGTTCCACCGTTGCGGTGCAGCAGTTCCTGCAAAGCCAGCGCCTCGCGGTTGATCGCGGTAAGCCGGTCCAGGTGAATCAGAGCGCCGCCCAGCGACTGGGTGGCGATGTCCTCGAACTGCAGCGATCGCACCGCCTCGGCCACGCTCAGGTCGATCGCCTGTCCGCACGAGGATATCTCGCGCATGCCGTCCCCCAACGAGGAAGTAATTGCCGACACCTGGGTGAGCATGCTGGCCGCTTCCCCTCGCGCTTCGCGCGAGCGGTCCAGATCGCGCGAAGCCATGTGCGAAACCGTTTCGCGCACCTTGGAGATGGCGTCCTTGGAGCTGTGCGCCAGCTTGCGGATCTGCTCGTTGAAGGCGGTCGAACGTTCCGAAAGGTTGCGGACCTCGTCGGCGACCACAGCGAAGCCGCGGCCTGCCTCGCCGGCACGCGCGGCCTCGATGGCGGCGTTGAGCGCAAGCAGGTTGGTCTGGTCTGCGATCGACTTCACGTCCTCCAGCAAGGAGAAGATGCCATCCAGGTGCTGGGCCATTTCGTCGATATGCTCGACCGTGGTCGCGCTCTGGCCGCTGACCTGCTCCAGCGCTTCCACCAGCTGTCCCATGCGCTGGCTGGCGTCCTTTGCGAAGCGCGCCACGTCGATGCCACGGCTGTCGCCCTCGCCAGTGCGGTCGATGATGCGCGACACCGCTACTCCCTGCTCCCGCGACTTGCGGCTCATGGCGTCGAAGCTGCTGCCCAATCCACTCACCGCTTCGCGGATCAAGTCCCCGGCGCGGCCGATCTCGCCGCGTGAACCTTCGATCTCGTTGCTCACGAAGGTCCGCAACTCATCCAGCAACGCGTCCTGTTCACGGATGGCAGCCGCCTGCTCAGGGGATGGGCGCAGCAGCGAACGGACCATGTGGAACGCGAAAGCCAACCATGACAGGGCCAGCAGGGACAGAAGGCTCCAGCGCAGTGCGGGCGCCCAGTCGAGAGCAGCCGACAGCGGCAACAACAAGGTCAGGATCAGGGGGGCGACGAGCGGGACGAGGATGCGCGAGTACATTGGGGATCTCTGCTGATTCACCAGACCTGTATCGGCATGCACTGCTTTTTTCTTGAGCGTCCTGGAGCGGCCAGGCCCCGGCGTCGATGAACTGGAACGCACTGCGCTTTTACCGCCGCCTGCTTATCAGGGGCTGTGGGTGGCCAGCGCCAGCAGACGCTGTGCGATGCGCTCAAGCGGCACGATTTCCTGCGCTGCACCGAGGCGGACCGCCGCTCCCGGCATGCCCCAGACCACGCTGCTGGCTTCGTCCTGCACCAGGGTCGGCCCGCCGGCGGCCTGGATCTCGAGCAACCCACGCGCGCCATCCTCGCCCATCCCGGTGAGGATGGCGCCGACCGCATTGGCGCCGGCCGTACGCGCCACCGAACTGAACAACACGTCCACTGCCGGCTTGTGCCGGTTCACCGGCGGCCCATCCTCGATCAGGCAACGCCAGCGGGCGCCATCGCGCACCAGGCTGAGGTGGCGGCCACCCGGTGGCAGGTAGGCGTGGCCTGGCAGGACCGCCTCGCCCTCGGTTGCTTCGCGCACCGACATGGCCGAATGCCGGTCCAGGCGCTCGGCGAAGGCACGACTGAAACCGGCCGGTATGTGTTGGGTCATCACGATGGCGGGCGCGTCGGCCGGCATCATTTCCAGCACCACCCGAAGGGCCTCTGTACCGCCGGCCGAGGCCCCGATGGCAATCAGACGGTCGGTGGTGCGGAAGCTGGAAGCCAGCCTGGGCAAGGCCAGCCGGGTCGCCGATACCACGACCGCATCGGGACGCCGGGCCAGTGGTCGAACCCGTGCCTGGGCGGCAGCCTTGACCTTGCTGACGATCTCCTGGGCATAGGCTTCCAGCCCGCGAGAGACATCGAGTTTTGGCTTGCTGATGAAATCCACCGCGCCCAGGGCCAGGGCCTGGAGGGTCGTGTCGGCGCCACGTTCGGTCAGCGAGGAGATCATCACCACCGGGAGCGGGTGCAGGCGCATGAGGTTTTCGAGGAAAGCCAGCCCGTCCATGCGCGGCATCTCGACGTCCAGGGTAATCACGTCGGGATTGAGGCGCTTGATCTTCTCGCGCGCGATCAAGGGATCGGCTGCCGAACCGACCACCTCGATTCCGGGATCGGCCGAGAGGATCTCGGTCAGGATCTGGCGCACCACGGCCGAGTCGTCCACGACCAGTACCTTGCATCGGGCTGCCATCAGAACAGCTCCACGGCACCGGTAACAGGTTCGCTGGACAGCCGCCTTTGCACTGCGGCCTCGATCGCGACCACCTCGGCGCCGTGGGCGTGCGGCAGGCGCTGGACCACTACCCGTCCGCTGTGCGGGAAGAACCAGACCTTGCGCGGATGGATGCCGCGCAGGTCTTCGGCCACCACCTCGATGCGCTCGGCCTCGAGGTACTGGCGCACGAACTCGGAATTGCGCGAGCCCACCGGATTCTGGGTGAAGCCCTTGAGCACGTTGGCCCCGCCGAACACCTTGGCCTGCAGCCGGCTGCGGCTGGCCCCGCGCTTGAGCAGGTCATTGATCAGCAACTCCATCGCATAGCTGCCGTAGCGCGCCGGCGCGCCGTCTCCCACCTGCCCATCGGGCAGCATGAAGTGGTTCATGCCACCAAGGCGCAGCAAGGGATCGCGGATGCACGCCGCCACGCACGACCCCAACACGGTGACCAGGGCGATGTCGCTGTCCACCACCAGGTACTGGGTTGGCAGCAGCTTGGCCGCGAGCGTCTTGAAGCGGTCGTCCTGGTAGCGCATCACCTGGTCGGGCGCTTCGCGCAGGGCTGTCCCACCGCTCATGCCGCGCGCCTGCCACGGTACAGCGTGCGCCCGCAGGGCTCCACAACGTCGGCCGCGTGCATATAGTTCTCAGAGTGGCCGGTGTACAGCATGCCGTCGCTGGCCAGGTGCGGAACCAGCCGGGACAGGATCCCGTGCTGGGTAGGCTTGTCGAAGTAGATCATCACGTTGCGGCAGAACACCGCGGTGAACGGGCCGTTGACGTCGAAGCGGGGTGCCAGCAGGTTCAGCGGGCGGAAGTCGATGAGCTCGCGCAGGGCCGGATGCACGCGGCACAGGCCCTCCCGGGCACCCGTGCCCCGCTGGAAGTAGCGCCGCTTCATCTCCTGCGAAAGGCCGGCCACGCGTTCAACCGGGTAGAGGCCGCGCTCGCCGGTGGCCAGCACCTGGGTGTCGACATCGGTCGCCAGGATTCGCACCGGCGGCGTCAGGGTGCCGTAGGCCTCGCATGCGGTGATGGCCAGGGAATAGGGCTCCTCACCAGTGGAGGCGGCACATGACCACAGGTTGAGCCTGCCATGGTCCTGGCGCTGCTGCAGCTCGATGCGCAGGCGATCGAAATGGTGCTGCTCGCGGAAGAACGCGGTCAAGTTGGTGGTCAGTGCATTGGTGAAGGCCTCCCATTCGTCGCCGCCGTGGCGTTCGAGCTGGTCCAGGTACTCGCAGAACGAATTCAAGCCCAGTGCGCGCAGCCGGCGCGACAAGCGACCATAGACCATGTCGCGCTTGCCATCGGCCAAGGCGATCCCGGCGCGTGCATGGATGAGGCCGCAGATGCGACGGAAATCGCGTTCGTGGAACTCGAACTCACGCGAACCGGCCGGGCGCGTCGATGCCAGGGCCCGGCCCGCAGGACTGGCCTGCGTGCTGCTTCGGGTAGGGGTCATGGTGCTTCGACCCCTGTTGCGGCCACAGCGGCGGAGTCGATCCGCATGGCCGTATGTCCGCTGCTCCTAAGCCATGCCTCGATCGCTTCTGGTGGCAGCGGCCGGGACAGCAGGTAGCCCTGCAGCACCGGGCAGCCCTGCTCGGCAAGGAAGCACTGCTGCGCTTCGGTTTCCACGCCCTCGGCGATGACCGTCATTCCGAGGCTCTCGCCGATGCGCAGCACCGATGTGGTCAGGGTGCGCGCGATGGCGCTGCTCTCGATGTCGCGCACGAAGCTCTTGTCCAGCTTGAGTTCGTGGATGGGCAGCCGGTGCAAGTGGCTTAGGCTGGAGTAGCCTGTGCCGAAATCGTCCAGCGACAGGCAGATGCCCATGGCGTAGATGGCTTCGATGTTGAACAGCACGTCCGGGTCTGGATCGAGCATGACGCTTTCGGTTATTTCAAGGGTCAGGTCGGTGGGACGCAAGCCGTACTCGCCCAGGATCAGTCCAAGCATGGCGGCCAGTTCCTGGTCACGGAAGTTGTTGGCCGACATGTTCACCGACAGCCGGGGAATCGCCACGTCGCGCGCACGCCACTCGGCCAGTTGGGCGCATGCACGTCGCACTACCCAATGGCTGAGCTCATCTGCAACGCCAATGGCTTCGGCCACCTCTACGAAACGCTGCGGTGGGATCTCGCCCAGCAGTGGATGGGTCCAGCGGGCCAGCGCCTCCACCCCGTACAGTATCTGCCGATCGCCGCTGTCCACGCGCATCTGCGGCTGAAAATGCAGGTTGATGTTGCCCTCACGCAGGGCCTCTATCAGCGCGGTCTCCAGGGTCACCCGCTCCTGCGCCATGCGCTGCATGTCATTGCTGAAGAACACGCAGCGCGCGCCGCCCTCGGCCTTGGACCGGGTCATGGCCATCTCGGCGCAACGCAGCAGCATTTCGATGTTGCGACCGTCTTCTGGATACAGGGCCACACCCACGCTGGCGCCGGGCTCTACCGTCATGCGTCCGGCCAGCACCGGGGCGCTGATCACGCTGAGCACCCGCTCGGCCATGCTGCCGGCTTGCTCGGCGCTGGTGCCGGGAAGCATGACCACGAATTCATCCCCGGCCAGGCGTCCGATGAGGTTGTGCGGGCCCACTTCCTGTTGCAGGCGTTTGCCAACTTCGCACAGCAGCTCGTCGCCTGCGACATGCCCCTGCGTATCGTTGATGCGTTTGAACCGATCGAGGTTGACCAGCAAGACCGCAGCCCGATTGTTCTTGCGACCGGGTTGGCCCAGGCCTTGGCCGGCACTCTGGCTGAACAGGAAGCGGTTGGGCAGCCCGGTGAGCGCATCGTAGAAGGCAAGCTGGTGCATGCGATCGGCGCTTTGCTTGCGCTCCATCGACAGCGCGCATATCGGCAGGCAGATGCCCGCCAGTTGCGAGTGCAGCTCACGGGGGCCGCCATCCTGTCGCAGGTAGAAGGCCAGGGTCCCGAGCATGCGCCCGTCGCTTGAGCGGACGGGGCTCACCCACGAGCTGACCAGGCCCGCATCCAGGGCCAGTAGGTGGTGAGCACCGGTGGTCGGATCCGGGCGCAGGTGGTCGACCAGAGTGGCCTGGCCGCCATCGCCACCCGCCCAGGCCTTGCAGGCGCGCAGGTCCATGGGCATTTGCTCAAGTGCCGCAAGCAAGGCGGGCGGCAGGCTGGGTCCCGCCAGGGGATGCTGCCGGCCCTCGGCATCGACGGCGCTGACCAGGACCATCAGCTCCGGCGCGATCTGTTCGACCTTGTGGCAGATCCCGGTCATCACCTCGGCCAGGGGCAGGTCCCGCGTCATGGCATCCAGTGCGCTGGCCTGCAGTCCCTGCGCCATCTTGGCTTGGGTGACCTCGGTGAGCACGCAGACCAGTCCGTTCAGTTGATCGCCCGGGCCATGCACCGGGGTAACCGCCGTGGAAACCCACACCGGCCTGCCCGAGCGGGTGTAGAGAAGGAGATCCTCCTCTGCACTCCCGCTCGTGGGCAGGTGGTTGCAGCTGTGCGGGCGCAGGAAGCGTCCGGTATGCGGTCCCGCCAGCAGCTCGGCGGGTGTGATATCGGCAAGGTCATCAAGGGTGTAGTCGAAAATCCGCTGGAAGCCACGGTTGACGTACAGCACCTCGCGGTGCGCGCCTGTCACGATGATCGCGCTGTCGCTTTCATCGGCAGCCTGTGCAAGCAGCCCCCGGTAGGCGGCAACCGGCGGCGCAATGTCCAATGGGCGCAGGCAGGCAACGGCGAGCTGCTGCGAACTGCATTGCACGACGGAAAGAGACATGGTGATCCGGAGCAGGCTTCCATCGCCGGTGATGATCACGGTCTCCCGATCGCGGCCCTGCATCGAATCCAGCCAGGCGGAGACCGCTGCCCGGTCATCGGCGCGCCACGGCGGAGCAGGGCAGGGAAGGACCTCGTGCAGGGGCGCGCCCAGTATCGCCGCCGCTTCGCAACCCCAGAGGCGGACGGCGGCCGCATTGAACAGCACCACCCGGCCCTGCTCGTTGGCCACTACCATCGCATCGGCTGACTGGCCGACGACATCGAGCATCGCCTGCACCATTCCCGGCCCGCCCCCGTCAGAGGCCTGCGACACCGGTCCAGCCATGGCGTGGCCGTCGGGATCAGGGTCCGGCATCACGCGGCCCGGGTGGTGGGTTGCTGGGAGGTCAACCATGAAGCGCATCCTGGTCTCGCATTCCGATGGGTATCGGCCGCTTGGGCTCGGGCTTGAACTCAGCAAGCCGGTTGCAAGACAAACCGCAGCCAGGCGGGTTGATGCCAGGCACGCAACCGCTATCCAGCCGCTTGGACAAGGCTGCGATCAGCAGGCTGTCAGGCCGCCTGTTCGACCGGAACCGGGTCGCCGAGACTGTCGCTGTTGATCAGAGTCTCGATGTCCAGCAGGATCAGCATGCGTTCTTCCACCGTGCCGATCCCCGAGATGAAGCGGGTATCGACGTTGGCCCCGAACTCGGGGGTCGGGCGGATCTGCTCGGCCGACAGCGCGATCACGTCCGACACGCTGTCCACGACGACGCCAACCACGCGATCCTCCACGTTGAGCACGATCATCACGGTGAACGCGTCGTAGCGTGCCTCCTGCATCCGCAGCTTCAGGCGCAGGTCCAGCACCGGTACGATGGTGCCACGCAGGTTGATCACACCCTTGATGTAATCTGGGGCATCGGGCAGGCGGGTGACCGCATCGTAGCCGCGGATCTCCTGGACTTTGAGGATGTCGACGCCGTAGTCTTCCTTGCCCAGCGTGAAGCTCAGGTACTCGACGGTTTCGCCTGCGGCGTGGATGTTCCTGTCAGTCATTTGCTCGCTCCGGGATCATGGTCGCCCCCGCGCCTGTAGTGGTGCGAGTGACATCGTATGGATCGGCACGGGCGCGGAATTCTTTAGCCGGGGCGCCAGGGCGCGGGCAGGGAGATGTGTCAGGCGTCTCCGCGTTCGCGTGCCTTGCGCAGACGGTCGATCCTGAAGACATACCGCTGGATCTGGCTCTCGGCACTCGCGGCAAGTTGGGTGAACTCGCAACCTGCACGCGGGCCGTGGGTCTTGTCGTGTGACGGGGGCTCCAACCGACTGCGCACCCGCAGCTGTAGCGCGATGGGGGAAGCGCCGGGCAGATGCAGGATGCAGTCGAAGGTGGAGGCGACGGTGAAGTCGGGGCAATCGCGGGGCAGCGCCAGCAAGCAGCCGCCCACGCTGATGTCCAGCACCGGCAACTCCTTCTGAAAGGCCCTGGCTGGCAAAGCCGGCGCCGGGTCGGGCAGGGTGCAACGCACCGGTTCGGACACGGGAATGCGCAGGCGGTGGTATTCGCGCCGCTGCAGGTACAGCAGGCTGGCAGGCAGGACGGTGCGGAAGGTCACAAGTCCGTCCACGTCCAACCGCTCAAGCCCGGCGAGCCGGAACTGGATCGGAACCCGGTCGAGCATGGTGACGCAGGTCACGTGGTTGGCTTGAAGCAAGGCCTCGTTGGTCTGCGCATCGCGGCTGCCGTCGATGTCAAGCTCGTCTGCTCCGTCAGCCAGCTTGATCAGCGCGCTGGGGAACATGCGGTTCCGGGACGCCAGGTGGACGGAGACCTGGCTTCGCCGCTCGACCAGCACCTGCAGGACCCTGCGGATCTCGCGCGGGTCGTGCAGCAGGTATTGGTCCTGCTGCTCCAGGCGCGAAGACAGCGTGGTTCCAGGGTTCTTCGCTCCCACCAGGTCGTGCTGTTCGCTCATGTCTGCCCGTCACTCCTGCCTTGCAAGCCCTGCGGCCTGCCTGTCCTGTCGGCACCGCGGGGCGAAGTATGGGTGCTTCGCCCCAGGTCCGGTCAGAACTCCTGCCATTCGGCGTTGGCCTCGGCCGGGGGGGAGGCGCCGTTGCTGCGCAGCCTCGCCGCTGGCTTGGCGCGGCTGCCCGCACGCGGGGCGGACGCTGGCTTGCGCCCGGCCACTGGCAAGCGGCTGATGTTGGCGGCGGCCTGCGTTGGCGCGGCCTTGTCGGTGCGCGCATTGTCCAAGCGGAACACCGCCACGATCTGGACCAGCTGCTCGGCCTGCTCCTCCATCGAGCGCGCCGCGGCCGAGGCCTCTTCCACCAGGGCCGCGTTCTGCTGGGTGGTCTCGTCCATCTGGGTGATGGTCTGGTTGACCTGCTCGATACCCGCACTTTGCTCCTGCGAGGCAGCCGAGATCTCGGACATGATGTCGGTCACCCGCTGCACCGAGGCCACGATCTCGCCCATGGTCTGGCCGGCCTTGCCCACCAGCGCCGAGCCGTCGGACACCCGGTCCACGGAGTTCTCGATCAGGCCCTTGATCTCCTTGGCCGCAGCGGCCGAACGCTGGGCCAGGGTACGCACCTCGGAGGCGACCACCGCGAACCCGCGGCCCTGCTCGCCGGCGCGGGCTGCTTCCACGGCAGCGTTCAGGGCCAGGATGTTGGTCTGGAAGGCGATGCCGTCGATGACCGAGATGATCTCGGCGATCTTCTTGGAAGACTGCTCGATGTCGCGCATGGTGGTGACCACCTGGCCGACCACCTCGCCACCCTGGGAGGCCACCGAGGCCGCGCCGATGGCCAGCTGGTTCGCCTGGCGCGCCGACTCTGCGTTCTGGCGCACCGTGGAGGTCAGCTCCTCCATCGAGGCGGCGGTCTCCTCAAGGTTGGCGGCCTGCTGCTCGGTGCGCTGGGCCAGGTCACTGTTGCCCGAGGCGATCTCGCCGGCAGCGGTGTTGATCGCATCGCTACCGCTGCGGATCTGGCCAACGATGTCAGTCAGCTGCGCGGCGGTGGCGTTGGCATCGTCGCGAATGCGGGCAAATACACCGTGGAAATCACCTTCCATGCGTGCGGTCAGGTCGCCGCGCGACAGCGCGTTGAGCAGTTCGGAGATCGCATCCAGGCTGAAGGCGTTGCCTTCCAGCAGCTGGTTCAGGCGCTCGGACAGCGACAGCACGAAGCCCTGCTTGCCCGCCGTGCTGATGCGGCCGGTAAGATCGCCTGCCGCAGCGGCCTCCACTATACGGGTGACCTCCTCCTCGACCTGCACTTCAACGGTACGGTCGGCCCACTCCACCACGAAGCCGCTGCGCGTCCCGTCCTGCGCCAGTACCGGGTTGATGATCAGCTGCATGATGCGGCCACCCACCTTTATCTGCGCGCGGTGGGTGCCGCGCAGTTCACCCAGCATCTTCTTCTGGTGTTCGGGATTCTTGTGGAAGCCATCGATGTTGCTGCCGATCAGGCGCGCCACGTTGAACTCGGGCAGGTCGCGACGGATGTCCGATTCAGCCTCGGACATCATGCGCACCAGGGGCTGGTTGGCGTAGACGATGTTGCGGTCGGCATCGGCGATCATCACGTTGGTGGTGACCTGTTCAAGCGCGGTACGGATGCGCAGGCTTTCCGAGGCCAGGGCCTGGTCGTGGTTGGCGCGTTCCCGCAGGTCGCCCTGCATCCTGCTCATCGCCTGCAGCAGCTGGCTCAGCTCGTCGCGTCCGGCAATGGCTATCCGCGTATCGAGGTGGCCGCTGCCAACTTCGTTGACAACCCGCAGTGCTTCGGTCAGCGGCCGGGTCAGACTCAGGCTCAGCAGTACGCCTGCTCCGATTGCCAGCAGCAACGCCAGGCCTGCGATGGACAGCAGCAGCATCAGCGCCGAGGCGTACTTGGCCTTGGCTTCGGCATAGGCGCCCTCGGTGCCTTGCTCCTGCAGCTTGAGCTGTTCATGCAGCACGCTGGTCCAGGCCTTGGTGGCAGCAGCCGCGCCGGTAGACAGCACCCGAGACGCGCCCTCGAAGTCGTTGACCACACCGAAGGCAAGGATCTTCTCGTTGTGCACCAGGGCCTCGGTGCGGGAGGCGTCGAGCCTGGCGCGCAATGCCTTGATGTCTTCGGTGGCCGGGAACTCGTACAGTGTCTCGCGCGCCTGGTCATAGGCCGTGCTGGCTGCCAGCATGACCTGCTTGTCCGCCGCCATGGCCTCGGGTTCGGCATTGATCACGGTATCGCGTATGGACAGCGCAATGGCGTTGCTGGCGTCGATCATGTCGTTGATCAGCGTTGCCTTCAGGCTGTAGACCTCGACGATGCTGGTCATGCGCGCATCGATGGCGCGCATGCTGGTGAGGGCCACGGCCGCGAGCAAGGCCATGGCCAGGAAGAGCATGCCGAAGCCGGCGCCCAGACGCTTGCCGACGCTGTAGTTCTGGAGATAGGTGATCATTTGGACAAGCTCCCCCGAGCCGTTGGTGGATGCGCCATCCAGGTGGGTGGAGGCGTCGCGGACCAATGTCTGCGCTAAAGGGGTATCGGCGGAAGCTCCCCGTACTTGATGGTCCACCGCAAATGAAAAGGGCAGGCATTGCTGCCTGCCCCGTTCTTCGTCCATGGTGGGGGGCTCAGAACTCCTGCCATTCGGCGTTGGACTCGGCCGGGGTGGAGGCGCCGTTGCCGCGCAGCCCTGGTCGCTGGTTTGGCACGGGTGCGCGCACGCGGGCTGGGGGCTGGCTTGCGCGCGGCCTTGTCGGGGCGCGCGTTGTCCAGGCGGAACACAGCCGCGAGCTGGACCAGTTGCTCGGCTTGCTCCTCCATCGAGCGCGCCGCGGCCGAGGCCTCTTCCAGCAGCGCCGTGGTCTGCTGGGTGGCCTCGTCCATCTGGGTGATGGTCTGGTTGACCTGCCCGATACCCGTTCAGGCGGCTTGCGGGACCTGCAGGCGACGCACCAGCCCGCCCACGTCGACGATCAGCGCCACCCGGCCATCACCCATGATGGTGGCGCCCGAAACCCCGTCGATGCGCCGATAGTTGTTCTCGATGTTCTTGACCACGACCTGCTGCTGGCCCAGTAGTTCGTCCACTTCCAGTGCCAGCTTTTGCCCATCGCTTTCCACCACCACCACCACCCTGGGTTCGCCAGCGTGGTCACCACCAAGGCAATAGTGCTGGTCCATCGAGATCAGCGGCAGGTATTCGCCGCGCACTGCCAGGACCCGCGATTGCCCGGCAAGCGTGCGGATGTCCCCGGGTTGCGGTTGCAGCGATTCCAGCACGTAGGAGAGCGGAAGGATCAATGTCTCCCCCGCGACCGAGACGCTCATGCCATCCAGGATCGCCAGGGTCAGCGGCAGCCGGATCACCACCCTCGTACCCTTGCCGGCAGTGCTGTGCAGCTGAACTTCCCCGCCCATGCCCTGGATGTTGCGCCTCACCACGTCCATGCCGACGCCCCGGCCTGACAGGTCGGTGACCGCGTCGGCGGTGGAGAAGCCGGCCTGGAAGAGGAGGTCCCAGACCTGCGCATCGGTTGGGTTCTCGGGTATCGCCAGGCCCTTCTCGAGTGCCTTGGCCAGGATGCGGTCGCGGTCGAAACCGGCACCGTCGTCGCTGACTTCGATCACGATGTGCCCACCCTGGTGCGAGGCTGCAAGGGTGATGGTGCCGGTGGCATCCTTGCCCGCATCGGTGCGTGCCTGCGGCATTTCCAGGCCATGGTCGATGCTGTTGCGCACCAGGTGCACCAGCGGGTCGGAGATGCGCTCTATCAGTCCCTTGTCCAGTTCGGTGTTCTCGCCGACCATGCGTAGTCGCACCTGCTTGCCCAGGCGCGCGGAGAGGTCGCGGACCAGGCGCGGGAAGCGCCGGAACACCGCGTCCACCGGCAGCATGCGCACGCCGATGACCGCTTCCTGCAGGTCGCGGGTATTGCGCTCCAGCAGGTCGAGCCCGACGAACAGGCGCTCGCACTGCACCGGGTCCAGCAGGCTGGAAACCTGCTTGAGCATGGCCTGGGTGATCACCAGTTCTCCAACCAGGTTGATCAGGCCGTCGACCTTGTCGACGCTGACCCTGATCGAGGATTCCGCCGCTTCGGCAGCGGCGGCTGGCTTGCTGCCGGGGATCGTTGGCGCCGGTCCGATGCCGGCTGCTGTAGAAACCACCGTGTCGCTGGCACGCTGGCGAGGACGGATTTCCAGCTCGCAGCCGTCCTCGACCCAGGCAAAGGCTTCGTCCAGGTCGGCCCGCGGCACCGCGCCCAGCACGCCCAGGTCCCAGGCCAGGTAGGCCTCCAGCGGATCCATGTTTTCAAAGCCTGGCAGGCGGTCGAGCCGGCAGGACACCTCCAGGGGGGCAAGGCGCTCCAGCTCACGCAGGATCCGCAACGGGTCGTTGCCGCTCATGAACAGCGATGGCGCGGGCGCGAACGTGACCTGCCACCCTTGCGGGGCCTGCACCGTTTTTGCAGCGGTCGGCTCGGCCGCTGCACCGGAACTGGCCACCACGGCGGCTAGCTGCGCATGTACGGCTGCGGTGGCGGCGGGATCTGCAGGGTGGCCGTGCTCGGCTTCGGCCAGCAATGCGCGCAACACGTCCACCGACGCCAGCATCGCCTCGATCGAGGCCGGCCCCACCTGGCGCACCCCGGAACGCAGCTCGTCCAGCAGCGTCTCCAGTACGTGGGTCAAGCCGGCGACGTTGTCGAAGCCGAACGTGGCCGCCCCGCCCTTGATCGAATGCGCGGCGCGGAAGATGGAATTCACCAGCTCCGCGTCGCGACTGCCGCCTTCAAGCTCCAGCAGCCCGGCCTCCATCGCCTCCAGCCCTTCGCGGCTCTCCTCGAAGAACGTGGCGTGGAAACGGCGCATGTCGATGCTCATCGGCGGGTCCTGGTGCGCGGGCCGGGCGGTCAGCCCAGGACCTTGTGGATGGTGGCAACGAGTTGCTCAGGGTTGAAGGGCTTGACCAGCCAACCCGTGGCGCCGGCCGCCTTGCCTTCGGACTTCTTGTCCGCGCACGATTCGGTAGTGAGCATCAGCATCGGGATGAAGCGGTAGTCAGGTAGGCCGCGCAGCGCTCGGATCAGGGAGATGCCGTCCATCCGCGGCATGTTCACGTCTGTGACCACGGCATTGAAGCGTTGCCCCTGGGCCCGTCCCAGTGCGTCCTGGCCGTCCTCGGCCTCTTCCACCAAGAATCCGGCCGAGGTCAGGGCGAAGGCGACCATCTGTCTCATCGATGCCGAATCGTCCACTACCAATATGCGAGCGCTCATGCGGCTTCCTCCAGGTCGGGGTCTTGCGTTTGATCGACGCCAAGGCCCAGCAGCTCGCCCAGGCCAAGCAGCCTTGCCGCGTCAAGCAGGCACTCGCTGGGGTCGGTGATGCGGGTTTCGAACCCGGAGATGCGGCGCTCGAGCACCAGCGTGCACAGCACCTGCATGCTGGCGGTGTGCACGCGGTGCACCTGGCTTGCGTCCAGCAGCAGCGGCTGCGGCTCGGCGAGGTGTGACGCCAGTCTGCTCTTGAGGTCGGTGGCCGCCTCGATGCCGAGGTCGCCGCCAAGGGGCACAGCGTTCATGGACTCTCCTGCAGGACCTCCTGCCATGCAGTTATCGGTCGCCGGCGCCGGTTCTTGAGCCATGTTTGCCGAATCTGTGACCTTGCACCGTCCCAATCGAGGAGGCCGTGCTCCGCGATCATCCAAGGATGCTGGTGGCGTCGAGCAGGATCACGGTCTTGCCACCAAGCCTCGCGACGCCCCGCAACAGGGTGCCAGCGATGCCGCACCCTCGTGTACTGTCCGGATTCTCGATCTGCGCCTCGCTCAGTTGCGCCACATCTTCGACCGCCGACACCCGCAACCCCACCGACTGGCCGTGCTCCTCCAGCACCACGATCCGGGTCGATGCGTCGTCCACGATCGGCGCACGTCCCAGGTAAACGCCCAGGTCGATGACCGTGACGATCTGGCCTCGCAGGTTCATGACGCCCTGCACATGGGGCGCCACGCCGCGCAATGGCAGCAGCGTGGCCGGCAGAACCACTTCTTGAACCTTCAGCAACTCCAGCGCGTAATGCTGCTCGTCGCAACGCATCCGCAACCAGCGGGTGCAGCGCTCCGCGGCCCGCCGTTGGGGCCGGTCATTGTCCGCCTGGCGCGCGAGGCGGTGCAGCAGGGCAACTGCGGCGGTCTGCGGCGGCTCTTCGGCTCGGGGTATGGACCGTGCGTTCATCTGGACTGGGCCGGAAAGGGGCGGAAACGGGGGGAGGGACGGCGCGGCAACTGCAGCCGCGACCGTGGACGCGCCCCGCGAGGATGCGGGTGGCGGGCACAACAGGTCGCTGAGGTAGTTCTCGACGTGGGCGTTCAAGCCAGCGCTCCCTCGATCGGCCTTGCTGCGCCCTGCTCATTGAGCAGCCAGTCGAGGGCGCGACGGTATGCCCCGAGGGCGCGACCGGGCTGCATCCGAGGCGGACCCTGGCGTATCAGTTCCCCCGCGCTGCACATGCGGGTGTCGTTGGGGATGGCCTCGCTCCAAACGCTGTCTCCATACAGCCCTTGCATGGTGGCGAGCGTCTCCACCCCGACCCGGGTACGTCGGTCGAACAGGGTGGGCAGAACCGAGGCCCGAAGGGGGCGGCCGCGCGAACGACCGATCATCTGCGCTGTGCGCCACATTCCCTGCAGCCCATGCAACGCCAGCGGTTCGGTCTGGGTAGGAATCACCACGTGGTCGGCAGCGGCCAGCGCATTGACCATCAGCAGGCCGAGCGTGGGTGAGCAATCGAGCAACACGTAGTCGAAGTCGCCCGCGTCGCGGGCCAGTGCAGTGGCAACCGCCCGCCCCAGCCCGGGCTGGCTGGCGCTGCGGCGTTCGAGCGTAGCCAGGCTCGACTGCGCGGCGATGTAGCACAGCCCCGGCAATTCGCTGCTGCGCACCAGCGGGTGCAAGGGGGCCAGGTCATGCTCGAACAGGTCCAGCACGCCCCTTGGGGGCGGCTCGGCCAGCAGTCCGAATGCGCGCGTGAGAGAGGCATGCGGATCCATGTCCACCAGCAGGACCTGGTGGCCCCGCAAGGCCAGCTCCGCGCCCAGTGCAAGGGTGGTGGTGGTCTTGCCGACCCCACCCTTCTGGTTGGCGATCGCCCAGACGACGGTCACTGCACACCCTGCACGGTGGCAGTCCAGGGCAGGCCGCCTGCGCCGACGCGACTGCCGACGCCCTCGACCGGTCCCGATGCCTCGGGCTCAACCCCGGCAATGCGCGGTTCAGGCTGCTCGGCGCCTGCCTGGTCGCTGGCCAGGATCACCAGCAGCACGCGCCGATTGGAGTTACGCCCTTCTACAGTGGCGTTGTCGGCGATCGGACGGAACTCGCCGTATCCGATCATCGCCAGTTGCTCTTCGGGCATCCCGCTGCGACTGAACAGATGCACCACGCTGGCTGCGCGTGCCGCGGATAGCTCCCAGTTGGACGGGAACTGGTAGGTATTGATCGGGCGGTTGTCGGTGTAACCCTCCACCCGCACCGGATTGGGCGCGCCGCCGAGCACGTCGGCAAGCTTGTACAGCGTGTCGCGGGCCAGGGGATCCAGCGTGGCAGAGCCGGGGGTGAACAGGATGTCGCTGTTGATCTGCACTTCCAGCCACAAGTCGGCGCGGCGCACCAGCACCAGCTTGCGGTCCACCAGCGGGCTGAGCGCGCGCTCCAGTTGGGTGGCGATGGACTCCAGCTGTTGCCGGGCAGCCTGCAGCCGCCCCTTGTCCAGTGGCATGTTCGCCTGCGAGGCCATCGCCGACAGGCGCGTGACCGGATCCATCGCGGTCGGTTGCGAAGGTCCGCTGATCCGGCCCTTGGTCAGCGGCGCGGGGCGGTCTTGGTCAGAGCCGGTCAGCTGGGTCTTGCCTACCTGCACCGGGGTCACCGACCTCGGCGGTCCGCCGAACGCGGCGGTCATGGCCTCGGCCATCACCTTGTACTTGCCCTCGTTGACCGAGGAGACCGCATACATGACCACGAAGAAGGCCAGCAGCAGGGTCATCAGGTCCGCATAGGGTATCGCCCACGCCTCGTGGTTGGCATGTTCCTCGTGGCGCTTCTTGCGTGCCATGGCCTGCGTTCCCGAGGCGTCAGTGCAGGAAGCCGGCGAGCTTGGACTCGATGTTGCGCGGGTTCTCGCCCTGCGCAATCGCAATCAGTCCCTCGATGATCATCTCGCGCTCGCCAGTGCGCCCGCTGATCACGCTCTTGAGCTTGTTGGCCATCGGCAGGAAGAACAGGTTCGCCGATGCGATGCCGTAGATGGTGGCAGTGAAAGCAGCGGCGATGCCGTGCCCCAGCTTGCTCGGGTCGGCCAGGTTCTTCATCACCGCGATCAGGCCGAATACCGCGCCGATGATGCCCAGGGTAGGCGCGTAGATGCCCATCGCCTCGTAGACCTTGGCTGCTGCCAGGTCCTGGTGTTCCTGCCCGCTGAGGTCGATCTCCAGCATGTGGCGGATGGCTTCGGGCTCCAGTCCGTCGACGAGCATCTGCAGCCCTTTTTTCAGGAACGGGTCGTTCTGCTCGGCAACCAGCGGCTCCAGCCCCAGCAGGCCCTGCTTGCGCGCGATGCCGCTCCACTCGACGATCTGCCCGATCATCAGCGCGCGGTCGCCGGTGGGCGGCTTGAACACCCAGGCCAGGATGCGCATGGCACGCTTGAACACCGCCGGCGGCGTGTGGACCATGATCGCTGCCACCGTTCCCAGAATCACGATCACGAATGCAGCCGAGGACCAAAGCGAAGCCAGTCCCGCGCCCTTGAGGATGCTGCCCCCGCCCAGCGCAAGCACGGCCAGGATGATTCCGATGAGGCTGAAGAGGTCCATGTGATTCAGTATCGGCGTCGGCGATCCGAACTTGAATGCCGGGAACCGGTTGGCTGGGCCGGATTGCTGCGCGGAAAGCGGGTCAGCGATGCAGATCGCGCAGGGCATCCACGTCCAGGATCAGGGCCATGCGTCCATCGCCGATCAGGGTGACACCGGAGTAGCCGGGCAGCCCGCGTACCGCGCGCGGTAGCGGCTTGATCACCACTTCCTCGCGTCCCATTACCTGGTCCACAACCAGGCCGTAGCGCTGGTCGGATATCTGCAGCACGACCACGGTCAGCAAGGGTAGCTCAGGGGCGGGCGTGCCCAGCCAGTGGCGCAGGTCCACCAGCGGCATGGCCAGGTCCTGTCGACTCAGCACCGGACGGCCGTCGAACCAGCGCACCCCTGTGGAGGGTGCATGCAGCACCTCGAGCACGCGCGCCAGAGGCAACGCGTAAACCTCCGTTGCCACCTGCACCAGCAGGGTCGGCAGGATCGCCAGGGTCAGCGGCACGCGGATGACGAAGCGGCTGCCCTTGCCCAGGTCGGAGTGGATCTGGATCAGGCCGCTGAGTTCGCGGATTCGCGACTGCACCACGTCCATGCCCACGCCCCGGCCGGAGATATCGGTGACTTCGGATTTGGTGGAAAAGCCTGCCATGAACACCAGGTGCAGGCATTCCTCCTGCGACAGCCTCGAGGCGGCCTCCCGGTCGAGCAGGCCCTTTTCGACCGCCTTGGCGCGCAACCGCTCGGGATCGATACCTGCGCCGTCGTCGCGTATCTCGATGGTGACGTAGTCGCCTTCCTGTTGCGCCGATAGACGCACGCGGCCCATCCTTGGCTTGCCCGAAGCTTGGCGCAGGTCCGGCAGTTCAATGCCGTGGTCGATCGCATTGCGCACCAGGTGCACCAGCGGATCGGCCAGGGCCTCGACAAGGTTGCGGTCCAGCTCGGTATCGGCGCCCAGCAGTTCCAGGTCTACTTCCTTGTTCAGCGAGCGCGCAACGTCGCGCGCCACCTTTGGAAAGCGCGAGAAAACCTTGCCGACCGGCTGCATGCGCGTGCGCATCACAGCGGTCTGCAAGCGCGAGGTGGCAACGTCCAGGCCGCTCACCGCTCGATCGAGCTCTTCGTCGCGGATGCGCGCGCGCAGGGTCTTGAGGCGGTTGCGCGCCAGCACCAGCTCACCGACCAGGTTGACGATGGCATCCAGCCGCTTGGTGTCCACCCGGATTGTCTGCTCTACCTCGGCTGCCTTGGCAGGCACCTTGGCCTCTGCCCCAGGGCGCGGTGGCTGCGCGCGCGAGGCGGCCAAGGATACCGGTGTGGGCGCGGACATCGACGTGGCTGCAGGACCGGGCGCCGCGGCAGTCCCGGGTGCGCCGCGGCCGTGCAACTGGTCCAGCAGGGCTTCGAATTCATCCTCCCCGATCATCGCGTCAGGCGCGG
>Ga0105045_10001193_pt1 | contig 20968 bp, 12 predicted proteins | sample MAT02_FD_78089 | JGI IMG/M metagenome (GOLD analysis project Ga0105045, IMG submission 78089) | Freshwater microbial communities from Lake Fryxell liftoff mats and glacier meltwater in Antarctica - MAT-02 (megahit assembly) | ecosystem: Environmental > Aquatic > Freshwater > Ice > Liftoff... | reverse complement strand
GAGTTCGCGCGTATTGCCGGCATCCGCTGACACCACGACGAGCCCGGACGCCATCGCCTCCAGCAGCACGTTGCCGAATGTGTCCGTCACCGACGGAAAGAGGAACACGTCGGCGGAGGCATACGCCGTGCTGAGCGCGGCGCCTTCGAGTCTGCCGGTGAAGAGCACGCCCGGCGGTGCCGCGGCGCGCAGCTCGGCCTCGTATGGCCCATCACCGACCATGACGAACCGGATGGCTGGTGCCGTGTCCGCGAGCTGCATCATGGCACGCAGCGCGTGCTCCAGCCCCTTCTCGCGCGCGATACGGCCGACGTACAGCACCACCATCGCATCGTCGGCAATGCCGCGGGACCGGCGCCAGTCCACCGAGCGGAACGATGGATCGAAGCGCGCGCCATCCACCCCGCGTCCCCAGACACCGACATGCCTGAATCCGTGCGCCTGCACCTCGGCGCGGATCGCTTGGGTCGGCGTGAACGTGCGAGCGGCAGCCGCGTGAAACCATCGGAAGTATTTCCACCCCAACGGCGCGAGCGCGCCGAGCCGGTAAAACTCGGCGTATGCGCTGAAGCTGGTGTGGTAGCTGGTGACGAGCGGCACGCCGAGGGACCGGGCGGCCGACCGGCCGGCGAGCCCCACCCCGAACTCGGTCGCGACATGCACGAGTGACGGCTTCCATGCCCGCAGTGCATCGCGCGCAGCCGTGACGCGCGGTGCCGCGAGGCGCACCTGTGGATAGGCCCAGAATGGCACGCTGTCCCATCGTGTCACATCGCTTTCGTCGTGCTCCCGCGCCGGATCCGTGGTCGTGAAGACGCGCACGGCCGCGCCACGATCGCGTGCGGCGGCGACGAGCCGTTCCAGCGTGCGCGACACGCCGTTCATCTGTGGCGGATAGGTATCGCTGAACAGCGCGAGACGCACGCCGTCGAGGCGCACGACGGGCGCCGTCACTCCGGCACCGCGCGCGGCGGGTGCGCGGGTCCGATCGCATCCTGCGCCGACGGCTCATCGAGCAACGACGCATACGGGCGTGCCGGGCGCGTCTCCAGCCAGCGATCCAGTTCGTCGATCACCGACTTGCGCGTGATGACATGCTCCAGATCCATGGGATGCAGCGCGATGCGGAAGTGCGGCGCCTCGCGCTGCGCACGCCAGCGCCACGACGCCTGCACCGCAGACCCCCGCGCGCGAAAGTCCGTGCGTCCGCTCCAGCGGAGCACCGGACTCTCGAGTCGAGTGCCCGTGGCCGTGAGATACACGGCGGCATCATCCTCGAGCACGGCGAGGCCATGCGCGGCGCAGGCCGTGTGCGTGCCCTGTCGACAGAGCCAGGCCGGCGGTACGAAGCCGATCGGCGAAAACCCCAGTTCTGCAAATAGTGACAGTCCGCGCCCAATGCGCTCATATGCCGCCGCATGGTCGAGTGTGAGAAACTCACCCTCGCGATTCGTGCGGCCGAATGCGCGCTGGGAATCGCGCCAGCTCCGCGGCGATCCGATCTCGTCGTGCCGCTCGCCATGCAGGAAAATCTCTGCACCGTCACTGGCGCGCTCGCGCACCCATTGCACATACGCCGGCGCTGCGCGGAGTGGCCAGTGCCCATGCCAGTCGGGCACGACCAGCAGCGCGGGCGTGGCCCCCCGTTCGCGACAGAGCTGCCAGAGCGCCTCGACCTGCGGCTTCCACGCCGGTGTCACATCGTGAATCGAGATGAGCACGCTCATCGCCGGGCGTTCCTCGGTGCACGCGCGGCAGATGCAGGCTCGGCGGTCATGTACGCCGCGCGTTCATCGCCGCACCTGTTCATAGAGCGCAAACACACGATCGAAGACCGATTCCCACGAGTGTTCGCGACACGCGAACTCGTGCGCGCGCTGCCCGTGTGCATCCAGGTCGGCACGCAACAGCGCGACGGCCTGCTCGGTGAGATCGTGCGCGTTGCCCGGCGCAAAGAGTGCGCCGGCGCCCGACGACAGCACGTGCTCGCGCACGCCGCCACCATCCGCCGCCAGCACCGGCGTGCCGCATGCCATCGCCTCCAGCGGTGCGAGGCCGAACGTCTCGTGCGGGCTCGTCGCCATGTAGATGCGCGACGCTGCCTGCAGATCGGCGAGCCTGGCGCGATCGGCAATGAACGGCAGCCAGTGCACCTGCCTGCCGGTGTTCCGCTGCTGCAGTGCCACACGCTCGGGACCGTCGCCCGCCATGACCAGCGTCGCGCCAGTCTGTCGCTCGATCGCGGGCCACGCATCCATCAGCACGTCGAGCTCCTTCTCATGTGCAAAGCGGCCGACGAACGTCACCAGCGGCCCGTCGGCGGGAAGCTTCCACTCCGCCCGCGTGGCGGCGGCGTTGGCACGTCGCGCTGGCGTGAAGTGCGCCAGGTCCACGCCGAGCGGAATGCGCACCACGTTCCGGATACCGGCGCGCTCGAGATCGTCCGCCACGAACGCCGACGCGGCAATGGTTGCGCTGCAGCGTGCATCCAGGCGACGTGCGTACCACCATGTCGCGTCGTGCAGCTGGCGACGGTGCCACGGCACCGGGCGCGCGCTGCCCGCAGCGAGTTCCGGGAAGTGACTGTGGAAGAAGTTCACGATCGGAATGTCGCGCCCGCGCAATGCCCTGAAGAGCACCCATGGTACCAGCGCCGGGCTGCCGAGCTCGATCACATCAGGCTGCTCGTGCGCGAGCACGCGCCGCATGCGGCGGACGGAGGTGAGCAGCCGGTACGGATCGTTCTGCGGCACTCGCGGCCCGGCGCACTCGTACCAGCGCGCGCCGTCACGCTCCACGATCGCGTCGTGCGCTGCCGGCACGACCAGCGCGTGCCGCAGTTCCTGTCGGGCTGCCACGTATCGCTGCTTCTCCAGCAAGTATGTCCTGATGCCGCCGCTGGTCGGTGCGAACCACTCGGTGGTGTCGAGCACCGCCATCGTCGCCGCCGGTCGCCGGAGGGCGGGCAGTGGCGCGTGTGCCAGATCAATCGCCTGCCTGTCCGCGTCGACGGCGGCCAGCATGGCGATCCCGGTCACGGCGTCGACGATGTCGTTGCGCGAACGTTCGATGCCTCAGCGGTCGAGTCGCTCTCGTCAGCCTCCGCTGCGGCGCGCGGAAAGCGCAGCGACAGCACCACCGCGCCACCGAGCGTCGCGATGATCACGACGAGCGAAAGCCAGGTGGGCATGTGATAGATCGCGCTCGTGAGCATCTTCACGCAGACGAACATCAGCACCACTGAAAGCGCCGGCTTCAGCAGCCAGAAGCGATGCACGACCGCTGCCAGCAGGAAGTACATCGAGCGCAGGCCGAGGATGGCGAAGACATTCGAGGTGTACACCACGAACGGATCACGCGTGACGCCGAAGACGGCCGGGATCGAGTCCACGGCGAACACCAGGTCGGTAGTCTCGACGAGGACGAGCACCACGAACAGCGGCGTCGCGACGAGGCGCCACTTTCCCTCGGGCCCCCACGCCTGGCGGGTGAAGAACCGGTCGCCCACGAAATGGTCCGACACCGGCAGGAATCGTCGCACGAGCCGGAGGACCGGGTTCTTCTCCGGCTCCATTTCGCTGTCCTGCTGCAGCAGCATGCGCACGCCGGTGAATACCAGGAATGCACCGAAGACGTAGATGATCCAGTGAAAGCGGTCGAGCAGTACGGCGCCGGCGGCGATCATCATCGCGCGCATCACCAGCGCACCGACGATGCCCCAGAACAGCACACGATGCTGCAGCGTGTCCGGCACCTTGAAGAACGAGAACAGCAGCAGGAAGACGAACAGGTTGTCCACACTGAGCGCGAGTTCCACCACATACCCGGTGGTGAACTCGATCGCCGTCTGGTGGCCATCCAGCTGCCAGAGCGTCACGGCGAACAGACCGGCCAGGCAAACCCAGACGGCGCTCCAGATCAACGCTTCGCGAGGCGCCACCGTGTGCGCCTTGCGATGAAAGACGCCAAGGTCGAGCGCCAGCATTGCCAGCACGATGACCGTGAACGCGACCCACATCCATGAATGTTGCATCAGCTCCCGTAGTCCCGCGTCAGGCGACGTGCCCGATGCGACGCCAAAGTTAGCGACGTCAGGCCCGTGCCGGGCTCAGCGCCCGCGCTGCACCAGCAGACGCTGGCCCACCCTGATCCTGGTGGACGTCAGGCCATTCAGCGTGGTCAACTGGCTTTCGGTCGTGCCGTAGCGCGCCGCGATCGAACTCAGCGCGTCACCAACCTCGACTCGATGGTACACCGGCATCGTCGTCACGATCTCCTCGTACTCGCGCACCCGTCGCGCGAGCTGCTGTGCGGTGGCGTCCGACTGGCGGTATCGGGCCACTTTGCCAAGGATGCTGTTCAGGCCTGCTTCGTCGTCGGACGCGAACGCGAGCCGACTCCGATCAGTTTCGACGGCCGCGCCAGGTGCGGTGCCGAGATCGACACGGGTGCGCCGGAATCGGAGCGACTCGTCACGACCAAGCTGCAAAACCACGAACTGCTGTGGGCCGCGTTCCGGCGAGAAGAGTTCGCGTGGAGGAATCCCCACGAACAGCGCCCGGCGATCGGTGAGGGCAAGGATGCCGTAGGTCTCGCGGAATCCGTCCCACCATTCGCGCCGTCGCGCCCAGGCCGTGGCTTGCACCATCTCCTCAGGCTCGAGCAGCACCTGCAGTTCGCGTCGCGCCAGACGCCGCGAACCAGGCACATCGGGACGCAGCGTGATGAGGTACGCGATCACGAGTCCAATCGCGAACAGCACGCCAAGGCTGCCACCGGTGAACTTCGCGAGTATCCGCAACCAGCGACGCCGCGTGCTGCCCGACCGCGTCACGAGACCCGACGATGCAGACTGGGTGACTGAAGGGGCGCGCTCGGACATTGGTGACGGGTAGCGAAGGAAATGAGGCTCGACGCATTACAGTGTAGCGACCATGGCCGAGCAAGTGACCACCCAACGAGAGAGCACGCGGGCGCCGGTGCTCGTCCGGCCGACTGTTGGCGACATGCGTGCGCTCGCGACGCTGGCGCTGCCGGTCATGACGGTCGAGATGGGCATGATGGGCATGCACGTCGTGGACACGCTCTTCGTGGGCCACCTCTCGGCCACCGCCCTGGCGGCCGTCTCACTGGGACTCGTCTACTACTTCACGGTCGTGGTCATCGGCATGGGCACGCTGGTCGGCATGGACGCACTGGTGAGCCAGGCCGTCGGAGCCGGCGACACACCGGGGGTGCGTCGCGCACTCCAGCGCGGACTGCTGCTGGCTGCTCTGCTGTGCGTGCCGCTGGCGATGCTGCTCTGGCCCACCGAGTCGGTGCTGCGCGCACTGCACCAGCCGGAAGAGATCATCCCGATCGCCACGCGCGTGGTGCACATCTCGATCCTCGGGTTGCCGGGTGGCCTGGCGTTCGTGGTGTTGCGACAGACGCTGCAGGCCATGGAGCAGCTGCGTCCCATCGTGCTCACCGTGGTGCTGGCCAACCTCGTGAACGCCTTCTGCAACTGGCTGCTGATCACCGGTCACCTGGGTGCGCCGGCACTGGGCGTGGATGGTTCCGCCCTGAGCAGCGTGATCGGTCGCACGGCGCTGCCGCTGATTCTGCTCTGGCTGGGCCGTGACGTGTTTGCGCCACTGCTGCGTCAGCGCGATCCACTGCTGTTCACGGTGGAGCCGCTGCGCCGCATGCTGCGCGTGGGCCTTCCCGTCGGGGTGCAGTACCTGCTCGAGGTGGGAGTGTTCAACGCCGTCGCGCTGCTGATGGGCGCACAGGCATCGAGCACGCTGGCCGCACATCAGGTGGCGATCAACCTCGCCAGCTTCACGTTCATGATGCCGCTGGGCATCGGTGCCGCAGCATCGGTGCTGGTGGGCCAGGCGATCGGGCGCGGCGATCCCGGTGCGGCGCGACGGGCCGCGATGGCGGCGCTCACGGCAGGGCTGCTGGCGTCGGCACTCACGACGGCGATCTTCCTCGCCGTGCCCAGATTGCTGGCCTCTGCCTACGTCACCGAGCCTGCCGTCATCGCGCTCGCCGCATCGCTGATTCCGCTGGCCGGCGTGTTCCAGCTGTTCGACGGCGTGCAGGCCGTGGCCGGCGGTGCACTGCGTGGTGCGGCCGACACGCGGGCGGCGATGGTCGCGAACATCCTTGGATTCTGGGCCGTTGGCCTGCCACTTGGGCTGTTTCTCGCCTTCCGCATGGGCATGGGGCCGGCCGGTCTCTGGTGGGGACTCGTCGCCGGTCTCGCGGCCGTGGCTGCGGTGCTGGTCGTGCGGCTGCACCACCGCTTCAGTGGGCCGCTCATTCGCGTGCATGTGGACGCCACACCCGACATGGTTCGCTGACGATGCGACAGATCAACTTTCATCACCTGCACCTGTTCCGTACGCTCGCGCGGGCCGGAACACTGGCGCGCGCCGCCGCCGAGCTGCAGCTCACCGAGCCAACCGTGAGCACACAGATCAAGGCGCTGGAACAGCAGTTCGGACAGCCGCTGTTCTCGCGCAGCACACGACGCCTGCTGCTCACCGACGCCGGACAGACCGCGCTTCGCTACGCCGACGACATCTTCTCGCTTGGCGACGAACTCACTCAGGCGATGAAGGGTCATGCCGCAGACCGTCCACGCCGGTTGCTGGTCGGTGTCGCCGACGTGGTGCCGAAGCTGATCGCGTACCGGCTGATCGAGCCGGCGTTGCGCCTGCCGGAGGGCATCACCCTGAGTTGCACCGACGATACGCCGGACCGCCTGATGGCGGCGCTCTCGGTGCACGCGCTGGACCTGCTGATCACCGACGCGCCGATCACGCCGGCGGCGAACGTTCGTGCCTTCAACCACCTGCTCGGCGAGAGCGGCACGACGGTCTTCGGCACGCCGGAGCTGGCAGCGCGGCATCGGTCCGATTTCCCGATCTCGCTGCACGGTGCGCCATTCCTGCTGCCGCTGCACAGCTCCACCATCCGGCGCGGCCTCGATGCGTTCTTCCAGCAACAGGATGTGCGTCCGGCGGTGCGCGGCGAGTACGCGGACAGCGCATTGATGAAGGTCTTCGGCCAGAACGGCTACGGCCTTTTCGCCGCACCATCCGTCATGGAAGCGGAGATCTGTCAGCAGCACCAGGTGGAGGTCGTCGGCCGACTGCCGCAGCTCACGCAGCAGTTCTACGCCATCTCCGCCGAGCGGCGCATGGAGCATCCGGCGGTGACGGCCATCGCGCGCGCCGCGCGCACACGGCTGTTCGGCTGACCCCTGCAGCCGGACGCAGACTCCGGCTGCAACCCACGGCCGTCACGCCGTGCTCAGGCGACGGCGCGCGCGCGGGGACGCTCCGCGGCTGCGGGGTTCCATGGCTCCACCGCGACGCATCGCAGCGGAACGCCAAGCGCGCGAACCAGCGCGTCCGCTGCGGAGTCGCTGAGGGGCGGTTCACCGAGCCGGCTGCGAACACGGACCTCGAAACCGGGCACACCGGTGGAGGCGCTCGCCTCGGCTGCGCGCACGGACGCCACTTCCAGCCCAGCCGGCATGACGGCGGCGCTCACGGCCTCGCGCACGCCGGTGGCACTCAGGCTCGTCTCGATGCGCAAACGCAGCCCGGCCACCACCGGAAGCTCGCGGCGCACATTCGCCCGACGTTCACGGGGTGCCGGCACGACCGGCATCCGTCCCCAGTTCGCCATGACACCCGCCATCCACGCGTCGAGCGGGACCTGCAACGACGTGCCGAGTTCCTCACGCATGCGCGTCACGGCCGACGCCGTGATGAGCGAGGCGTGCAACAGCGTACGCGCCACGTCCGCACGTCCGCTGCGCTGCAGCAGGCTGCTCACGACGAGCAGGAACGGCAATGGATCGACGGATTGGCCGGGGGCCTGCGCCGGCATGTCGTAGAACGAGGCCGTGCGACCAAAGCTCAGCACCGGCCACGGTCCCGTATCGCCCACGGCCTCGACCGCGGTCACGCTCAACTCCTCGATGGACATCACCGAGGCCACCAGCCAGCGCTCGCGCCCGCGATCGCCCGTGAGCAGGGCGGACAGCAGGCCCGCCTTCACCGTTCGCGGCGACGGCAGGCGATGCAGGCGCGCCTGCCGCTCGAGCGCGTCAGTGAAGAACTGCTGTGCCGCCGTGCCGCGTCCGACGGGCAACACGAGCAGCAGCTGCCGGTTCTCGGTGACGGCCAGGCTGTACGCCATCTCGGCCGCCTGGCGTGCCCGGGACCACTGTCCCGCCGCGTCGTGCTCGGCGCCCCTTGTGCGGCGACGCGATGTGCCGTCCACCAGACGCTGCGAGAAGAGCAGCACGTCGCGCTGCTGGTCGGCCAGATCGGCATCGCTGCCGGGCAGCGTGGTGCACTGGCGCACATCGACCACGACGTCGGCGCGGCGCTGCAGTCCTCGCCACAGTCTGGATACCGGTGAGAGACGGTCGGTGCCGATGCTCGCACCGATCAGCACGCGCTGCTCGGTCATCAGCGTCATGGCCGCGCGTGGGACGCCGATCCGCCCCACCGTGCCGCCGCGTGCGAGCGCGGTCGGCATCGACGTGCCGGCGAGTGGCGCGCCGATCGTGTGCAGCATGTCCAGCACGGCCTGCACGACACGATCCAGCCGCTCGTCCTCGACAAGGGTCGCAAACGACACTCCCACAGGCTCGAGTGCCCGAAGCGGCTGTTCGGCTGCGTGACGCTCCGAGGTGAGCCGATCGGCGGAGGTGCCGGTGCGCTGAAGTCGGGGCGAGGTGTCGACGGTGCTGGCGCGCGCTGCAAAGGACATGCGAAGCTCTGTCACGGTGGGCCGAGGCCCGTCTGAACTAATCCGTCGGTCATTCGACCGGGGCGTGATTCAGAGGCTACCCGTAACGACAGGCGAGCACAATTTCAATTGATTGCGACTTGACTTCGAATTTCTCGAAGCCGTTGTTACAGTGTGTGAGACTTTCGGGTCATGCGAAGAACCCGGTGCCCCCGGACTCCGGTGCGATCACGCGCTCCACCAATGGGGCCACGGCCTCGAAGCTGGCCTGCAGGCGACCCTCCTCGAACCAGCGCACCAGGTTCACGGGTTGGTGGCGGATCATGGCCAGGTCGAGCCGTTCTGCGATGTGGACGCATTCGGCATGCAGGCTCGGTTCCGGCGGGTCACCGCGCCGATGGTGTGATGACACCACGCCGACGGCCGCCTTGCCCAGGCCCCAGCGCAGGGCGGCGGCACCGCCGAGCACCTCATGCAGCGCGGCCAGCAGGCGAGGCATGACCTGCACGTTCAACTTCACGTCGCGCCGCAGCTCGGCCCTGAGCGTGCCGAGCCGGTCGAAGAGCACCAGCTTCCCCACGTCGTGCAGCAGACCGAGTGTGAACGCCTCGTCGGGTACCAGGCCGAAGCCTGGTGCGAGCGTGCGCGCGATCGGGGCCGTGCGTACCATGTGCTCCCACACCTGGCGCACCATGCCATCGTACGCCGTGCCGGTGCGACAGAGCATGCCTTCCACCATGCTGCTCAGGATCACGCTGCGCAGCCCCTGCGTGCCAACCTTGCGGATGCATTCCGAGAGGGACGTGCTGCGCCCGCCGCCGGCGTTCGTGGCGGAGTTGGAGAACCGCAGCAGCGACTGCGCGAGGACGGGGTCCTGCTCCACCAGGCGCACGAGGTCCGAGATCGGCACGTCGCGGCGCAGCAATTCGAGCGCTCGCTGCGCGGCCGCCGGGGGCTGACGCACCGTCTTCTCGCCACTCTTGGAGATGCGCTCGAAGAGCAGCAATGCATCGCCGCGTCGCTCCATGGGGTCCAGCGTCGCCTCGAGTGCTTCGAGCGCTGTCCGGAGCGCGCGTCGCACGTCGTAGCCCGACTCCACGTCGTCTCGGATGCTTGGCTCGACGAGAATCCGGCCTAACGGTACGACGACTGGCGGCGGGGCGACCTCGCGCACGAGCGCGATCACGGTCGGTGGCGCGCTGGGCTCTGTCCGGGCCCCGACCATCGCGGCGGTCCGCTGTGTCAGGCGTGTGAGGACCTTCGGCAGCATGAGCGGAGGACGAATGTGGTTCCCTGCAGCGCACGGACGGCCTGCGCCGCGATCAAGACTCCAGTATCGGCTGTGTGACGATCCGGGATGAGCGCACGCTGCTATCTTCCCCCGCATGACGCCAGAGGCCACGACTCCAGCCGCAGCACTGATGGGCGGTGTGCTCGATGCCGTCCAGGGTGCCGCCATCCTGGTGAGTCCTTCCGGGACTGTGCTCGCCTGCAATCGTCACGCCCTCGCGCAGCGTGCGTTCGTGGGCCAGCCGCTGAATGCCGTGCTCGGCGTGCTCGCTCCGCTGGCTGACGCCGATGTCGCGGTCGCGCTGGCCGGAATCGGCGCGGTGCTGGAGGGTGCACAGCGCAGGTTCACGCTCGATGTCGACACGGCTGATCCGCTGCCTCGCGCCATCGTCCGCGTGACCGGTATCCAACCCGAGGCGGGCGGCGGTGCCGTGGTGCAGGTCACGTCAGCGTCCTTTCGCAGCAACGATGGCGCCTCGGACCGGCGGCAGGATCTGAGCTTCCGACCGATGTTCGCGGCGTCCCTGGATGCGATGCTGATTACCGACGCCGGTGGGACGGTCATTTCCGGCAACCCGGCCGCGCATCGGCTCATGGGTCGTGACGAGGCACAGCTCGCAGGCACGACCTTCCGCGACTTCTTCCCCGCCGGCGGCCGCACCACCTCGGCCGGCGAGGCGTGGCAGCGCTTGTTGCAGGACGGGCAGTGGCGCGGGGAAGGACGCCTGCTGGTCGGCGACGTCGTCCGCGTACTCGACATTGCCGGATCGGCCCACATCATGCCCGGCCGACACCTGATCACGGTGCGCGACATCACCGAATCGCAGCAGCTCGAGGCCCAGTTCCGTCAGGCGCAGAAGATGGAAGCAATCGGGCTGCTGACCGGTGGCATGGCGCACGACTTCAACAACCTGCTCACCGTCGTGCTGGCGAATGCCGACCTCGTCATGGAGTCGCTTCCGCCGGAGATGGAGGAGTTGCGCGACGAGGTGAGCCAGATGATCCAGGCCGCGACACGTGGCACCGACATGGTGCGCAAGCTGCTGGCGTTCAGTCGCCGCGAGTCGCTGGAGCGCCGGCCGGTGTCGCTCGAGGTGGTGCTCGCCGAAACGCACGCGCTGCTCGTCCGACTGCTGCCGTCGAACATCACCATCGTGAGCGATGCGACGCCGGATCTGCCGGGCATCCATGCCGATCCCGGTGCCGTGCAGCACATGCTGATCAACCTGGCCACCAACGCGCGCGACGCGATGCCGACCGGTGGCATGCTCACCATGCGTGGCCGGTTCGATCCTGCGGTGGAACTGGCAAATGGCGTGACGAGCCCCATGGTGACGATCACCGTCGAGGACTCGGGCCGCGGCATGGACGACGAAGTGCTCGCGCATCTCTTCGAGCCGTTCTTCACGACCAAGGGTCCGGGTGAAGGCACGGGCCTGGGGATGGCGATGATCTACGGGCTGGTGCAGCAGCATGCCGGCACGATCGACGTGCAGAGCACCGTGGGCCTCGGTACGAAGGTGATCATCGCGCTGCCGATCGCCGAGCTGCGCGTCACGAGCCCCACGCCGCGCTCGACGATTCGCGTGCGTGAGGGGGCAACGGAAACGATCCTGCTCGTCGAGGACGAGGAGATGGTGCGGCGCGCCGGTCGTCGCATCCTCGAGAAGCATGGCTACCGCGTGATTCAGGCCGGCGATGGCGCCGAGGCGCTCACGCTGCTGCGACAGCATGGGTCGGAGATCGCGCTGGTGGTGAGCGATGTCGTGATGCCACACATGGGCGGACGTGAACTGTATGCGTCACTGCGCGACGAGGGCTTCGTGATGCCGTTCCTCTTCACGAGTGGCTTCACCGATCGCATGTCGAGCGACACCGTGGCACTGGACCCGAGCGTGCCGGTGCTGCCGAAGCCCTGGACCTGGACCGAACTCACGGCCAGCGTGCGCGCCGCACTCGATGAGGGCTACACGGCGCCATAGGCTCTCGGCGGTGCACCCGGTGTGCGTGTCGTGAGCAGCCAGAGAACAGTCGGGGTGGAGTCGGGGCGCTATCGGGGTGCAGTCGGGGTGCAGTGGACCTCCCGAGGATCAGCATACACGCCACACGCGGCGCGATCCGATGAGAACCGCGCCGCGTCCGGCTGTCAGTCGCCGAGTGTCATCACTCGTTGGGCGGCCGACCACCACCACCACCACCACCGCCGCCACCGCCACCAGGACCGCCGAAGCCCTGCGGCGTTCTGATGCGGGCGGGCACTCGCGTCCACTGATCAGCCGTGAGAATCGCCTTGGCGCCATCCAGACCGCGAGTCCGGAGCTTGGTGCCGCGTTCGAAGAACGGGCGAAGCTTCACACCAAAGAGCACGGCGGGATCCGGATTGCCGCCTTCCTTCTCGACCACCGCGCGGGCGGACTCGGTCAGCAGGTCGACCTGCACCTTGATCGAGTCGGCGAGCAGCTGGAGGCGGCTGATTTCCGCATCGGTGAGGCCGATCGAATCGCGCGCCTCGATGATCTGCTGGGGCACGTTCGGGAAGAAGCGACCGACACCGGCCGCGATGCCGGATCCTGTCAGGCGTGCCCCCGGTGCCGCGCCGAACGCAGCACGGAGGCGGTCACGCGTCTGGTCGGGACCAAGCGTGTAGCGGATGTTGAAGCCGACCTGAAACGGCAGGCGAATGCCGGTCTGGTTCCCGCGTGCCGCGCCGAAGCGCTCGTTGACTTCGTAGGTGTAGCGGTTCGTGGCCGCGTCGAAGCCGCGCACGAAGAGCAACGTGTTGTCCGGCTGCGTGAACGAGCCCCAGCCGCGCAGGTTGTCGCTGCCGTGCAGCGCCTGGTCGATGCCGCCGATCAGGTTCGCCGTCACCAGCGAGAACGTCAGGCGACGATCGAGCTTGAGCATCGTCGGCCGCCAGTTCAGCTGCAGGTCGAACGCAGGCTGCCACGGACCGATGCACGAATTGCGTGCGGAGAGTGAACCGACCTGCGACCGCAGGCAGCTGCGTGCCGTGTTGCCGGATGTCGAGAGCAGCGTCTGCATGCCGTTGGCCAGTGCCGGGTCGGCGCCCGTCGTGGCCGGATCGTAGATGAACGCGCGATCGTTTCGTGCCCCGTCACCGTTGATGTCGGCGCTGACCAGCGGCGTGAACGGCGCGCCTGAGGTGAAGCGACCGATCGCCGTGATCTCGAAGCTCGAGGTCAGCGGATGCGTGATGGTGGCAATGACGTTGTGCCGGCGATTGAACGCGCTGATTGCCCACTCCGGCGTATTCGGATTGCCGGCCGTGGTGGCGGAAGCGAAGCCGCCGCCAGCACCACCGAATCCGACGCCGGTCTGGCTGCGCGCATCGGAGTAGGTGTAGCTGGTGTTGATGATCGCGCCACGGCTGGTGAAGCCGCCGAACGACACCGTGCCCTGCCACTGCTCGGTCTCGTTGCGCGAGTTCACGTCGAACACGGACCCGAAGCGCAGATCCTTGCGCGAGAGTTGCACCGGCACGGCACCCGTCGTCGGAACGATCGAGGCGGCGGGGACGAACACCGGGCGATTGCCCTCGGACGCGAGCGTGAACTGCGGCGTGGTGTTCAGGTTCAGGTCGGCGTAGCCGGTCTGCGCCTCGCCACGTGCGGCACTGAAGTCCACGTTCAGGCTGAATCGGCCGAACAGGCGCTTCGAGGCCCCGAGCGATCCGCGCCACGCACGCGGGTTGCCGTAATCACTGTCGAACGTGGTGACGTTGCGTGCGGTGTTGCGCTGCGCAGGCGGCCCGCCGGCGAGGCACTGCGTCGGCACGCTGGATTGGTTGACGAAGTAGTTGGTCCAATCGGGAATCGGGACGCCGGCACCGACACAGAAGATCGCCTGCTCGCCCGAGGCGAGGCCGGTCGCGGTCTGTGCGCCGGCAAAGAGCTGCGTGTTGGGCGCATCACGGAAGCGACCCACACCACCGCGAATGGTCAGTTGCCCATTGCCGAACGGGTTCCCGCCGTTGGCGTTCTCCGGCTGCGCCTTCGACCAGCTGAACCCGACGCGCGGCAGGAATGCCGCATCATTCGGGATGATGTCCGTCTTGCGGCCGAAGGCGGAATCGACCGCCAGGTTGCGTGCCGGCGCCCCGTTGAACGACGAGCCCTCGACGCGGCCACCGAAGACCAGTTGCAGACCATCGCGCGGACGCCAGGTATCACCCAGGTAGATGCCGGAGTTCACCGTGCTGCCGGTGCGTTCGGGCGACGCCAGCGTACGCTGAAACGAGGCCGGCACGTTGGCGTCGAAGTCGGTGAGCGAGTTGAACGTGAACGTGCCGAAGCGGTTGAACGCCTGGTCCTGCGTGTAGCCGGTCCGGTTGATCAACCCACCGAGCTTCAGGCGATGCTTGCCGTCCGCGAGCAGCAGCGACGTTTCGTTGGTGGCCTCGAACACGGTGTTGTCGCTCTGTCCGAGCAGCGATGTGCTGCCACCGAATTGCAGGGTCGAGAACCCCTGCGTGCCGTCGGTGAGATCGGAGAGCACCTGCACGCGACCCAGCGGCAGCGTGATGAACGGCGAGCCGGTGCGGTTGTCCACCTGCAGACCGGCGCGGAGTTCGTTGATCACGCCGGTGCCGAATCGTGAGGACAGCACGAGCGACCCACCGCCGCCACGGCTGTCCGTGGTGCCACCGGTCTGCGGCAGGGCCAGCGATCCGACGCGCGTCGGCGTCTGGTCCGTGAGGCGCCAGTCGCCTCGCAGCGTCAGCGTATGTGCGTCGGCGAGCGAGTAATCCATGCGGCCGAGCACCGTCATGTTGTCGGCGTTGCGATTGTCGTCGATCACGCCGCCCGCGCCAGCGACACCGTAGCGACTCACGACACCCAGGAATCGGTCGACGGAATCGGGTGCTGCACCAAGCCGCTCACGCGTGGCGTCATCGGCCGCGAGCAGCGACGGCAGCAGATCAGCACGACGGCGTCCCTGCAGCGCGCCAAAAAAGAACAGCTTGTCCTTGATGATCGGGAAGCCCACACCGGCGCCGAACTGGTTCTGGTTGAAGGCACCACCGAACGCACCCGTGGTGCCGCCCTGCTCGAGCGTGAAGTCACGGTAGCGACCCACGTACGACAGCGATCCCTGGATCACGTTCGTGCCGCTGCGCGTGGTCTGTGACACCTGACCACCGGAGAACTGGCCGCGCGCCACGTCGTACGTGTTCGTCACGACGCGTGTGCCGCGGATGGCATCCTGCGGTACGAAGCCGGCCGCGAAAGAGAGTCCGTCGAGCGTGACGTTGTTGCTCTGCGACGACTGGCCGGCGACGCTGAAGTTGGCTGCGCCTCCACCACCCGAGCTGTCCGCTCCAGTCAGCACGACACCCGGTGCGAGGGAGGCAATCGCGGTCGGGTCGGACGCGTCGACAGGCAGGCGTGCCGCAAGGCCACCATCGACCACCCGCTCGGCACCGCCGGGCGCTGGCGGTCCGCCGCCAGGCCCTTGTTGCGTGGGCCGGCGTGCACCGCGGACTTCGACGCGCGCCAGCGACTGCGCCGTGTTCTGGCCCAGCGTGATGTTGCGGACGATGCGATCGTCGTCGCCGTTGCGGGTGACGGTCAGCGTCGTGGGCTGGAAACCGATGTAGCGCACCGTCAGGCGATACGTGCCGCCACCATCGGGAAACAGGATCGTGTACTTGCCCTGCGCGTTGGTGCGCTGGCGACGTGTCACCTGGGTCTCGGTGGACTGCGCCTCGACCTGTGCATTCTCGACGGGCACACCGGCCGGCGTCTTGACGATCCCCGTGATGATGTCGGTGGAGGCACCGACCTGTGCGGTCAGCGCGAGGGGCGCGGCAGCCAGCGCGAGCAGCGAAGAAGCAAGGCGGCGCAAGCGGCGCGCCGAAATCAGGCGAGGCATCATGAATCGACGATCAGGAGAGCGGAGTGCACGACGAGCTTGCTGCACAGCCGGAAAGGTCTTGGCGTTCCGACAGCTGAACGCGCCCTGTCGAAGGGGTGTACGCCGCCGGTTTGTGGAGCGTTGGTAACTGAGGAAACGGTGCGGAAGTGAACCGGACCTCAGCGTATACGTCGCCGGGTCGCCGAAGGTGTCCGGACTCGCGACCAGGCTGCCGTCACGGCCTGCATCGCCCAGCAGACACGAGCGCAGCCGCGTAACCTGTGGAATCGTCAATCTCCTGCTTCACCTCCCTGACCACGGGTCCACGCGCCATGCCTTCGCGTCAACTTCTCCTTGCCTTCGCGCTGCTCGGATCGGTCACGTTCCGCGTCGACGCGCAGGGGCCGGCGAACACACCGCCAGCCGTGCGCTACGATCGCGCCGAGCAGCTGCTCCCATGGAACAGCACCGGCATGGTCACGGGCAACGACGTGCAGGCGCAGTGGATGAAGGACGGCGCCCGCTTCTGGTACCGGAACAAGGTGAAGCAGGGCGCGGAGTTCGTGCTGGTGAATCCGATGACCGCATCGCGCGACCTGCTGTTCGACAATGCGAAGCTCGCCGCCGCCATCAGTACCGCTGCCGACACCAGCATCGACCCGACGAAGCTGCCGTTTCGCACGTTCAAGTTCGCGAAGGACGGTGACGACGAGCGCAACATCGAGTTCCGTTTCGGAAAGCGTCGCGTCACCTGCGACATCGGCGCCTATCGCTGCCTGGCCGCCGACACGCTGCCCAGCGACGTGCCGTTCGTGTTGAGCCCCGATCGCAAGTGGGAAGCATATGTGAACGGGTACAACGTCTATGTGCGTGCCCGTGGCACCGCGGCCGATTCCGTGCGCCTGACCACCGATGGCGTGCAGGGCTGGAGCTACGGACTCGGTGATCCCTCGCCGCAGGAACGCCTTGCGCCGCAGATGCGCCCGCGTCGCCCGCAGATCAAGTGGGCCCGTGACTCACGTCATCTGCTCGTGTCGCGGATGGACGCGCGTGGCGTCGCCGTGATGCCGTACATCAGCTACACCTCGCAGCGCCCGCGTGCGTTCTCGCAACCATACGCACTGCCAGGTGACACAGTCATTCCGAAGCCCGGGTTCCATGTGCTCGATCGCGAGAGCAAGTCGAACGTGCGCGTCGCACTCGAGCCGGCACCGGCGATGGCCTCGTGGAATCTGTCCTCGCGCGACTCGGTCTGGAACACGGCCAGCACGCATGCCTACCTCACCACGATGTCACGGGGCTCGAAGGTCGCCACGGTCCTCGAAGTGACTGCCGCAACGGGTGCGGTGCGCCGCCTCGCCGCCGACTCGGCGAAGACGTTCGTCGAATCGGGCAACACGGTGGATCCCGCGCCGACGTACGTGACCGACGATGGCGAGACCATCTTCTGGTCGGAGCGCGATGGCTGGGGGCACCTGTACCGCAATGGCGCGAATGGGCAGTTGAAGAACCGCCTCACGGAAGGCCCGTGGCAGGTGGGCACCATCGTCGCCGTCGACGAGAAGACGAAGCGCGTCTGGTTCACGGGTCGAGGCCGCGAGAGCGATGCGTTCCTGTACTACGCGCAGCTGTACTCCGTGAACTTCGACGGTACCGGCATGCAGCGATTGACCACCGAGGATGCGGAGCACCGCATCGCGGTGAGCCCGAACGGTCGCTACATCGTGGATTCCTACTCGCGGATCGAGACGCCGCCCGTGACGGTGCTGCGCGACGCCCTGACCGGTCGCGTGATCAGGAGGCTCGAGACGGCCGATGCCTCCGCGCTGGCGGCGACAGGTTTCAAGGGTGGCCGCGTCTTCTCGGTGAAGGCGCGTGATGGCGTGACCGACATCTACGGCGTGATGTACCTGCCGTCGAACCTGGATACGACGCGCCGCTACCCGATCATCTCGAACATCTATCCGGGCCCGCAGGTCGGCTCGGTCGGTGCATGGTCGTACAAGGCTGGCGGCGAACCGGCCGCGATCGCCGAGCTGGGCTTCGTGGTGGTGCAGATCGACCACCTGGGCACGCCGCTGCGCAGCAAGGCCTTCCATGACAATTACTACGGCAACTTCGGTGACAACGGGCTGCCCGATCACATGGCGGCCATCAAGCAGCTCGCCAGTCGTCATGGCTTCATCGACATCGATCGCGTCGGTATCTTCGGGCACTCGGGCGGCGGCTTCGCCAGCACGGATGCAATCCTCAGGTATCCTGACTTCTTCAAGGTGGCGGTCAGCGGCGCCGGCAACCACGACAACCGCAGCTACAACATCTACTGGGCCGAGAAGTACCAGGGCCTGATGATGCGCGACACCGTGCGTCGCACGGACAACTTCGCGATGTCGGCCAATGCGTCGATGGCCGGCAATCTGCAGGGGCACCTGCTGTTGATGCATGGCGACATGGACGACAACGTGCACCCGGCGATGACGATCCAGATGGTCGATGCATTGATCAAGGCGAACCGCACGTTCGACCTCATCATCGCGCCGAATCGCGCGCATTCGCTCAACGAGCCCTACTTCATCCGTCGTCGCTGGGACTACTTCGTCCAGTACCTCCTCGGTACGACACCACCGCGCAACTACCTGATCGTGCGACCGACCGAGGCCGCAGGTGCCGACGGGCAGACGCCCGGCGAGGATGACGAACACGAGGGTGTCGTTCCGCGCTGAGGCCCTGAGGCGACTATCTTGCACTGGTCCGGTGGCATGCTGCCGCCGGACCCGTGTCAATTCTCCTGTCCAGAGCTCCCGTGGCTGTCCCCACGTTCGCGTCCCTGTCGCTCGACGCGGCCCTCATGCAGGCCATCAAGGAGCTGGGGTTCACGCGGCCCACGCCGATCCAGACCGACTCCATCCCGCCGGCGCGCGAGGGTCGTGACGTGCTGGCCTGTGCTCAGACGGGCAGCGGCAAGACCGCCGCCTTCCTGCTGCCGATCCTGCATCGCATGCTGGCCACCAAGGGCGGTGCGACTCGCGCGCTGGTCGTGGTGCCGACGCGCGAACTCTGCCTGCAGGTATTGGAGACGGCGCAGGCGCTCTCGGTGCACACGGGGCTGACGAGTGCTGCCATCTACGGCGGCGTCGGCATGGGTCCGCAGGAGCATGCGTTCCGGACCAAGGTGGACCTGATGGTCGCCACTCCGGGTCGCCTGCTGGACCACATGACCAAGTCGTACGCCTCGCTCGCAAGCGTGCAGCATCTGGTGCTGGACGAAGCGGATCGCATGCTGGACATGGGCTTCCTGCCGGACATCAAGCGCATCCTGTCGCACATTTCCGCGAAGAAGCAGGTGCTGCTGTTCAGCGCCACGATGCCGAACGCGATCGTCCAGCTCTCGAAGGAGCTGCTGAAGGATGCCGCCCAGATCAACCTCGAGCGAAAGTCCGCACCGGCCGCCGGCATCACGCAGGCGCTCTATCCGGTGTCGCAGGATCTCAAGCCTGCGCTGTTCGTGAAGCTGCTCGAGCGTGGTGACATGAGGGAGGCGCTGGTGTTCACGCGCACCAAGCATCGCGCGAACCGCCTCTTCGAGCTGCTCGAGAAGCATGGCATCGCCGCGGCCCGCATTCACGGCAACCGCTCGCAGTCGGCGCGCGTCGCGGCCCTCGACGGCTTCAAGAACGGCAGCATCCGCGTGCTCGTCGCCACCGACGTCGCCGCCCGCGGCATCGACGTGGCGGACCTGGGGCATGTCGTGAACTTCGACGTGCCGGCGCAGCCCGAGGACTACATCCACCGCGTCGGGCGCACCGGCCGCGCCGAGGCCACTGGCGACGCATTCACGTTCGTGTCGCCGGAGGAGGAAGCCGATGTGCGCGCGATCGAGAAGGCCGTCGGTCGACGTCTGCCGCGTGTGACGCTCCCCGACTTCGACTACACGAGCAAGACCTCGCAGGTGTTCGAGGTCCCGATCGCTGAACGCATCAAGGAGATCCGCGCCCGCAAGGCGGCCGACCGTCAGCGTTCGGCCGAGAAGGCCGCGCGGAAGACCGGGCAGCCGTCACCGGCCGCGCGTGGCAGCAGCGGCGCCTCGTCGTCTGGCGCCGCGCGTCGTCCAGCTGCGCCGGCCCGACCGGCGGCGGGCACCGCGCGACCAGCAGCCGATGGCGCGGGTGCGTCACGCCCGCCAGCCGGAGAGGGCGCGGGGCCGCGTCGCCGTCGTGGCGGCAGCGGTCGCAGCGGCGGCGGTGGCGGCCGCAGTGGCGGCGGATCGCCCTACGCGGACTGACTTCGCACGCAGCACATCGGACGCATCACGTCGGACGCAGCACCCACTCGCGACGCAGCCTACTTCAGTTGCGTCGCGAGTTTCATCAGGGAGTCGGCGGGCAGGGCACCCTGAAGTTCGTAGGCGTTGCCCTGCGCCTGCCAGCGCACCGTGCTCCGACCGTTCGACGATGACACCACATACTGCGGCGAAGCCGTCGCATCGGCCCCAGCTGAAGCAGACGCAGACGCAGCGCCCGGCACGATCGTGAGCACCAGCGCCATCCCGCTCGCGGAGACGTACCGTCGGCGCCTGATTGCCGGCACCGTCGGCGCAGCGCGTTCCTCCACCGTGGCATAACCGGCAAGCTCAGGCAGCGTCGACTCGCTGCGCGCGGCACGCATCGCGGATGATGCCGCAACGACGTTGCCAGCGACGTTGCCAGCGACGGTTTCGGACAACTGCAGCACACGGGCACGCGGCGCCGGCGCGTCTGCCAGTTGCTCCGTAACCCGCGACTCCTGCACTGACGCAGCGCGACGCTCGAGCGCAGCGTCGGCGCGCGACGCCGCTGACGCCACCGCCCGCGACTCCGCCGCACGCATGGCCTCGCGATCGGCCGCCTCCGTCCGGACGGGCGCGGCGGCGGAGAGTGGCGCCGAGGGGGCTGATCGCAGCGGAGTGAGCGGCGCGGATGTCGGGACAGGCGCTGCCGGCAGCACGGCAGCCGCCTTGGCCGCAGGCACCGCCGCCGGCAGGACGACCGGTTCGGTGGATGGGGTG
>Ga0105045_10001192_pt1 | contig 20984 bp, 14 predicted proteins | sample MAT02_FD_78089 | JGI IMG/M metagenome (GOLD analysis project Ga0105045, IMG submission 78089) | Freshwater microbial communities from Lake Fryxell liftoff mats and glacier meltwater in Antarctica - MAT-02 (megahit assembly) | ecosystem: Environmental > Aquatic > Freshwater > Ice > Liftoff... | reverse complement strand
TACGTATAGCTTTCCATGATTTGATTTGCCAACAGTTTTTTGCAAGCTTCTTCCACTTTTTCCGATGCCACTTCCTTTGATGGTGCCTCAACAAACAAACGAACATGACGCCCGATGCGCACTCCGTCAATTTCAGGCAAACCTATCGTGGCCATGCTATTTGTTACTGCTTTTCCTTGCGGATCTAACAATGCATCTAAGGGCATTACATCAATTTCAGCTTTAAATTTCATATCGTTATTCGTTTTTTGCGTTGATTTTCAATGATTGATAAAAGAAGGTACAAAATTATAATAATTGGAATAGACCACACCAATAAAATGGGAATTAATAAAGCACAAATTCCTAAAAAGATAATCCTAATCTGATTGTTCGCCCAACTAAAATCCTTGAATTTCAGTGAGAAAAAAGGAATTTCAGAGATTAATAAACAGGACATTATTATAACGAGAGGCACCAAGATAACTGGTTTAATAAATGTAAAAATTAGCGCATGATCGTTTGAAGCCTCGAAGGCATTCATGCATAAAAGAGGAAACGCAGTAAAGAAAATCGTATTCGCTGGAGTATTTAATCCAATAAAACTATCCGTTTGCCGAGTATCTATATTAAACTTTGCCAATCTAAAAAGCGACAAAAATGGTATAATAAGCGCTGCAAAAGGCATCCACGAAACGTCATATATACCATTAAATGAAAGAGATGAGAAGTACATTTGAATTCTAGAATAATTCATTTCAGAAAATGAAATTACATCATTAAAAACATAACCGCCTTCTGAATCAATAGCTAATAATAGGAAAATTAAAATTCCAGGTGCAACGCCAAAAGTCACCATATCGGCTAATGAATCCATCTGTTTTCCTAGTTCCCCCGAAATTCTCATTTTCCGAGCAACAAATCCATCCAAAAAATCAAATATTGCTGCCAAATAAATCAAGTAGCAAGAAAAATCTAAATGTCCTGAGAAAGCGAATATGATTGCCAAAATTCCACTCAATAAATTAAAAGAAGTCAGGAAATTTGGAATGTTGAATAATTGCTTCATAAAAAAGTGCTCAATTGTTAAAAAAGCTAAATGAATTCATGTAATTTTACGCTTGCAAAAAGTGAATTTTCACAAGAATACAATTTTTCAAGAAAACTACTGTTTTAGAAAGTGAATTTTATGTTTTATTATGAATATGTCAAATAAGTTCTTTTTCCTTGTTTTTTTATTGATTTCATCAATTTCTTTCGGGCAGGACGGAACGCTTGCTCCAAAATACTCAAACGAATTCCTAAATATCGGAGTGGGTGCAGATGCACTTGGAATGGGGAATGCTGTCGTGGCAAACACAGGGAATGTGAATTCGGGTTATTGGAATCCCGCAGGACTAACAAAGGTTGAAAATTGGTTGGAAGTGGGATTAATGCACTCAGAATATTTTGCTGGAATTGCGAAATACGATTACCTAGGTTTAGCGCACAAAATTGATGATAAGAGCACCATCGGTCTTTCTGTAATTCGCTTTGCGGTTGACGATATTCCAAACACAACACAATTAATTGACAATAATGGAAATGTAGATTACGATAAAATCACCACTTTTACTGCAGCGGATTATGGATTTATTCTTTCCTATGCGCGAAAAACAAAAATCGAAGGTTTATCCGCTGGAGGGAATTTTAAAGTAATTCACCGTAAAATTGGCGATTTCGCAAAATCTTGGGGCTTTGGAATAGACGCTGGAATGCAATATCAAAAAGGTAAACATTGGAAATTTGGAGCAATGGTTCGCGATTTAACATCCACTTTCAATGCGTGGATTTTTACATTAGATGATGCGACAAAAGAAGTTTTTACACGAACAAATAATGAAATTCCAGAAAATGGACTTGAGCTTACCTTGCCACGAATCATTCTTGGGGCGCATGGGAAGTATGACCTTGGAAGTAAAGGACTTTATGCAGCAGGAGAATTAGATTTAGACATTACTACAGACGGCAGACGAAATACAATTATTCGAACGGGAGTTATTTCAGTTGATCCACACATGGGAATTGAGTTCGGATTCAAAAATTATGTAGCGGTTAGAGCTGGAATCACTAACTTGCAATATGTTAAGAATTTTGATGATTCAAAGAAGTTAAATATTCAACCTAATATCGGGATTGGTTTGAATTTCAAAAACTTTTATCTCGATTACGCCTTTACTGATATTGGTGATGCTTCGGTTGCGTTATATTCGCATGTCATTTCTTTGAGGCTAAAACTAAACAAACCTAAAGGAGCAAAAACATGAATAAAATAATACTATCAGGATGGTTTCTTCTTTTTCAATTTGGTTTTGTAAATGCGCAAACCTATGGAAACGAATGGATTAATTTTTCTCAAAAGTATTACACCTTCAAAATTTCTGCTAGCGGTATTCACCGTATTAACTATGCTACTTTGCAAGCGGCAAACATTCCTCTAAGCTCATTTACGCACGAAAACATGCAACTTTTCGGTCGTGAAAGAGAAGTTCCTATTTGGATTGAAACCAATGGCGATAATTCGTTCGATGATGGCGATTACTTGCTTTTTTATGCCGATAAAAACGATGGTTGGATAGATTCCTTGCTTTATGTTGAACCTGATAAAATTGGAAATCCCGGATATAGCTTGTTTAATGATTCCATCAATTATTATTTCACATGGAACAATCAAACCACTAATTTACGGTTTGAATCAGAAACAGATGTTGACTTTTCATCCTATTCTCCCGCATCATTTGTTTGGGATGATTTCGTTCAATCATATAACACTACCTACCAACAAGGAGAAAAAATTGACATAATATCAAGTTCTTTTTATGTAGCTGGTGAAGGTTACGGACGGTCACAATCAAATGGTGCTGGAACTGGTGTGAATATAACTTTTACTGCACAAACTCCATTTCCATTCACGGGTGCAGGCGCTCCACAGTCAAATCTAATTGGACATACAATTACAACATCAAATGCGAATGCCAGCGACAATATTCCAAATCACCACACACGATTTAGGGTTGGAGGTCAGACAGTTGATGACCAATTGTCTCAGGGATATAAATTGGTAAAAACGGATGTGGATTTTCCAACAAATTTTTTAGGAAATACAACACCTGTAATTTGGTCAATTGTTGGCGATTTGCCAGTGTTAACAGATTTTCAAGCATTGAATTATTGGAAAATAAGGTACCCAAGGCTAACGAATTTTAGCGCAGCAACGAAGTTTGATGTATTCGTAGAAAATAGTTCTCAAGCAAAAATACGGCTGGACATTACAAACCTAAATGTGTCGAATCCTATCCTATTTAGCTTGGATCCACTTGCGCCAAAAAAATTAACCCTTGAAAATAACGGAGGGGTTTTTCAAACACTCATTCCAAATAGTTTAAACGGTGTGAATCAGCGAATTGTTTTTGGAAATTTAAACAATGTCATTCAAGTATCGTCGATTACTCCTGTTTCTTCAACAGGTTTTTTTACGAATTTTTCTACACTAAATTATGAAGAAGCTTTACTCATGGTTTATCATGAAAATTTGCAAGCAAGCTCGGTAAATTATCAGAATTACCGTCAAAGCATGGCAGGCGGAAGTTACAATGCTATTTTAATTGATGTAGATCAATTATACCATCAATTTGGAGCTGGAATTGAAAAACACATTTTAGCAATTCGTCGATTTGCGCTTTACGCGTATGATCAAGCAACAAGTAAACCTGTTGGGCTTTATTTAATGGCAAAAGGTGTTTCGAATAGCTTGACGCGGACTTCTGCTGCTAGTTTTGCAAATTCTTTAATACCAACTTGGGGAGTTCCAGCAAGTGATGTTTTCATAACTTCAAATTTACCCGGAACATCAAAATGGACACCTTTAATTCCAACAGGACGAATTTCGGTAAATAACAACATTGGTTTGCAAAAATATTTAACAAAAATAATTGCTTATGAAGAGCAGCAAGTGCAATCATCCGTTTATAATTCAGCCACAAAAGATTGGCAAAAACATGTAATTCATTTAGTAGGCGGAACAACAGCTTCGCAACAGCTTGGTTTTCAAGCTTACATGAATTTCATGAAAGACACTATTCAGCATCAAAATTTTGCTGGGGTTGTACATACAATCAAACGAGATAATGACGACCCAATTCCACCAGGGCAATTATCTGATATCATGCAGCGCATTGAAGATGGAGTTTCTTTGATGACATACTACGGACATTACGGCATAGGCGAAAATGGATTCGAAATAAATCTGGACGACGTTACCACTTGGAATAATTTAGGGAAATATCCTTTGATGCTTGTGAATTCATGTTATAATGGGGATATTTTCAAAAATTCATCAACTTCTTCTTCAGAATATTTCGTGAATGCACACAATGTAGGTGCTATTGGATACATTTCTTCCGTAAGCACAGGATTTCACCCATTTGTTGGTCAATATAGTACAGGAATGTATCACCAATTCGGGAGGAAGACTTATGGTGAGACAATTGGAACGAACATGCAAAAAAACATAGAATCATTAGAGCCAGTTGGTCATTTATATCAAGAAATGACTTGTGCCCAAATGGTTTTGAATGGCGATCCAATGTTGAAAGTGAATTATCATAATAAACCCGAAATTGAATTGCTTGAACAATATGTTTCGTTTAAACCAAATGAGGTTGACTTAACAACAGATTCGATTGAAGTAATTATTGCGCTCAAGAACTTAGGCAAATCAATTATCGACACATTTAATGTTGAAATTCGTAGAAATTTCCCTGGTTCTGACATCGATTCGCTTTATTTCATCCCAGTTTATGGATTAAATTATACGGACACGATTAAGAAAAAACTTCCGCTTCAATCGTCTATTTCAGTTGGATTGAACGTTTTTGATGTGAAAGTTGATATTCCCAGTTTTGTTGACGAACAATTTGATGAATTACTAAATAATCGCATCATAAAATCCTATTTTTTGGATGTTGATGGAATTTTGCCGGTGGTCCCTTATGCGTTTGCAGTGGTCCCTTCAGACAGCATTACCTTAAAAGCTTCTACCATAAATCCCTTGGCAGCAATGAACAGTTATCGATTTCAGATAGATACCACTGATTTATTCAATAGTCCATTTCTTAAAAATGCTGTTGTGAGCGGTTTGGGTGGCGTAAAAGAAGTTCATCCATCTCAATGGAACACTCCTTTAGTACTCGAAGATAGTGTTGTTTATTTTTGGCGTGTTGCCATTGATGAAGCAGTTCCAAACTGGAAAGAGCGTTCGTTTCAATACATTCCGGGTCGCTCAGGTTGGGGACAAGATCATTTCTTTCAATTCAAGAATAACAATTTTTCAAATATTAATTACAACCGAGATATTCTTCAACGAGAGTGGCAGCCCGATTCAACAGTCATAACTTGTGATGTACTTACTTCAGCGTCCTTTAGCAATGCCTGGTATTTAAACGGCACTTTGCAAGATTATTCAGTTTGCGGGACCACTCCTTCAATTCATGTGGCTGTTGTTGAGCCAAGTACCATGCAAGTTTGGGGAACGAATTACAACAACGAAAATCCACAACACGTTTACGGAAATGTGATGGGTTGCAGATCTCGTGTAGAAAAGTATTTTATCTTCCGTCAAAACTCCTTGGCGCAGTTGCAAGCATTCCAAAACATGGTTTTGAATGAAGTTCCCGATGGTTATTATTTGTTGATTTATACGCCGATAACAACACGATATGATCAATGGAATGCACTCGATTCTTCCGATATGTATCAAACCTTTGCATCCTTAGGGGCCAATCAAATCGTGCCTGGTTTAGCCAATTCGCCATTCATTTATTTTTCAAGAAAAGGATATCCTACAACCATTCAAGAATCCATTGTAAACACTAGTGTCGGAGAGAACACAACATCTATAACTGGCTACATACTTGGATCAGAAACAACTGGTCAAGAATCTTCGCAATTTATTGGGCCATCTTTGAAATGGGGAAATGTTTACTGGAAACAAGAAACGTTAGATTTGATAAATAATACAGACACAACACGATTACTTATTCAAGCATACAATCAAGAAAAACAATTTGCATTTGAAACAAATATATTGTTCACTGCCAATGATTCATTGTTGAATTTAAATACACTTGTTGATGCAAATCTATATCCTTATATCCGCTTAAAAGCGATTTACAAAGACACAACGAATCTTACTCCGGCACAAATGGATCGTTGGCATGTGCTTTATGATTTAGCTCCCGAAGCTGCGATTGAAGGATCAACCATATTCGCAAGTGTTTTAAATGGTGATGAAATAAAAGAAGGTCAGGAAGTTTCTTTTGCCGTTGATATTCGAAATATTTTCTCTGTCGATATGGATTCTTTACTGATTAATTATTGGATTGAAGATGCGAATCAACAGGTACACTATATCAATTACCCCAGACAAGATTCATTAAAAGTAAATGAAACTTTACGGGATACAATCACTTTTTCGACCACTGGATATGCTGGGCTGAATTTGTTGCGCATGGAAGTAAATCCATACATTAATGGTAGTTTAATTGTTACCGATCAGCCAGAACAGGAACATTTTAATAATGTGTTGCAAATACCATTTTTTGTCAATTCGGATGATGAAAACCCAATATTAGATGTCACTTTTAACGGCAGACATATTTTGAATGGCGATATTATCGATCCAAAAAGTGAAGTTTATATCACTTTAAAAGACGATAATCCATTTTTAATCATGGACAATATTTCTGACACAACCTTATTTGGCATTTATCTAACATATCCAAATGGAACACAAAAACGAATTTCGTTCATGGATGCAGCAGGAAATACAATTATGCAATGGATTCCCGCCGAAGCTCAAAACAAACGATTCAAAATTATTTATCCTGCAATGTTTGAGCAAGATGGAAAATATAAACTTTTAGTTCAAGGTTCCGATAGAAGCGGAAACGTGTCTGGAGATTTTCAGTATGCCGTTACTTTTGAGGTGATTCATGCATCTTCAATCACGCAAATGATGAACTACCCCAATCCATTTTCAACGAGTACACGATTCGTGTTTACATTAACAGGAAGCGAAGTTCCAGATGATATAATTATTCAAATTATGACTGTTTCTGGAAGGGTAGTTCGCGAAATAACAGAAGATCAACTTGGTCCGATTTACATTGGTCGCAACATTACTGAATATGCTTGGGATGGACGCGACGAATTTGGTGATCCACTTGCGAATGGCGTGTATTTATACAATGTTCGTGCAAAAATTAATGGCGAAAATATTGAACAAAGAGAATCTGGTGCCGACCAGTATTTTAAGAAGAACTTTGGGAAGATGTATCTAATGCGCTAGGGTATTAGGACTTTAGGATATTAAAACTTTCAGACGTTAAGATTATAGGACGGAAGGACCAAAAAGATATCATTTGATTAATTTTAGTTCCTGAGAAAGAAAATCAATTCATCGTCTCAGCTAGATTTATTTTATTTTGAGGTATGAGCTAAAAAGAAACGAATTAAATGCGGCGTTACTTCGTTAAATAGGTATAAATTATTATTTTGATAAAACCAAGAAATTGAGGATTCTAAAGGTCAATTTTCGCAATTGCTAAATAATATTTCGTACATCTTTTTGTTCACGCTTCCTTTTTCTGGATTCCTACTCTTTTCGCTTTTCAAGCTTAAGCGAAATTATTTTTACGACAGTTTCATCTTTTCAATTCATCTCAATTGCTTCCTGCTTTTAACTGCCATTACGCTGTTTCTTTTCGATTTCATAATGATCCTTTTGGGCTGGACATGAACCGACTTTTTGAAATATATCGGTGGGTTTGTGCATTGGGGAATCGTCGGATATGTCGTCCATTATGCATTAAGGCGATACATCTATTCCATGCAACATCTTGGACTAAAACAATTTTAATTACACTTGCTTATTTTTAATCTACATGTTGTTTTTTGGTTTTATAACATTGTTGCGCTTTTGTATTCACTTTTCTTTTAAAACGCTGAACTAAAGAATTAAAAACAGAATAAACTTAAAATTGATGAAAAAATATTTCGTCAATGAAAGGTAGAGCTAAAAAAATCGGCATCCAAAAACCGCTGTATCATCCACCAAAGATAAGTCGCCTCGCCATTCATCTAATTTAGAAAAAATCAAACCATTCATGTCTTCCATAGATAAAGGATAAAAAGATTGAACCAGTTTTACAAGTCGATCGATTCCGAAATATTCTTCCTCTTCATTCTCGAGCTCAACGACACCATCTGTATAAAGCATCAAGGTTGTATTTGGAGGTAAATAGGCTTTTCCAATATCGACAAACGGCAACTCATCTAGCATTCCAAGTCCAATTGATCCAGTATCCAACATTTGAAATTGCTTGCCGTTCGTTAAAAATGGGTGATTATGCCCAGCATTTACATAACTCATCATGCGAGTATTAGCATTGTAATGCGCTATGAAAAAAGTAATAAACTTCTCCCCTTTTGCGCTTATCATTACTTTATTATTGAGTTCGTGAATCAAAAAATCAAGGTCAAAACGCTGGTATTGAAACACCGTTCGCACGGTAGCTTGAAAATTTGCCATGAGCATTGCTGCACCAATTCCTTTTCCCGAAACATCACCGATACAAATAATAAATTCATCATCGCCTAAGGGCAAGAAGTCGTAATAATCGCCTCCAACTTCATGCCTTGGAATATATTTTGCAGAAAGATCCATGCGTGTATTTGTTGGCAAATCCGAAGGGAAAAACAGTTTTTGCATTTCACGAGCAACTTCCAATTCCTTCCGAATTCGCTCTTGGATAATACCTTCTTTAGCCATGCGCTTATTTTCAATCGCAACGACAATAATATTCGTCAATGTTTGAATAAAGCTGATATTATTCATTGAATCTTCATGTAAACGATCCATCGGATTCAAGCTTTTCAAAAGCATATATGCGAGAGCTTGCCCTTTATGAAAAACAGGAATTATGATGTCAAATTCCTTAAGAACTGCTGAAGATGAAGATTCAATAAACGTAATTTCCTTGAATCGAAATAAATCTCGTTTAACATCTATATTTTTCACTTTTCCTTTAAAACCAAGTTTCAGAAGGCAATTCCAATCATCCAATCGATTAAAAAGTACTAGCTTAAAAAATCCGAGTTGTTGTTTGAGAACAAACTCATAAATTTCCATTATCTGCTCCACCTCTAAATTGGAGTTTATGGCTTTTGTGATTTCTAATAAAGAATTGAGTTTAAAATCCTTGAGCTCAATTTGCGCTTCTAATCCCTTAATTAGTCGCTCCGTCATCTATAAACGTTCTAAAAGTTCAGGTAACCTTTTCATCGCTGCCAATTCACGGAATTTCACTTTCACTTCGCCACACGGACTTCCAAAATAGGTCTTCCCAGCTTCCAAACTTTTTCCAATTCCAGATTGAGCAAGAACGATTACACCTTCGCCAATCACTAAATCAGATGCGCAACCAACTTGTCCCCAAATTGTCACTCGATCTTCAATTGTCACACAACCCGCAATACCAACATTCGCAGCCATAAGGCAATGTTTTCCAACTACTGTGTCGTGTCCGATGTGAACCATATTGTCGATTTTTGTTCCTTCACCAATTTCTGTATTCCCAGAAACACCAGCATCAATTGTACAATTCGCACCAATTTCAGCGTTTTTCTTAATATGAACCCAGCCACATGAGTGCATGCGGTCATAACCATCAGGCTTCCGTTTGTAGTAAAATGCGCTATGTCCCAAAGTTGTGTTTGGACCAATAATGACCCCTTCTTCAATGATTGTTCGGTCTAAAATAACAGCTCCAGGCATTATTCGTGCATTTTTACCAATTGTTACATTATTTCCAATAAAAACATTTGGATAAATAATTGCGCTTGGGTCGATATCTGTGTTTTGTCCGACGATCGTTTTTTGTTCAATCACGGGACAAAAATGACGTGTCAATTTATTGTAATCATCAAAAGGTTCGGTAGAAATAATTAAGGCTTTCCCTTCTGGACACTCAACTTCCTTGTCAATCAAAATTGTTGTTGCAGCGCTATTCAGCGCTTTATCGTAGTATTTTGGATGATCAACAAATACCAAATCGCCAGTTTCCACTTTATGAATTTCATTAATTCCAGTAACAATGTGCTTTTCATCGCCAATAAATTGACATCCAATAATTTCCGCAATTTGCTTAACCGTATAATTTTGTCCTAGCTTCATACAACATGATTTAATCGATTAAAAGTACTTTGAATTAAGATTAAAATCACATCAAATATAGAATGTTATCCGCCTTAAATTGTTGACAATTGAACCAAAGTGATTATTGAATGTACCATAAAGAAAAAGAAAATATGAAAACATCGATTACACTTCTTGCATTAATTATTAGTGCCTTTACGATCGGGCAAACGAATGTCATTTCATTAAAAAGTCATTCAGGGAATTTAAAAGACATTGCTTTTGAAAAAGGCAATTTTGGCGAAATGAGGATGCCTCGATTTTATGTTGATTCCGTGATTTACTTAAAACCGGGATTGTTTATCGAGAGCAAACATTCGAATGAGCTTTTTTATCCTGATGGCCAAATTAAGAACCGATATCGGGATACAATTTCAGATCCGAGCATAACGCATGTTTTGACTTTTTCATTAAAACAACGCTATAGCTCAAGCGTCGTGTTTGTTGGATTCCAAGAACAACAAATGAACATGGCAAAACCTCACTTTGAAGGAATGAAACGCAATGGTTTAGGTATTCTTGCCATTTTTGTTGAATTATTATTAGTTCTTGGTTTAATGAGAAATAGCAAATTAGCGCGTGAATAAAGAACAAAATTGGAAAACCAAACTGCTGAGTTATTTTAGAATTTGGACCATTTTATCCATTCTAAGCATTCCAATTTCCTATTCCATTTTTCCACCGATTGGACGTTGGATTAACATAAAAATGCTCCCAATAAATAGTCTAATTAGTGAGTCATTTTTTGGTGTTTCGATTGAAAAATCCTTTTGGATCTCAGATTCTGCTGGATTTTATGCGCATGGATTAGTCTTGCTGTTTTTCTCGGCAATCATTGTGGTTTTAAAACCAGTTTTAAACTTTCTCTGGATTCGACTAAAAACTAGATTTCAATTTCTCAATAAATGGAACATTTCGTCCGTCGTAACGCTCAATTACCTAATGGCTTATTTTTTAATTCGTTATGGTTTCGATAAATTAATCGGCGGGCAGTTTTACTTTCCAGCCTCCAATACTTTACACACTGAACTTGGAAATCTATCCAAAGATTTACTGTATTGGTCAACGATGGGGACAAGTAAATCGTACATTATCTTCATGGCTTTGATGGAAATTTTCACTGGTGTTTTTTTACTTTGGAATCGTACTCGTTTTGCCGGAACACTTTTCGCCTTTGGAATTTTATTAAATGTATTTGCGGTAAATGTTGGGTTCGATATTTCGGTAAAATATCTTTCCGCATGTTTGTTAATTGCCTCAATCCTTTTGCTTGCTCATTTTCCAAATCAATTGAGAATGATGATCGGATTGCGATTTCACAGAGATATAAGAATTAAGCATGAAAAAACGATTACTTATCACATTTTAAAATTCAACGTGATTCTTATTTTTGCGATTGACATTACGTCGCCTTTTATTTCACAAGCAAAATATCCTTTCGAATCGAGGACTTTTCGGGTAACTGAAATTAGCGCCAATTCAAAGTTATTGAGTATGAAAAATTTGAAACGAATCCACATTCACCGTGAAGGATATTTGATAACTGAAAATGACAAGCAACACTTTGAAAGTCAAGTTATTCAGCCAACAAATAGCGGATTTCGGATGGACAAAACGAAAGCTTCGATCAACCTTTCAAAAAATTCAATTTCATGGCTTGAAGGAGATTCTAGCATCGTTATTAAAGTGCAGGAAATAAATCTCAACAAATTAAAATTAGCTCAAGATGAACATCACTGGCTTGTTGAGGCCATGTTGAAATGAAAATCAGAAACTTTAGGTTTACAATACTTCAATCAGCTCAAACCAACAAAGTAGATAGTTAGACCCATTTTAGCCGTTAGAAACGGCTATGAAAATCCAAGAATTCGCAATTCCGTCAATTTCCCTTGTTTACCATTCGCTTCAACAAAACACACGGTCGATATCGGTCTTCGCCATATTCTTCGAATAAATCTTGCAATTTTTCCAAAACCCAATCAAGTCCTTTTTCATCTGCCCAAGCTATTAGACCTTTGGGATAATTAACCCCTTTTGTCATTGCCAAATCGATGTCTTGACGTGTTCCGATTTTCAAGAAAAGTGCATCAAAAGCTTCGTTGATCAACATTACAAGAATGCGCTCAAAAATTTCGGTTCCTAATTTCAAATCTTCATTTGGTTCGGGCAAAACTGCTCCTTCAGCATAATCGAAATAACCTCTTCCCGATTTCCGTCCTAAATATCCAGCTTCAGAATGACGCTTTTGTGTGAACGATGGTTTGAATCGAGGATCATAATAAAATGCGGCGAAAACTGTTTCTGTTACCGTGTAATTGATGTCATTTCCGATATAATCCATCAACGTAAATGGTCCCATTCTGAATCCCCCAATTTCTGTCATTGCCCAATCAATGGTTGCGAAATCGGCAATTCCTTCCTCATATATTCTCAAAGCTTCGCCATAAAACGGACGAGCAACGCGATTCACAATAAATCCAGGCGTATCTTTGCATAAAACAGTAGTTTTTCCCCATTCATCAATCAATGATTTTGAATAGGAAACCGTTTCTGCTGAAGATTGAACCGCTGGAATAATTTCTACCAGCGGCATTAAAGGAGCTGGATTGAAAAAATGAATCCCAATCATGCGACTCGGATTTTTAAGCACCGATCCAATGGATGCAATTGACAAAGAAGAAGTGTTACTCGCGAGAATACAATCCTTCGAAACGACGCTTTCCATTTTAGAAAAAACCTGATGTTTCACTTCAATATTTTCAACAATTGCTTCGATTACAATTCCACAACGTTTAAAATCAGCTATTTCAGTAGAATATGTAATTCGACCTTGAATATTGATTTTATCATCGGGAGAAATTTTTTCTTTTTCTACCAAACGCGCCAAAATCTTGTCCAAACTAGATTCCGCTTTTGTCAGCATACCTTGGCTAACATCAACCAAAATTGTTTCATGTCCGTTTTGTGCTGAAACTTGGGCAATACCTGCCCCCATTGTTCCAGCGCCTAAAATTCCTACTGTCATTTTATTTGTTTTTATTTTCCCAGAAATGTTGGCGTTCTTTTTTCCAAAAATGCATTTACACCTTCGTTAAAATCATACGATTGTCCAGCTTCCGTTTGTAATTTACCTTCGACAGCTAATTGTTCTGACAAATTATTTGAAAAACTTTGATTTACTGCTTTTTTAGTCAGGCCAAGTCCTTTTGTTGGCATAAGTGCCAATTTCGCAGCAAATGTATTTACCTCATTATTAAACGACTCATCATCAACTGCTTTGTAAATCATATTCATTTGCTCGGCTTGTTCAGCCATTATTTTATCTCCAGTCATCATCAACGCCAAGGCTTTTTGCGACCCAATAATGCGTGGTAAGAAAAACGTTCCGCCAGAATCTGGAATCAACCCAATTTTCGAAAAAGCTTGAATAAAACTTGCTGATTTTTTTGCAATTATAATATCGCATGCCAAAGCGATGTTTGCTCCAGCACCAGCAGCAACTCCATTCACAGCAGCAATAACAGGCTTTTCGATATTTCTAATTTTTTCAATAATTGGATTGTAATGCAAAGCAACAATATCTTTCAAAGCGGGTCCATTTGGGTCTGTTGCTTCAGCTAAATCTTGACCAGCACAAAATGCTTTTCCTTCTCCCGTTATCACGATTGCCCGAACAGAATCATCGGTTGAACAATGATCCAATTCTTTTTGAAAGGCCATTGCCATAGCCTTATTGAATGAATTGAACACCTCTGGTCGATTAAGTTTTAACGTCCTAACACCTTCTAAATTTGAAACACTAATTTCCATTACTTAATTTTTTAGCTAAGTTACTTTTTTGTTGTGAAAATGACCAAAACTATATTAATTCTGTTGGCAATTTATTAAAATTTCACGCAAAAAAAAAGGAGACAAAAGCCTCCTTGAAATATTAATTCATTGAATCACAACAAATAACAACCGTTACTTCCAGAAACATTTATCAACCCAACGTTCACGCTTCCTTCGCAAAGATCTTTTGCTCTTTTCTTCGTTTGGTTTTTGATTACGTACGAATCATCATATTCACATTGACACGTTCTGTCTTTTTTACAAGACGACAAAGCGATTACACCCACAAATGCAAACGCCGACATTAAGATTACTTTTTTCATGATTTTAAAATTTATTTAATAAAAGGTTTTACAAAGCTAAGCATTCACTTTTAAAACAGAAATAAAAAACTAAAAATTATATGTTAAACTGGCAATTTTTAATCGTTCTACTATATCATTTCTCAATGTTTTTGGAGAAACAACTTCAATTTCACCACCAAAAGACAAGATTGACCGAACAAATTCTTCAGATATAAATATCTCTAATTCAAACAAGGTTTTATTTTTACCCTGTTTCACCTTCTTTTGAGAATGATGAAAAGGTTGCGATTCAATGTATTTTGAGGCAATATTCAACGCTTTAAACTGAATAATTTCAGGATCACTTTCCGAAGACGAAATACCAATAGAATATTTAAAGTAATTTTTAGGTTTAAAATCAATTGGTTTCAACACTTTTTCCTCTGACAGCGAAAGATTCGAAATTCTGTCTAATCCATAGGTCGTGATTTTACCTTTAATTAAATCTTGCGATATTAAATACCAACGATTTCGATATTCTTTCAATAAAATTGGCCCTACTTTTCTTGCTTTAATAATACCAGTACTGTAATTTTCATAATCGAAATAAACAGCTTTGCTTTGTTGAATAGCTTCAAGAAGTTGTGATAAATACTCACCTCCACCAACAGAAACGGCGGTTTCGAATTGAACATAGTCGTTCATATCATTGTCAGTCACCTTATCCGAAATCGCAACGCGGTCCACAATTTTGTCGATTGCGCTTCCGAATTGTTTGAACATATCCACTTCTCTAAACTGCTGAAGCGTGTATGCGGCAAACTTAATTGCTTTCAAATCTTCCTCATTTAAAGGAACGTCATCCAAGGTGAATTTTTTATTTGAGTAATAATACCCTTTGTCTATGCGACTATATTTAATTGGAGCGTCATGTTCAATTTTCATACTGAACAGATCTTTTTCGATTGTTGAATCGCAAATATGGTCACCATCAACACTTCCAAAGAGTGCTTCTTCGCAAGCCTCGCGCAAAATCTGTTTCGTTGGAAATGGTTTATACTTATTCCGAAGACAGCGGTCTATTATTCGGTATCGCAGTAAAGCATTCTTAATATGAGGCATAAAGTCAGTATTGCAGCGACAAATTTAATAAAACTCCGTAAACCATTTACGATAAACTCTATCAATTTATTGACAAACTGCTATTTATAACCTATAAAAATGAATTAATGTGCGATTTTCTCTTCTGATTTATAGCCAAATAGCTCGTAAAACTTGATTGCCTTTACAACTTCTTCCGGCACCTCATCTTCCCAAGAAGAAACTGAAGCTTTTATTTTCGACAAAACATCATCCGACATAATATATAAAGATCTTGGATCAAAATTGTCGATGGACTCCATTTTGTTGTTGTCCTTCATGTATTGCAATAATCCTTTTAAGTGATTGGGAATACGGAAACCATCTAATTTATAGACTTCACCTGTTTCAACATCGTTAGCAGGATAGATCAAAAGCTTAATATTGTGACCAAATCCGCGACCAAAAGCTTCCAATAAGCCACCAGGGAGATTATCATAATATCTTTCATCAAAAATTGTATGTAAGTTGTAGATACCTACAATTACGCCCATTTTTTTTCCACGTGCAATTGATGCTAAATAATCAACCATTTTGTAATGCTTCAGATAATTTGAAATCATTACAGTATAACCTAAAGTTCCCAATAGCTCCGCTCTATCGACAAAATCCTTATCCAGGATTTTTCCATCGGCGGTTAAATCTTTCAGGGTTAATTCAAACACAACTTGAAGGTTTTTTTCATCAACATCTTTATCTTTCAAAAACTGCTTTTTTCCAGCTTCAATCATGTCGATATGTACTTTAGTTACTGGACGAAATCGACCACGCATTAACAAAACGTGCTGTTTGTGCAATGCTGTTGCTGGTTGAAGTACATTTCCTGTTAGGTCAAACATCGTTGCATCTGTGATTCCCAATTTCACCAAATTTAGCGCAATGATTCGATTGTCGATATTTTGGAATGCAGGGCCAGATACCCGAAGCATATCAATTTCCATGCGCTCTCGAGGTAAACGCTGTATCATTCCTTTCAAAAACGCATCCAAATTTTGCGTTAAAAAGAAACTTGCATACACTAAATTCACACCTAAAATTCCTAACGCTTCTTGCTGCGCTTTGTGCGAATTATCGTGCATTTTAATGTGCAAAATAATATCGTTGTGTTCAGCGCCAATTTCATCTTGAAAACGGATACCAACCCAGCCTTGACCTTGATTTGTTTTATGGTAATTTAAAGATTCAACGGTGTTGCAAAAAGCAAAAAAACGTGACTCTTCGTATTTGCTAGGAAGACGAAGTTTCATGTTGTTATATTCCGAAGTAAGCATTGTATCTAATCTTTCTTCGCACACGTATCTGGTAGCAGCTCCATACAATGAGTCGGAAACCTTCATGTCATAGGCAGATTGAGTATAGGCAATTGTGCCTGAACTTCCTCCAGCTTTAAAAAAATTTGCAGCAACTTCTTGACCAGCTCCAATTTCAGCAAAACAGCCGTAAATATTGGATGTTAGATTAATTTTTAATGCCTTTTCTTCTGTTGTTAATCTTTTTTCGTCAATCATCTTGGTATTTAAAAGGTGCAAATATCGCAAATTCTGATTTAAGGAGCTTTAAATTCGGGATTATTAACAAAATCATAGTCCGTTAAAGTCAATAAAAATTGCTTCAACAAGTTTTTCTCAAAAGAGTTCAGTTGCACTCCCCCTTGAAATGCGAATTCGATTAAAGGGTGAAGTGTTGCACTTTGTTGGATTCCGCTAGAATAATGCTCGATTACTTCATCTATAGTTTCGAACCGGCCATCGTGCATATAAGGAGCCGTAAGTGCGATATTACGCAAGGTTGGAGTTTTAAATTTTCCATTATCATTTGGATTTCCTGTAACGGCACCAAATCCCAAATCGGTGAATGTTGCATCTAAACCGTTATTTTTCATTCCATGAACTTGCATTAATGGTCCGTTATGACAATGAAAACAATCCGCACCATTCAAACTCCTAAACAAGTCATATCCAGCCCATTCAGATGGCGTAACAGCTTGCAGGATTGGCTGGTCACCTGGATCAAGTGTAATGTTATTCTCAAATTTGTACATGATATCAAATTTTGATTTACCAGAAATCATTGTACGTAAAAATTGTGCAATTGCCTTTGCAACAAGGTTGGAGTCAATTTTTGTTGTACCATAAGCTTTCAAAAACATTCGTTTGTATTCCTCGCTTGCGTTTAATCGAGCTTCAGCATCTTTCCATTCTAGGTGCATTTCGACTGGATTAGGAACGGGATCAAGAATTTGCGCTTCTAATGTTTTTTTACGTCCATCCCAAAAGAATTCAGTTTGCCATCCCAAGTTGATGAGCGGCATTGAATTTCTTTTTCCAATAGCACCGTTTACTCCAATCGAAAACTGAGAAGGGTCAGAAAAACCACTTTGTGGCAAATGGCATGAAGCGCAATTTATTGTGTTGTCTCTACTCAACATTTTATCATGGAAAAGTTTCCTGCCAAGTTGAACGCCTTCTACCGTCATTGGATTATCAGCCGGGATAATCATATCGGGGAAATGCGATGGGATTTTTAATGAATAAGGTGTCCGTATCGCAATGGTTGAATCCTTCTTACAACCCAGCAAAAACAGAAGAACTACGAATGAAATTCCTATAAGTCGATAAATCATAATTTGCTTAATGCTGCTTTAAAATTTTGGATAATTTTTGTTGCTTGTGCCTCTTGCCCTGGAGCAGTATGATTAGTGAATTCTGTTTTCAAATCAATGTTTTGACCATTGTTTTGCAAGAACTTCTGCAAATCCAATTTTAATGAAAAACGAGCAAGGTTTGGACTAACGTTTACCCAATTTATGTCTGAGAAAGCGAGTGTTTGCAGGTTTACATTTTTTCCGATATGCAACACTACATTTTGATCAAAAAGGGGAATTCCGTTGGGTATTGTATCGACTTTCGCCTCCACTTTTATAAAAATATAACCCGGATTCCAATCCCAATGCATATCACCTGAATTAGAAATGTTCAATACATTATCATTTGGAAAAGCTGCTGGATCGGAATTGTTATCACCTGGCCCTACGCCTAAGTTTCCAGAAATTGAACTAAAATTATTTTTATTGCCTGCAACAGTAATCATTGAAATTCCTTTCGTTTTCCAATCAAACAAAGCGGCATCAAATAAGGTGTTTGAACCATTAATGACATTTGTTGCGAAAAATTTTAACTCTGTAAATTTAACATCATAGCCTTCGACCGTTGTGAAAACAGCATCCTCAATGATGTACTCTGAGCCAAACACAGGTTGCACAATGATTTCCAATTGCGGAACATCAGGCAATATCGGCTCAACTTTATCTTCTTTGCAGCTAATGAGCGCTGTTAAAACTAAAATTGATAAAAAACTTATTCTTCTCATAAAGCTAATTTAATTTTCAATGTACTAATTTACAAATTCATGTTTGATGAAACTAATTTTTTAAATACTTTTATTCCCATGCTATCAAAAATTGTTTACAATCAAAAGCCTCTAACAATACTAAATGCTTCAGCTGGTAGTGGTAAGACGTATTCTTTAGTGAAATCGTACATCAAAATTCTGTTAAATGATCAAAATCATCCTGCAAAATTTTCCGAGATTATTGCTATGACGTTTACCAACAAGGCAGCGTTGGAGATGAAGCACAGAATTATTGAAAAATTAGATGAGTTAAGCAATCCTGCTATTTTAGATGAAATTAGTGAAAGCTATGCAATTGAAATCGGAAAAGATTTAAATATCACCACGACAGAGGTTTACAAGAGAGCCCGTTTAGTTCTTGAATCAATTTTGCATCGATATGAAGATTTTCATGTGATGACGATTGATAAGTTTAATCTTCGTTTAATTCGATCTTTTAGTTTGGATTTAGATTTACCTAATGATTTTGAAGTTATCCTTAATGAAGATGTCATTATTGAGCAAGTGATTGACCAATTGCTTGACATGAATGGAAAAGATGATAAATTATCCAAATTGATATTCAATTATGCAAATAGTTTGGCAGATGACGACCAGACATGGAATATCAAACGAAGCCTTGTTGAATTTGCTAAAATTTTGAAGCAGGAAAGCAATTTTCCGATGATTGAGAAATTACAATCCGTGGAATTTACATTAGAAGAATTTAATTCGATCAAAGAAGATCAGCGCAGTTTAGTGAATGATTTTTTACAAAAATGCAAAGCAGTTTATTCCTTTTATTTAACATTCAATCTTGATTCTAAAGATTTGCCTGGTGGTTCTAACACTTTTAACCCGATAAATAGATTGTCGGGTTATTACAATTTTCCAAAAGAATTATTTACTGCTTCATTTCTCAAAAATTGTGAAGCAGAGCCACCAAAAGGAAAAACCTATCCTTTAGAATTGCGAAATGAACTCATTGCTTTACAAAAATACTACCATGAAAATCTTGAGAAAAGTGAACAATTCGACAAATATTTGAAGAACTACTTCAATATGTCTTTGTTGAAATACATTTCGCAGGCACTTTTGGATTTACGCGCGGATGAGCGATTGATTCGAATTTCTGAATTCAATAAAATGATTTCAGATTTAGTTGCTGAGGATGACGCTCCTTACATTTATGAACGAATGGGAACGCGTTATCGCCATTTTATGTTGGATGAATTTCAAGACACTTCACGCTTGCAATGGATGAATATGACGCCGCTCGTGCATGAATCCCTTGGCTCAAATCAGGAAAATTTGATTGTTGGCGACCCAAAACAATCCATTTATCGCTTTAAAAATGGAGTTGCACAACAATTTGTTGATTTACCAGGATTGTACAATCCAGAAAACAATTCTAAAATCGCCGAAAGATCTGCTTATTTCAAGCAAATGGGACAAGTTTCCAACTTGGAAGATAATTGGCGATCCTCAGAAACAATTGTGAATTTCAATAATCACTTATTTGAATTGATCAGAGAAAATACGCCCGAAAAATACCGTAATTTTTATAAATCCGTTCGTCAAAATCCAAAATCAACCAAACATGGACTTATCTCCATTACTTCTTCTTTGACTAAAAAAAATCCTGAATTAACGGACTATGTTCCATTCATTTTGGAGTCGATAGAAGCTTGTGAAGAAGCAGGATTTAAACGAGGTGAAATCTGTGTTTTGGGTGAACGAAATAAGGAATGTATCGTCTGGGCAAACGCGCTAACGAATGAAAATTATCAGGTCGTTTCGGCTGATTCATTGTTGGTTGATAATGAGCCAAAAGTAAAGATGACCTTAAGTTATTTGAAGTTGCGGTTAAATCCGAATAGTCAGAATGAAAACAAGCAATTTGCGGAACATTTTTTCAGAAACGCAAACATAAGTGTAGCAAAATACCGGTCTTATTTTGTAGCGAAAAAGAGAAATGATGCAAGCGAATACACCATTTTTGATTCAGAGAAATTCACTCAAGATTATTTCCAATCGAAATCGAAGTTTTTATTCAAATTTGAAAG
>Ga0105045_10001191_pt1 | contig 20984 bp, 17 predicted proteins | sample MAT02_FD_78089 | JGI IMG/M metagenome (GOLD analysis project Ga0105045, IMG submission 78089) | Freshwater microbial communities from Lake Fryxell liftoff mats and glacier meltwater in Antarctica - MAT-02 (megahit assembly) | ecosystem: Environmental > Aquatic > Freshwater > Ice > Liftoff... | reverse complement strand
TTTTAGATTGAGATGTATTCATAAGTTATTGATTATCTACCAAAACTAGAAAACAATAGCGACCTTTTTTATGAGTGACTGCTGAAATTATGCATTTACTTTTGCGTGATCTGCCAAAAATTTTTCTAACCCACTATCAGTAAGAGGATGTTTAAGCAATTGTAAAATGGTATCTAACCCGCAAGTAACTACTTGTGCTCCCATTTGAGCCGACTTGATAATATGCAATGGATTGCGAATTGAGGCTGCAAGAATTTGTGTTTGAAAACCTTGAACACCGTAAATTTGAGCCATTTCGGCAATAAGAACCATGCCATCTTGAGAAATATCGTCTAGGCGACCAATAAAAGGAGATACATACGTGGCACCAGCTTTGGCTGCTAGCAATGCTTGCCCAGCAGAAAATACCAACGTGCAGTTGGTTTTAATACCCATAGAAGTAAGATGTTTTATAGCTTTTATTCCTTCCTTAATCATCGGAATTTTAACAACAATATGTTCATCTAATGCAGCTAGGTTTTCGCCCTCACGAATCATACCTTCAAAGTCGGTTGATATTACTTCTGCACTCACATCTCCTTTTACAATATCGCAAATGGTTTTATAATGTTTCATCACATTATCTTGTCCTTTAATACCTTCTTTAGCCATTAAAGATGGATTAGTTGTTACGCCATCCAAAATGCCAAGGTCATTGGCTTCGCGTATTTGGGTAAGGTTTGCTGTATCTAAGAAAAACTTCATTGTTATTTTTGTATTAAATTTGATGCAAGTTTAGGGCATTTTTCGAAAAGCCTTGCACAATCATTCAACAAAATGGAAATACTCGATGATGCGTATTGGAACAAAAGATATTTTACACAACAAACCGGCTGGGATATTGGCCAACCATCTACTCCCCTTAAAATATATATTGATAGCCTGGCCGACAAAAATCAACATATATTGATACCTGGGTGTGGAAATGCTTATGAGGCTAAATATTTATTGGAAAAAGGGTTTAAAAATATAACACTTATTGACATCGCGCCACAAGTCACAAAACAAGTCACTTACAAGCTGAGCTCATATATTGAACAAGGCTCATTGAAAATGATTACTGGCGATTTTTTTAATTTGGCTGAAGATGTCGATCTTATTTTAGAACAAACTTTTTTTTGTGCTATCAATCCTAAGCTTCGACAATTGTACGCTCAAAAAGTGTATGAATTATTGAATCCTAAGGGTGTACTTGTTGGTGTGCTGTTTAATTTTACACTTACAAATGATGGGCCTCCATTTGGTGGCAACGAAGCAGAATACCTTGAATACTTTAGTCCGTTATTTGATGTTAAAAAACTTGAGCCCTGTTACAACTCTATTACACCAAGAAATGGTATAGAATTATTTGTTAAACTTGTTAAATTTTAATTCCTAGGGTTAGGTAAAAACTTCTACCATCACTTGGAATAATTCCAGGTCCTGGGTAAGAATCGGCTCTCCTTGTAAAATACATGGCATTTAGAAAATTATTGCAACTTGCTTCAATCGAATAATTTTTGAAGAAATAAGTTACAGAAAAATCTGCCACTTTGTAAGCAGGAATAAGACCATTAACCGCACCAGCCACCCGAGTGGAATTTGTTGCATCGGTGTAGTGCTGTGTTACATAATTACCTTGTAAGCTGCTGCTAAAACCACGAAATTTATAAGTAATTCCTCCACGCAACATAATGGGTGGGGCCATTTCTACTTTATTGTTTTCAATGGCTTGATCCTCAGCATTAACATAACGAGCATCAACGTAGGCAATGTTGGAAAATAGTGATATGCTATGCTTTTGAGTTGGCTTGGTTAGCAGCTTCAACACGTCTGCCTCTAAAAAAAATTCTATACCAGTATTCCGTGAATCAGCAATATTGGTTCGGTAGCGGTAATCCTGAAACAATGGCGGTTGGTCAGCCCTTAGTAATTGTCCTATTCTATTTTGATATGAAAGAAAAAATAATGTTGCATCATAATTAATCAAGCCTCTATAATTTCCTCTAACACCAATATCTGCGCTGTAGCCATTTTCATCTTTTATGTTTGGGTCAACCCTTGCATTTGGATTTACAATACGCAAATCATTAAAATTAACAGCACGGTAGTTTTGCGAAATATTGCCATACACTTCAAGATAAGATGTAGGCTTATAACTTAGTCCAACTCCTGCAAAAAAAAACGAACGTGTACTTTTTTCATTTCCCAAAATATTTGTATCTGCAATAATATTTCCAGCAAAATCCTTTGATTGTACTTTATAAAAGCCATCGGAAGCGGTGCTAATATATTCACTACGCATACCGGGTGTGATGCTCCATTTGTTTGATAAACGAAAAATATTTTCTACAAACGCTGAAAGATTATTATTGGTAAATAAATAATTAGAACCTTCAAGATTTGCAGGGTTATTAAATTTAAAATCCGCATTTTTCCCATTAGAACCATCTCCTTGTGTAGAGATTGTAGTTCCATGATAAACTCGGCCACCGATTAACAATGTATTTGGTTTATTTAGCACTATGTATTGGTGTAAAAGTCTTGTTTCATTACCAATATTTGTGAAATCTCCTTCAATTAATGTGCGGTTTCCGCCCAAGTCAATTACATTTATTCGTTCCAAATTTCCTAAAGAATAACGCTGAGAATAAAGTGCAAAGTTACGAATGTTTAACTTGGTCTTTTCTGAAAATTTATAATCGGCAGTTAAGGCAAACACATTCCAATTTACCTTAAACCAATTTCTATCTCTAAAAGATCTACGGGGGTTGTTTTCAAATTGGGCATCAGTCATACCACCAGCTTGCTGTGCATTATAACGCATAAAAGTATAATCAGCATTTAAACTCAATTTACGGTTTACATCGTAAGTAACTGATGCATAAAATGTGTTCATATCAAAGGCAGAATTCGGCCGCCAACCATTGCTTTGCTTGTGGTTAAAAAACGTGTAATAATTGAGTTTCCCTTTTGCTAATGTCCCAGCAAGGCTATTAAAGGCTCCAAAAAACCCGAATGAACCTAACGATTGCCTAGATACTACTTCAAGGGATTTATTGCGCGGCCCTTTCTTGAAAACAAAATTTATCATGCCGCCAAATTGCGTTCCATATTGCAACCCCGCAGCACCACGCACAATTTCAATCTTTTCAATGGCTTCAACAGGTGGTGTGTAATAACTTTCAGGATAGCCAAGTGCATCTGCACTTATATCATAGCCATTTTGCCGTGTATTAAAATTTGATGTTCTATTTGGACTTAGTCCTCTACCTCCAATACCTAATTGCAAGCCAGCTTGGTCGCTTTCCCATATATTTAAGCCTGGTACTTTACCAAAAATTTGACGGGGATTGTTGGTTGCAAAATTAGCATTGATATCCTTTAAGATTATCACTTCCGACTTTTTTGCCTCATAAATTCCAAACCCATCTACACTTTTCATTCGGGTTATGCCATTAGTAGAATCTTTGTCGCTGCTAATCGTTATTTCTTGCAACTGGTTGTTTTTTTGTGCAAAAACAATCATAGGAAATAGAAATAAAAAAATGAAATAACTATTTTTCATCTAAAGGAAATATCCATGTTTTAGGTTTCCAACTATCGGAAACAGTGAGTAAATTTAAGGTGTCAGCCATCAGCAATTTACTTGGTTTGGCATTTAAAGTTACGTACACTTCGGCACGCACTTTAGATACTTGTGAGCCCAATGACTCGTAGTGATTTTTTAAGAACTGCGCGTATTGTAGAATTAAATCTGGCTGCATAGCCATTTGTTTTTCTTGGTGTAAGTTTAAAAACTGTTTATTGTCTACCACTCCTTCTTTACCAATTAGATCATCTGTTACGTAAAAAGTTGCTGTTCCTGCCTTTTCCATTAACATTACACGCCAACTAAAACGATAGCCTTCTTCTGTCCAACATAAATTGCCAGGGTACAATAAATACCTTAATGGAAACAACAAATGAAAAGCGAACCAAGTAACAAAGAAAGCTAGGAGCCACATCTTGTTCAATGACTTTTCGTAATAAGGTAAATTGATAACGCTTACTTCATTTCGTCCATTTAGTTTAAATACCAATTGCATTAGCAACTGTAGTCGGTGATGAACATTGTTATCAAAAAAAATAACAGTAACAGCAATCATTACCAGTGGAAATACCCCAATTTGAAATAATAAACCAGTGATTAAATGAAAAAAAACGAGGAGGAGCCAACCCCAAATTCGAGTATAGTTATTTAGTAAAAAATAGCCAATACTAATATCAAAAAACATACCTGCCCAACTAAAAATATAAGCGGTTGAGGTGTAATTAAAAACCCTGCCAACTAGAGGTAAATTATTATTTGCTGGAAGCCAAATTTTTAATGGCAATGCTTCAACAAGCCAATCGTAATTAATTTTTGCAATGCCTGCAAAAAAGTAAACAAAAATGAGTTGAATTTTAAAAATGTTGATTGTCCAAGCTGGCACTTTAGATTGCCGTATGGTAGGATTGCGCCACGAATCGAGAGCATAATTTACATTTGCGGGAACCAGACACATCAACAACGCAATAATGCTGACAAAATAATAATGGTTGAGATAATAGGTAATATCAATAAGTTCGCAAAATGTAAAACAGAAAAAAAACACAATTGCACTAATGCGGTAGAAAGCTCCAAATACGATACCTATGGATGCCATCAACATTAAAATATGTATTGCATACATCCACTCAGCAGGCAACAATTTAACCCACTCAAATCCAAAATATTTAAACTGCACTTTGGTATCTACAAAATGTAAATCAACCCAGCCCAATAGTAAAAACCTCAACGTACTTATAAATGTAGTAATACCAAAAAGTATCCTAAAAGTTACAAGCGGGGCAACATCAATATATTTAGTTGTAGTATGTTTAATCCATTTTCGCATCAATCACCATCGCCACTGCTGTAAGTAACAGCTACACCAATTAAACTTGATAAATCACTTTTAAAAAAACGAGTTAACTTTTGCAATTCAGTATGCACTGCATCTGGTTTAGCAAATTGTTGTTCAATAGCATCGGAAAGTGAACCATCAGGAAGCGCATCAAAAGTAACTTGCACATTTACCATTTGCTGTTGGGTTAGCAAAATCAAGTCAGAGCCACCTTCTACACTTTCTAAATATTCCTTAAAACCAATTCCAGCCATTCCATTTACATCCTTGCCGTCCCAAATATATTGTATACTCTTCCAATGTTGCTTTGCCAATTCTGTTGAATAGCCGCTATAACAGGCTTCAACTGTTTGCGGTAATGTAGAAGATTGACCTGGCCTGCGACCAAGTGGAATTCCAAACTTAAAATTTTTAAGCCCTTCAAAGCTTTTCAAAAATTCGTTGTATAAATAAGATGTTGAACTACCAATATCGGTGCCATTTTGTGCTATAAAAATAGGCAAATAAGCATTCCACTCTATACGAACAGTTGAAACCCGATTTAAAAACTGATGACTGCTTGCTTGTGCATAGTTTTTTCGCCAAAGTGAGTTGGTAAATTTTTTTATAACTTGAGCATCAGAAACATTTTCATCAAACAAAAGGTATTCAATCCCAAAGAGACCTCTTGAATCACGATCAAAATTATTAAATGAAGTATCCTGGGCTAGAATAAAATTTTCAATTTTATCTTTACTTATTGGAAAAATCGCAATCTCCTCTGACAGCGTTTTTTGAATACCCATTTCGGCAGCTGGACCAATATTGAAGTTGCTAGCAAATTGCCATGCAAAGGCTGCTTTTTTCCATGCCTTGCGCGCTTGCTCTAATGATGCCTGATTAGGGCTGTTTGAAAAGCTTGCAATGCTTTGGTTAAGCTCAATGCTAGTTAAAATAACTTCATTGTATGATGGAATAATGAGGTTATTAGCCATGTTGTTTAATAACTCTTGCCTTTGAAATTGTGTATTCTCTTTTTTGCTATCAGCTTCATCTGTGCATGATGAAAATACAAGACTAAAAATCAATATTAAAAAAATTATACCTACCTGTTTGTTCATTTCGTTTCCTCGTTTTTTTTCTAAAAAGTTGAAAATTAAAACATCATTTTTTACCGAATCATTTAACGGTTCAATCCCTTATCTGTTTTGCTCAGCAACCCAATTTTTCTTAAAATCTTCCACCTGAGTATCGGTAAAACCATAAATATTTTTCACCTTATTAATTATTTGCTGCAATTTGGCAATTTGATTCGCCCTATCTGTAATAAATAAAGATGGTTTGCCAATACCTGTAAGTGGTGCATTTAACAATTCCATGATTGCGTCAATTTGGGTTTCGGTAATTTTTTTACCTGTTACATTTTTCCAGCCCAAAGCAAAGCCATGACATTCGCCAATGGCATGTAATGTTGCTGCTTTTTCTGCATCGGTTAAGTTTGTTTTTGAAAGGTTGGCAATTGAAGTATGGCAGTAATTAATAACTGTAGCATAATTGGTTTGTTCAAGGATTAATCGCAGAGCAGCAGAAGCCTCATCGCGCTCTTTATTGTAACCTGCCCCAGCTTTTATTGCTGCTTTTAATTTGATAAAGTTAAACTTCATTTGACTGTAAAAACCAGCACCATCATTTTTGTCTCTTCGCGCTATATATACCGCTAAATATTTATCTGCTGCACTGGCATGCTTTGCGGCATTGCTGCTTTTAAAATGTGGAGTTCCCCCAATAATATGCAATGCTTGGTCAACCTTGTCAACGGTTGGACTATTGGTAATTAGTTCAATAACTTTGTTGCTAAGCGCTGCGCCAAACAATCCTTTTTCTATCATTTGTTCAGGCTCAAAACCATTTTCATCAAATAAATAACCTCCGTATGTGCCACCAACTATAGATGCTGAGTCTGGTCGGTAAACGTTCCCTGAAGCCTTTTCGGCCTTGTCAAACCAGCCATTTGCTTGTGTTAATTGTCCCACATAATAGGTTGTTGTTATTCCTTCAATATTTAGTGCATCATTTCTAAAACTTGCTTTCAGTGCAGTAGCCGAAAGTTTTTGACCAATAATTCTACCTTTTTTAACTTCAGTTACAAGTGCATCAAGGTTGGCACGTATGGATGAAACAAAAGCAATAGCAGTAGGATAATTAGAACTATCGTAAGCTAACGGAATTACCAAATTCGAAGTTGGAGGTGCAGGGGTTGGGGTAACTTCAACGTCTTTTGTGCATGCTGGAAGAATTGCAATACTTAAAATTATATACAACAATCTGTTTTTCAGTTTCATAATAGTGTTATTTTTAATTAGATTGATTATAAATAATAAATGTGGCTGCGAAACTACAACAAGAATTGTCATTTACAAGTTAAGTTTAGATTAATTCTAAACTGTCTATTAGTGTTCTGATATTCAGCTACAAATAAATCAACTCGCAAGCGCATCCAAAATAGGATGGGTAAGTTTCCGCCAAATAGGGGGAATTAATGCTGGTAGGATTAAGCTTGCGTATCCTCCTGGTAACACCGGACTTTTTTCATAAGTTAGCAAGGTATGAAACGGTTTAGATGCATAATAATGATGGTCGGCATGTCGGCTTAAATCAACCAACACAAACCTGCTTACCAACTTATCACTTTGCCAACTATGTATTTCCGTTACACGTTCTTTTTCATTGCGGGATAAACCATAATGCTCAATGTAATTAACGTACTCCAATAAAAAATTAGCAAGTATACATTGCACAAACCATGCGGCCAATACCAACGGGCCTGCTATCAAAAGTAATGATATGTCGAAAAGAATATGAAGAACCAATTGACGGATCATATAATGATGAAGACCAAAAACAGCCTTCCCTTCTTTTTTGCAACGCTCAGTTTCTAAATGCCATGCACTTTTAATTTGCCCTAATCCACTTGTAAGAAAAAATCCATATACCGACTGTCCGCGTTTAGCTGTTGCCGAATCCTTATCTGTTCCCACCCATTTGTGGTGAACCCTAAGATGCTCTATAAAAAAATAAAAATTGCCCGCTGTAAAAAGTAAAAATCTTCCTGCCCATTGCGCAAATCTATTCTTACGGTGAATAAATTCATGCGCCATCACAATAGCTCCACTCCCCGTATAAATACCCATGCTGATTGCTGCAATCCAAATATGATAGTCAGCAATGATGTTATACTTTACGCCATAAACAAATGAAAGAATACAACCAATTTGTAACGGGACATGCAGCCATAAAATTGTATCGGGAATCAGGCTATTCTCTCCACTATGCTTTTGAGAAGTGAAATTTTTAGTAACAACTTCAACTAATCCCAATATAACGAGTGAATAAATAATATTTCCTGCTGCCCACATACCACCGTGAAGGTTTCCATAAATCACCACCAATCCTGGAGTGAGACTAAATGCATAAAGCCAATTGCGAAGTGTTGCGAACATATTAAAATAAATTACAATGCTAACATAAAGAAAGAAATGCTAATTGTTTTGTAAAAATATAACAGAGGCTTCAATATCGTTGTGCAACACCCTGTCTTTATCTAAAAAAGAGACAACCTCGCGGTAACTGGCCACCATTTTTTCCAGAGCCTTCGAACTTTTTAGTGGACGTCTGAATTCCAATGCTTGTGCTGCATTTAATAATTCTATGGCCAATACACGTTCGGTATTTTTCATTACACGTAAACATTTTGTGGCAGCATTTGCACCCATGCTCACGTGATCTTCTTGTCCATTGCTGCTTACAATGCTATCAACCGATGCTGGCGTACATAACTGTTTGCTTTGGCTTACAATCGAAGCAGCGGTATATTGAGGAATCATCATTCCAGAATTAAGTCCTGGGTTTTTAGTTAAAAATGCGGGAAGTTCTCTTTGGCCCGAAATAAGTTGATAGGTTCTTCGTTCAGAAATACTTCCCAACTCAGCAGTTGCAATGGCTAAAAAATCTAAGGCCAACGCAAGTGGCTGACCATGAAAATTACCGCCTGATAAAATCAAATCTTCATCCACAAAAATATTTGGATTATCCGTAACCGAAACCAATTCGGTAGCTACAACTGAAGCAACATAATTGAATGTATCCTTACTTGCACCATGAACTTGCGGAATACAACGGAAGGCATATGGGTCTTGTACTTGCACTTTTTTACGGTTTGCAATTTCGCTATCAGCCAAAAGAGTGCGAATATTTTGCGCTGTTTGAACTTGTCCGACATGCGGACGTATTGCATGTACCTGAGGCGAGAACGGTTCCAACTTAGCATCAAACGCATCAATAGATATGGCTGCAATATGATCGGCAAGAGCTGAAAGTTGTTGTGCTTTTAATATGCACCATACAGCATAAGCCAACATAAATTGTGTTCCATTAATCAAAGCCAATCCCTCTTTTGATCTCAACTTCACCGGCTCTAATTTAATTTCTTCAGAATTCCGAATTTCATATTTCGAATTTTCCTTCACCCAAATCTCCCCGTCACCAAATAACGGCAAACACAAATGAGCAAGTGGAGCCAAATCGCGCGAAGGAGCCAAAGAACCTTGCTCATATACTACTGGTACAATATTGTTATTGAAAAAATAAATGAGTCGTTCAACTGTTTCCAATTGTACCCCACTATGCCCGTAACTAAGTGATTGAACTTTGAGCAACAACATCAATTTCACAATTTCTTGAGGCACACAATCACCCGTTCCACAAGCATGCGAGCGCAATAAATTGTATTGCAAGTGTTCCAACTCGTCATGTGAAATTTGCGTATTGCACAATGAACCAAAACCTGTATTGATACCGTAAAAAACAGCATCTTTATCATTCATCTTTTTACATAAGTAATCACGACAAGCGGTAATACGTTGTTTTGCTTCAACAGAAAGCGTAATTATTTTTTGTTCCTTGATAATAGAAGCTATATCGGCTAAAGTTAGTGTTGTGTTAATTTCAAATATCATAATTGTCTTATTGTTATGTCATGCTTAAGCAGGTCAGCATCTTTTAATGTATCAAATGTTTCATTAATAGGCTAACCTTATTCGGAATGACCAAACGGTACTTATTGCAATTGTTTGATTATTTCTTCAATGGATAAATCTATTTCCGTTTTTGCTTTCATATCCTTCAATATCATTTTACCTTCTCTTAAAATAATTGTAAACGGAATGTTCAAAGCATCAGCATACCCCAAAGGTTTAAGCATCGGTTTTTCTTTTTCTTTGTTAGATTTAGGTAAATCGGGATACAATTCGGAAGCTATTCCTGCATCACGCAATTGTTTTACGATAACAATTCCATTTGCTAATGTTGTTTCTTCAAAAGCACAAACCAACACTTTGGTTGAGGTAGCATTTAATGATTCTGGAAATAATTTTAATTCATCCATCACATCATAAATTCGATCCAAACCAAATGAAATTCCTACCCCTGAAACATTCGGTAAACCAAAAATTCCGGTAAGGTTATCATATCGTCCACCTCCGCCAATACTCGATTTTAAAGTTCCTTCAGTAGAGACAACTTCAAAGATTGCTCCAGTATAATAGCTTAGTCCGCGAGCTAAACTGAAATCGAGTTTTAAGTTGATTGGTTGATTTGTTGATTTGTTAATTGAATTTAAACTTTTCAGGATAAATTCTAGTTCTTCAATTCCTTTCCTAAAGACTTCAATATCTCTGAATTTTGATGAATCTTTAAGTTTTGATAAGTGACTTAATTCGATAGTTTCCATTCTTGCATTTCCTCCATAATCAACACTATCGTTTTGAATAAATAAGATAGCTCTTAACATTAGAAGTTGTTCATCAGTAAAATTCTTTTCTTTCAATTCAGCTATCACTCCATCAATTCCAATTTTATCTATTTTATCTAAACTCACTGTGAATTCAATAAGCTTGTCTTCTGCATTTATCCCTTCTGCAATCCCTGCAAGTATTTTCCTGTTATTAATTCGCAATTCATAATTCCCAATTCCCAATTTTCGGAACGCTTCATCATAAATCTGAATAAAGTCCAATTCATTCAGCAAACTATCGCTTCCCACCACATCCGCATCGCATTGCCAAAATTCACGGTATCGGCCTTTTTGAGGCCTATCCGCCCGCCACACAGGCTGCATTTGATAACGTTTGAATGGGAATGTGATTTCATTGCGATTCATGACTACATAGCGGGCGAAAGGAACAGTTAAATCATAACGAAGACCTTTTTCGGTAACCACCTTATTAAATTCTCTTTGGTTTTGGATTTTGGATTTTGGATTTTGTAATTGCTCCCAAGTTTCACCACTATTTAAAACCCTAAACAATAACTTATCCCCCTCGTCTCCATACTTTCCTTCCAATGTTGAAAGATTTTCCATGGTGGGAGTTTCTATAGGCATAAATCCATATTTTTTGAATACCGTTTCGATGGTGTTTAAAATATATTTACGCTTTTGTACTTCGGCTGGACCGAAATCGCGAGTGCCTTTAGGAATACTTGGTTTTTGTGCTGCCATAATATAAATGGCGAAAATAAGAGAATATTTCGAGCTTTAAAGCCTCCGCTTATTGCATTTCAAAAGCCGCATCCAAATATGTATAAATATCAACTGGCATATCATCCGCATTTTTTTCTCCTCTTTTATGTCCAAGTCTCACCACAATTAATTTTAAATCAGGAACGGCAAAAACATATTGTCCACGAATGCCACGCATATAAAAAATGGAATGACCCTTGTATTTCATTAACCACCATTGATAGCCATATTTGTCAATCTTTTGTCCATTATCGAAATCGGTTAAATCCGCAACGGCTAGTGATTGTTGAACATAAGAAGAATCCAGGATTTGTTGTCCATTCCAATTACCTTGCTGTATGTACAATTTTGCAATACGCGCATAATCACGTGCGGTTGAGTAAAAACAACAACTCACTTTTTCCATGTCTTTTTCATCTGTACTCCAAAAAGCTTTATCCTCAGCCCCAATTTTTTTCCATAATTTCTCAGATGCATAATCGGCAGGAGTTTTCCCAGTAGCTTTTTTCAATATCATTCCCAATAGTTGCGAGTCGCCTCCTTTGTAATGCCATACTTTTCCAGGTATTTCATTAATGGCAGCTTTTAACGTTAATTCGTTAACATCTGGACCGTAATAGGCTTCGGCAGGCCAATCAAATGGGCTTCCGTACCCTTCTTTAAAATTAAGACCACTGCTCATGGTAAGTAAATGTTTAATGGTAATCTGGGCTTTTTCACCTTCACCAAACTCCGATATGTAGTTAGATATCGGCTCATTTAAACTCTTAATTAATCCTTCCTTTAAAGCTATGCCAATTAAAATTGCATTAATGGACTTTGCCATTGAAAACGAATTTGTAACCGATTCTTCATTATACCCCTCCCAGTATTGTTCATATAATAAACTATCATGCTGAATAACTACAAAACCAACTGTTTTATACTTTATAAAATCACTAAGAAGATTTTCGCCAATGACTTGTTGATTATAACGCACACTTTGAGGCCAAGGTTGTGGGTTATCATTGTCAATTTCGTGGTACGGAAATAATTGTAATTCATCAATATCAGGACCAGATTTTCCGCTAAAAATAGTCATTGCTAGCACCTTGTTAACATACAAATTACCTGTAAATAGCAAGAATAACTCAACAGCAATTATTAAGACCAACAACACAATTAAAAAGCGTTTGAGAATATTTTGCATCGTTATAATTTTACAGCAAATTAACTTTATTTTACAATCAACCAAATAGATATTGCCAAAGGCAAAATATAAATCAGAAAAAATTCGCTACCATACATCCTTGATTGCAGATTTCTTGCATTAAGTTTGCGCCTCTTTTAACTCACCAGCAGTATGCAACAACCAGTAAAAATATCCAATGCCCTTATTTCAGTTTTTTATAAAGATGGCTTAGAGCCTTTGGCAAAGGCTTTACATCAATTGGGAGTAAACATCTACTCTACTGGAGGTACGCAAGAGTTTATTGAAAATTTGAATATACCTGTGCATGCTGTTGAGAATTTAACAGGCTACCCAAGCATTTTAGGCGGACGCGTAAAAACACTACATCCAAAAGTGTTTGGAGGAATTTTAGCAAGGCGCTCAAATACGCAAGACCAACAAGAAGTAAAAGAATTTGACATTCCATTTTTTGATTTGGTTGTAGTAGATTTATATCCATTTGAAGAAACAGTAAGGTCAACACAAGAAGAGTCCAAGATTATAGAAAAGATTGACATTGGCGGAGTTTCGTTAATTCGCGCTGCTGCAAAAAATTTTACCGATACCGTAATTATTTGCGATAAAAATAATTTTTCAATATTTGCAGAAACTTTATTGCAACAACAAGGGGAAACATTTATTGACCAGCGCAGAGCTTATGCTACCAAAGCATTTCACGTAACATCTGATTATGATGGGAAAATATATCAATATTTTACTACTGAAACAGCTACTGCATTTAAAGCAAGTGTTTCGCCCGCTAAGGTATTGCGCTATGGCGAAAATCCACACCAAAAAGGTATATTTTATGGAGACATAAATGAGTTGCTTAGCCAAAAACACGGCAAAGAATTATCCTACAATAACCTATTGGATATTGATGCTGCATTGAATTTAATAAATGATTTCACTGAGCCAACAGTTGCCATTTTAAAACACAACAATCCTTGTGGTGTGGCATCACGTGGTAGTATTTTGCAAGCATGGACAGATGCCTTAGCGGGAGACCCTGTTTCGGCATTTGGTGGTGTAATTGTAGCCAATAAACCTATTGACGAAGCAACAGCAAACGAAATAGATAAAATTTTTATGGAAGTATTAATTGCTCCAAGTTATGAAGGAAATGCACTTAGTATTTTACAATCGAAAAAAAACCGTGTCTTGCTACAACTCAATAGCAAAATGCCAACCAGAAAACAATTTCGCAGTTTATTAAATGGCGTTATTGAGCAAGATAAAAATGAAGTTATACTTACAAAAGACAACTTAATGCTGGTAACTAAAACTGCTGCGAACCAAACTTCACTAGACGATATGTTGTTTGCTGATAGAATTGTAAAACACGCTAAATCGAATACCATTGTGATCGTAAAAAACGCACAATTATTAGGAATAGGCTGCGGGCAAACATCACGTGTAGATGCTTTAAAACAAGCCATTTCTAAAGCACAAGGGTTTGAATTTGACTTAACTGGCGCAGTGATGAGCAGTGATGCATTTTTCCCATTTCCTGATTGTGTGGAGATTGCCGAAAATGCAGGTATTAAAAACGTTATTCAACCAGGTGGTTCTATTAAAGATGAAGCAAGTATTAACTATTGCAATCAACATGGAATTGCCATGTATTTTACTGGAATTAGGCATTTTAAACATTAAAATTTAATTAAAAAAATGGTGGTATTCGTAAAATATGAAAGCTATTCAAAATCAATTATCTGCAATAAGAAGCAAAATAATACGCAAGCTCTTGTTGGTGGCTAAAATGGCTATAATTATTTTAGGCACTAACAGCCAAATTATTTGATTGAAAAAACTGAATTTTTAATGGGTAATAACCAAATTAAAAAGCCAAAATAATCGGACCAGATTTTTCATCCACCCTCTCCAAAAAAAAAGCACTTCAAATAATTTAATAATTTTACTATACTTTGCAAGTTGTAATTTAACCATAAAAAGAACATACAAAAATGGGAATGTTTAGTTTCCTCACGCAGGATTTAGCCATAGATTTAGGAACAGCCAATACGCTGATTATACATAAGGATCAGGTAGTTGTGGATGAGCCATCCATTATTGCCATCAATAGAAGAACGGGAAATGTAATAGCCGTTGGAAGCCAAGCACAACAAATGCACGGCAAGGCACACGAAGATATTAAGACCATTCGCCCATTAAAAGATGGAGTAATTGCCGATTTTAACGCAGCCGAGCACATGATAAGAGGCATGATTGCCATGATTCAACAAGGTAATAGATTTATAAAACCTCAGCAACGTATGGTTATTTGCATCCCATCAGGTATTACCGAAGTTGAAAAACGTGCAGTAAAAGACAGTGCAGAGCGCGCTGGTGCAAAAGAAGTATATTTAATTCACGAACCTATGGCCGCAGCAATTGGTATTGGGATTGATGTATTTGAGCCAATGGGAAATATGATTATTGATATTGGAGGTGGAACTACCGAAATTGCTGTAATAGCCCTTGCTGGTATCGTTTGTGACCAATCAATTCGTGTTGCTGGTGATGAATTTACAGAAGACATTTTGGATTATATGCGCAGGCAACATAACCTGCTTGTGGGCGAGCGTACTGCCGAAAGAATTAAAATTGAAGTAGGAGCTGCCCAAACTGAACTCGAAAACCCTCCACCCGATTTTGCTGTGAATGGAAGAGATTTGATGACAGGCATTCCGAAGCAGATTACTGTTTCCTATAGCGAAGTTGCAGCTGCCTTAGATAAATCAATTTCTAAAATTGAAGAAGCTGTATTAAGAGCATTGGAATTAACACCTCCCGAATTATCTGCTGATATTTACTCAACGGGGCTGTATTTAACTGGCGGTGGTGCATTGCTTAGAGGACTAGATAAACGAATTTCGCAAAAAACAAAATTACCAGTGCATGTTGCCGATGATCCACTTAGAGCCGTAGTAAGAGGAACGGGTATGGCCCTCAAAAATTTGAAGAACTTTAAATTTTTAATGACTTAGACCGTAAATTGAGATTAGCCATCAATAATGTAGTCTTGCTTTTAATGCTAAGAAATGGATTTTTTGGTAGAACATTATCAACTCTGCCAGCACTTTTAATCTCTAATTCTACATTATTAATTAGCGAAGCAACAAATGCGTAACCTCATATTCTTCATTTATAAGTATTACGTTTTCTTCATTTTTTTTATACTTGAGGTATTGGCTTTTGTTATCATCTACCGATTTAATAATTACCAAAAAGCAAACTTTGTAAACTATACAACGGGGGTTACTAGTTCATTTTATACCGCTGTTAGCAATACCAATGAGTATTTTAGTCTTCGCGGTGTAAATGATAGCTTACAGGCAGAAAATGCACGTTTGCGTTCACAGTTACTAACATCCTACTACAAAAATAATTTTGTGCCTACCCAAGTAAATGATACTGTTTACAAGCAACAATACGATTATATACCCGCACAAGTAGTAAGCAATTCCGTTACCAAAAGAAACAATTACATCACACTCAACAGAGGAAAATTGCATGGCATAACACCCGAAATGGGCGTTATCAGTGAAAATGGAATTGTGGGAATTGTAATGAATGTTTCAGACCATTATAGTACAGTACTTTCTTTGTTAAACAACAATTGTAAAATAAGTGCTAAAATAGAAAAAAATGGAGCCTTTGGCTCTCTTGTTTGGGAAGGAGACAATCCTCGATTTGCTGCCTTAAAAGATGTGAATAAACACGTACCACTCATGACCAATGATGTTGTTATTACAAGTAATTTTTCAACCATTTTTCCAGAAGGGATTGCTATCGGCAGAATCTACTCGCATACATTAGATGCTGGCGATAATTTTCACACCATAAAGGTAGAATTAAATACTGATTTTTCTACCGTTTCAACAGTGTACGTAATTCAAAATTTACTTAAAAAAGAACAGCAACAATTAGAAGCAACAATAGTAAGAAGTGGTAATTAATATTTTAACATACTTGTTTAAATTCATTGGACTCTTGCTGTTGCAATTGCTTGTAATTAATAATATTGGACTTAGCAGCTATATTAATCCATATATCTATGTTGCTTTTATTCTTTTGCTTCCAATAAACACCAAGCCTTGGCATGTAGTTATTATTTCATTTTTAACCGGTGCTGTAATTGATGCCTTTTCCAGCACCCCAGGTTTACATATAGCCGCTTGTAATTTCATGGGTTTTATACGAATTCATTATCTTAGAGTCACCACAACCAAAGAAGATAGAGAAGGGACCCATATTCCTTCAATTTCGCAAAAAGGAGTCGTATGGTTTTCTGTGTATGCATTCGTTCTGATATTTATTCACCATATATTATTGTTCTTTTTAGAAATATATGGCTTTCAAGAGTTTTTTGCAACACTCTCTAGGGTATTTCTAAGCACGTTTGTCACACTACTCATAATAATAGTTGGTCAGCTACTATTTTTCAAAGCTGAAAAACGAAATGGATAACTTGCTCAGACGGAATGTACTTATTGCTATCTTTGTTGCATTGGCATTGGTTTATGTAGTTCGGCTCGCCTTTTTGCAATTGCTAGATGATTCTTACCTCCGTTCGGCTCAACAAAATGTGCTAAATGAACAAACCATTTACCCTGCACGCGGATTAGTTTATGATCGTAATGGAGATTTGCTTGTTTACAATGATGCCGTTTATGACTTGATGGTCATTCCCGACCAAGTAATAAATCTAGACACTAATGAATTTTGTAGAATATTGGGTATTTCTAAAGAAGGTTTTATTCAACGTTTCGAAAAATTGAAACGAAGCAAGGGTTATGCTCCATATCGAGAACAAATTTTTGAAAAACAATTGAGCATTCAAACCTATGCTACCTTTCAGGAAAAAATGTTCGATTTTTTGGGTTTTACCACCATTGTAAGAACCGATAGGAAATATAAATTCAGCGATGCTGCCCACGTAATGGGTTATATTGGTGAAGTTACCGACAGGGATATTGAAAAAAGTGGTGAATATTATAGAATGGGTGATTTTATAGGTATAAGTGGCGTAGAACGGTCGTATGAAGAAACACTAAGAGGTAAAAAAGGAATCAAGTATATATTGGTTGACTCTAAAAACAGAACACAAGGTCGTTACAAAGAAGGAGAATTTGATACTCCTGCTGTCGCAGGAAAAAATATAGAATTATCAATTGACCACAAATTACAAGCATTGGGTGAATTGTTACTCAAAAATAAAATTGGAAGTATAGTAGCCATCGAACCATCAACAGGCGAAATACTGGCATTGGTAGCAAGCCCAACTTACGATCCAAACTTATTTGTGGGCAGGGAGAGGGGAAATAATTACATGAAATTGCTAAGTGACCCATCTAAACCGTTGTTTAATAGACCACTTTCAGCACCCTACCCTCCTGGTTCGATTTTTAAAGTATTGATGGCCCTTACTGGTCAACAAGAAGGTGTACTTAAACCAACAACAAGTTATGGCTGCCATAACGGTTATATGTTTGTAGGCTGCCACCCACATAGTTCACCATTAGCACTAAGAGCTGCAATTGCTGTTTCGTGTAATGCTTATTTTTGTCAAGTATACCGCAGCGTGGTAAACAACTTGCGCTACCCAAAAGCAGAATTGGCCTATAACAATTTTCATAAACACATGGCAAGTTTTGGATTGGGGAAAAAATTAGGCGTTGATTTGTATGGGGAAGGCGGTGGCTTGTTACCCACATCCGAATATTACGACAGAATTTATGGGAGATACAGATGGCAGGCTACCACCACCATTTCACTGGGAATAGGGCAAGGTGAATTGGGAATTACACCGTTGCAAATGGCCAATGCTACAGCTGCTATTGCCAATAAAGGCTATTGGATTACCCCGCATATTGTTAAAACAATTGAAAACAAATCCAATCCTAATTTGGTGTTTTTAACTAAAAACTGGACCACAATAGACACTTCTTATTTTCAGGTAGTGATAGATGGGATGCTAGACGTGGTAGAAGCTGGAACAGCAAGAGTGGCCAGAATCCCAGGAATAGAGATTTGCGGCAAAACAGGAACAGCCCAAAATCCGCATGGAAAGGATCATTCCATATTTTTTGCTTTTGCGCCAAAAAAAAATCCTAAAATTGCCATTGCTGTAATTGTAGAAAATGCAGGATTTGGTGCTACATGGGCTGCTCCAATTGCTAGCCTTATGATGGAGCAATACCTTACTGGAAAGCATAATACTAGGAAACCGATGCTTGATAGAATGTTAAATGCAGATTTAATTCACAAACATGATACAACAACCAAAACCATCAAAAATTGATTGGCTAACGCTCGTGTTGTATTACGCCTTTGTTACTGCAGGTTTATTATGCATTTATGCCTCAATTTACAAAGAAAGCAATCCGCATATTTATGATACAACAATGAATTATGGCCGGCAACTTATTTGGATTGGAGTATCATCCTTCATCGGACTACTCATTTTGCTAGTAGACGAAAAATTTTTTTATGCATTTGCTTACCCTATTTATGCTATTTGTATACTATTACTTTTGGCAGTACTTGCTTTTGCTACCACAGTAAAAGGTTCAAGTTCATGGATTGAAATTGGTGGGTTTAGAATGCAACCTGCAGAGTTTGCCAAATTTGGTGCCTCACTTGCACTTGCTCGATATTTGAGTGGTTTCAACATAAAATTTGATGATAAAAAAACCCAGCTCACCACGGGTACAATTATTGTTTTACCCATGCTTATAATCTTGTTACAAAATGAAACAGGAAGTGCCCTGGTTTTTGCTTCTTTTATCTTTATGCTTTATAGAGAAGGGTTACCTGGTTATTTTCTGTTTATAGGTTTAATCATGGGATTGTTAGCTGTGTTGGCTTTACTTTTCCCCTCCTTTTATCTCATTATTGGAATTGTAATTATTACTGGATTATTTACCTTCATTATTCGAAGAAATAAACAAAACTTACTCATTGTTGCAGGTGTTGCATTGTTGTCAATTGCTTACATAAGTAGCATTGGTTATGCTTTTGAAAATGTGTTGCAACAACATCAAAAATCTAGGATAAATGTTTTGCTGGGAAAGGAAGCCGATTTAAAAGGTGCAGGTTACAATGTACATCAATCAAAAATAGCAATTGGATCTGGTGGATTGCTAGGCAAAGGCTTTTTAGAAGGAACACAAAACAAATTTAGGTTTGTGCCAGAGCAAAGCACAGATTTTATTTTTTGTACAATTGGTGAAGAGTATGGTTTTGTAGGCTCTACTTTGTTTATTATTTTATATGTATTGTTGCTTTGGCGAATTTTAGTAATGGCCGAAAGGCAAAGGCAAAAATTTAACCGCATCTATGGCTACTGCGTAGCTTCAATCCTGTTTTTTCACTTTGCCATAAATATTGGAATGACTCTGGGCTTATTACCTGTAATAGGTATTCCATTGCCCTTTTTTAGTTACGGGGGCTCGGCATTAATAAGCTTTACTATTTTACTATTTATTTTTATAAGGCTTGATGCCAATAGGCAGAATGAACTAAGAGGTGCGTTTGAATAACTGTACCGTAATAATGTAAATTTAAAAAAAACTCAAGTTAGTTTATATAATTTATTAAGTTTTTTTATTTTTTTATTAAAAAGTAATTAACTTGCATTTGGAGATGCAATCTTTTAATACAATTTGTGAGTGTAAAAATTAAAAAAGATTTTACTTTTATGGTTCAAAAAAGATCGTAAACGTAAAAAGAATTTTAAATTTATGAATGCTTCAATTTTTTTATCTAGATGAATAATAATAATTACATATTTACGATAATTCCTGCTCCTTGGAAAAGTACTGTTTGGAACGAATGATTCTTAACTAAAACTATTATCTCAAACACTTCCTTAATATTATAAGTTTTAAAAAGGGTGGTATGATAATAATACACAAATCTGTATACTTAAAAAACTATTTTATATGAAAAATTAACTTGAATTTTTATGAAAAAACAATTACAACTATTTAGCAATCGAGTGGCTCGCATGTTGGGACTCACATTGCTGAGTTTAGGCTCTAGCATCACTTTGCTCTACGCCCAAACCATTTTAATTGACTCCGCTGGTGCAGGAGGCTTTGAACTAGGTGCTGACTTTGCAACAAATGGGTGGACAGAGGTAAATGGAACAGCAACCAATAAATGGTTTGTTGGAAACGCATCCACCCCATTTTCTGGCTCAAGGAGTGCGTTTGTTGATAATGGAACTGGTTCAACAAATGCATACGATATCACCACTGCTTCC
>Ga0105045_10001189_pt1 | contig 20990 bp, 18 predicted proteins | sample MAT02_FD_78089 | JGI IMG/M metagenome (GOLD analysis project Ga0105045, IMG submission 78089) | Freshwater microbial communities from Lake Fryxell liftoff mats and glacier meltwater in Antarctica - MAT-02 (megahit assembly) | ecosystem: Environmental > Aquatic > Freshwater > Ice > Liftoff... | reverse complement strand
GTTCTGGTATTCCTTCCAGCCGCTGCCAGCCAAGTAGCCGCGCACCACGGCCTCAACCGGCAAGGGCTTGAGCCGCTGTACCAGCATGGACCGGCCGCGAACCTGCGCTTTTTCCGACGCGGTGACGACCGATTCCGGCGCGTCGCCGGTCAGGTGATTAAGGCAGATTGCACTCAGTTGGTCGAACCAGAACAGCGCCATTTGTGTGAGCAGCGCGCCTTTGCCCGGAATCGGCTGATCCAGGATGACGTCGAAGGCGCTCAACCGGTCACTGGCGACCATCAGAATGCGATCGTCGCCGACCGCGTAGTTGTCGCGCACCTTGCCGCGTGCGAGCAGGGGCAAGGACTGGATGGTGGAGGTGTGCACAAGGGAATCGGCATCGGGCATCGACCGATTCTAGGAGCCTGCAAGCCACCAGACCGCAAGAGGGAAGCTCGGCGTTAGCACTGCCGACGTGCCCGCCAGGCAATTACTGCACGACCTGCGCCAACTCGCCGCGCGCATACTGCCCAGCGACATACTTCAGACTGTTGCCCTTGATCTTGCTGCCCTGGCCTTCGCAGCCGAACTGCTGATAACGCTGCTTGCACACCTGCTTGGCCGCTTCGCGCGCTGGCTTGAGCCAGTCGCGGGGATCGAATTTATCGGGGTGTTCGGCCATATATTTGCGCACTGCGCCGGTCATCGCCAGTCGCACATCGGTGTCGATGTTGACCTTGCGCACACCGAACTGGATCGCCTTCTGAATCTCTTCGACCGGCACGCCATAGGTTTCCTTCATATCGCCGCCATACTGGCGAATGATGGCCAACAGGTCTTGCGGCACCGACGAGGAGCCGTGCATCACCAGGTGGGTGTTGGGCAAGCGGCGATGGATCTCCTTGATGCGCTCGATTGCCAGGATGTCACCGGTGGGCTTGCGGGTGAACTTGTAGGCGCCATGGCTGGTGCCAATCGCAATGGCCAGCGCGTCGAGTTGGGTGCGGCGCACGAAGTCGGCGGCCTGCTCCGGGTCGGTCAGCAATTGCTCGCGCGTCATCGTGGCGTCGGTGCCGTGGTCATCTTCCTTGTCCCCGCGCATGGTTTCCAGGGAGCCCAGGCAACCGAGTTCACCCTCCACCGTGACGCCCGTGGCATGCGCCAGGTCGACCACTCTGCGCGTGACTTCGACGTTGTAGTCGTAGCTGGCAATGGTCTTGCCGTCGGCTTCCAGCGAGCCGTCCATCATGACCGAGCTGAACCCCAGGTCGATCGCGCCCTTGCACACGTCCGGGCTCTGACCATGGTCCTGGTGCATGACCAGCGGAATATGCGGATAGGACTCGATGGCAGCGGCGATCAGGTGCTTGATGAAGGCCTCGCCGGCGTATTTGCGCGCCCCGGCGCTGGCTTGCAGGATCACTGGTGCGCCGACCTCGTCGGCGGCGGACATCACGGCCTGCACCTGTTCCAGGTTGTTCACATTGAAAGCCGGAATGCCGTAGCCATTGGCGGCGGCATGGTCCAGCAACTCACGCATCGAAACGAGTGCCATGGTAGAAATCCCCCAGAGTTGACGAAGCGCAATAACAACAAAGCCAGCGGCGCGCGACGCGACGGGTTGCCGGTAACTCACCTGTCATCAAACGATTCTAGCCCGGCCCGTGGGATGCCCCTTGGCCTTAATGGGCAGTTAAGGCTGTCTGGCGAGACTGCGCGGATGCTGCCTGTCATTGCTCCCCATCTGTTTCCCACACACCCTGCCCGGACTTGGCGCCCGATGGCGTGGTTGACGCTCGCGCTTTTCGCCGTCATCGTCGCCTGGGACCTCTCCGGCCTGGATCTCGTCATGGCGCGCTGGTTAGGCTCGCCAACCGGGTTCGCACTGCGCGACCACTGGCTCTGGTCCAAGGTGCTGCATCAAGGCGCACGCCGGGTCGCCTGGGCCTTGCAGTTGGTGTTGTTGCTGGCAATCTGGTGGCCGTTCGGCGTATTACGCCAGCTCAGCCGCCGCGAACGCGCCACGATGTTTATCACCGCGATGCTGATTCTGCTGGTCGTCTCCAGCTTCAAGAACCTCAACACGACGAGCTGCCCCTGGGATCTGGCCGAGTTCGGCGGCAGTGCGCGTTACGTGTCGCACTGGAGCTGGGGGCTGAACGACGGCGGTGTCGGCCGCTGTTTCCCGGCCGGCCACGCGTCTGCCGCATTCTGTTTCCTGCCCGGTTACTTCTGGCTGCGCGAGAAGGCACCCCGGCAGGCCCGAGTCTGGCTCATCGCCACGCTGATAGCCGCCATGACCATCGGCCTGGCGCAACAGGTCCGTGGCGCGCACTACCTCAGTCACACCTTGTGGACCGGCTGGGTCAGCTGGGTGGTTACCTTGCTGGCCTACTCCGCGGTGCAGCTGCGGCGCTCCTGAAGCCCCGGTGCACAGCAGGCACCAGGGCTCTCAAGCCACGCGGCAGATCTTGAGCATGTTGGTGCCGCCGGGGGCACCCATCGGTTCACCACAGGTGATGGCATAGACATCGCCGCTTTGCACGATGTTGCGCGACTTCAGATGGTTTTCTGCTTCGACCAGCGCGGCGTCGCGGTCCAGGTTGTCGTCCATCAGCAAAGGGCGCACGTTACGGTACAAGGCCATCTTGCGTTGTGTGGCCACGCGCGGCGTCAGCGCATAGATCGGCACCTGGATCAGGTGGCGACTCATCCACAGCGCGGTCGAGCCGCTGTCGGTCAGCGCAACGATGGCTTTGGCACCCATGTGGTAGGCCGTGAACAACGCGCCCATGGCAATCGACTGGTCGATGCGCCCAAACGTCTTGCCCATGAAGTCGGCCTCGAAGTTGACCACCTCGTGCGACTCCGCCGCATGGCAGATCTTAGCCATCTCGACCACCGTCTCCAGCGGATACTTGCCAGCTGCGGTTTCGGCCGACAACATCACTGCGTCGGTGCCGTCGAGCACCGCATTGGCAACGTCACTGACCTCGGCGCGGGTCGGCACCGGGTTGGTGATCATCGACTCCATCATCTGGGTCGCGGTAATCACCACCTTGTCGTGTTCACGGGCCAGCTTGATCATGCGCTTTTGCAGCGCCGGCACCGCCGCATTACCGACCTCGATGGCGAGGTCGCCCCGCGCGACCATGATGCCGTCGCTGGCCAGCAGGATTTCGAGCAGCCTGGGGATCGCCTCGGCGCGCTCGATCTTTGCGATCAGGCCCGGGCGGTAATTCAGGTCTGCGGCGGCCACGTTGCACAACTGGCGCGCCATCTCCATATCGGTCGCGTTTTTCGGAAAACTCACTGCGACATAGTCGGCCTTCAGGCCCATGGCGGTGCGAATGTCGTCCATGTCCTTGGCGGTGAGCGCGGGCGCGGTCAAACCACCGCCGAGCTTGTTGATGCCCTTGTTGTTGGACAACGCGCCGCCGATCTTGACCGTGGTGTGCACCGCGTCGCCCCGGATCGCGTCGACATGGAGCACGATCAGTCCATCGTTGAGCAACAAGGTGTCACCGACCTTCACCTCACGCGGCAAGGATTTGTAGTCCAGTCCCACGGCGTCTGCATTGCCCGGTTCGGACCGCGTCGCGTCAAGCACGAATGCGGCACCGGCCTGCAGCATGACCTTGCCGTCGGTGAACTTGCCCACACGGATCTTCGGGCCCTGCAGGTCAGCCATGATGGCGACTTCACGCCCCGCGCGCACGGCAGCCTCGCGCACCAGCTGCGCCCGGTTGATGTGGTCCTGCGCAACGCCATGGCTGAAGTTGAGTCTCACCACGTTGACCCCGGCCCGGATCATCTTTTCGAGCAAATCGGGATCGCTGGAGGCAGGTCCGAGGGTGGCAACAATCTTGGTGGCGCGGCGAATGGCCATGGTCAGTCTCTCATGTGGTTTTGCGCGATTCTCCCATCGAAGCGGTTACCGCCCGGTTATCGTCCGGCTACGGCGCGATATGGGTGGCTGTCAGGCCAGCGTGGGTGTGGGGCCGAAGTCAGCCCTTGGCGCGTCGCTCGAGAATCTCGAACGCCGGCAAGGTTTTGCCCTCTAGCACTTCGAGGAAGGCACCTCCGCCGGTGGAGATGTAGTCGATTTTCTTTTCGATGCCGTATTTGGCGATCGCCGCCACCGTGTCGCCGCCACCGGCGATCGAGAACGCATCGCTGTCGGCGATCGCCCTTGCGATGCGTTTGGTGCCGGCCTCGAACGCGGCGAACTCAAACACACCCACCGGCCCGTTCCAGACGATGGTGCCGGCCGACGCGATCTGCTCAGCCAGTTGCTGGGCGGTCTGCGGGCCGATGTCCAGAATCATGTCGTCGTCCAGCACGTCGGCTGCCGCCTTGACCATGGCCTTGGCGTCGGACTTCAACTCCTTGGCTGTCACCACATCGATCGGAATCGGCACTGCCGCGCCCCGCGCCGTCATCGACAGGATCACCGCCTGGGCCTCAGCCAGCAGAGCCGGTTCGGCAAGGCTTTTGCCGATCTTCAGGCCTGCGGCCAGCATGAAGGTGTTGGCGATACCACCGCCAACGATCAGCTGATCGACGTTGTCGGCCAGCGTCTTGAGGACCGTCAGCTTGGTCGACACCTTGGAGCCGGCAACAATCGCCACCAACGGTCGCTTCGGATTGGTCAATGCCTTGGTAATGGCGTCGATCTCGGCCGCCAGCAGCGGGCCGGCGCATGCCACCGGCGCGAACTGGGCGATACCGTAGGTGCTGGCCTCGGCTCGGTGCGCAGTACCAAACGCGTCGTGTACAAAGATGTCGCACAGCGCGGCCATCTGGCGGGCCAGGGTTTCGTTGTTCTTTTTCTCGCCAACATTGATGCGGCAGTTCTCCAGCATGACCAGCTCACCGGGCTTGAGCGCGCGGCCATCGAGCAACACGCCATCGACCCAGTTGGAGATCAGCGGCACGTCGCGACCCAACAACTCACCCAGCCGCTCGGCCACCGGAGCCAACGAATCGGCAGGCGTAAAACTGCCTTCGCTGGGCCGACCCAGGTGTGAGGTCACCATCACTGCCGCACCCGCTTCCAGCGCCATCGCGATGCATCCCACCGATGCGCGGATGCGGGAATCTTCGGTGATCTTTCCGTTGTCATCCTGTGGCACGTTGAGGTCGGCCCGGATGAAAACCCGCTTGCCGGCGACAGCGCCGCTGGCGCACAAATCGGAGAAACGGATGAATTCCATGGCGCACACTCCCCTACAGTCGAAAGAGGCAAATTGTAGGTTCCGAGCAAGGCCCAGACCCTGCGCTACCCCGATTGCACTCACCGGCAGGCGGCGAACCAGTCCAACTCTTTGCGATACAGGCTGGTCTGCACGTCCGCCAACCCCAGCATGGCGTGGAACAGGTTGTCGTGCGACAAGGCGCTGCCTGCCTGCTGGCGCAGGCAATCCTTGCGCAAATTCAGGCGTTGCGCCATGGCCGAAGAGATCCAGCTGAGCATCGGCACATGGGTCTGGGTACTGGGTGCCAGCGCATACGGCAGGCCATGCAGGTAGAGATTGTTTTCGCCCAGCGACTCGCCGTGGTCCGACACATAGAGCATCGCCGTGTCGTGCGCGCTGGTCGCCGCCTTGTCAGCCAGCCAACGGGCCAACCCCGCCAGCACATGGTCGGTGTAGACAATGGTGTTGTCGTAAGCGTTGACCAAGTGCTCGCGCGGGCAACTCTGCAGCACGTTGCTGGTGCACTCGGGCAGGAATTTCTTGAATCCACTGGGTACCCGCTTGAAGTAGGCTGGTCCGTGGCTGCCCATCTGATGCAGTACCAGCACCACACCGCGGGCGCGGCGCTGCGGGTCAAGCGCGGCAATGCGCTGATCCAGGTCGGACAGCAACACCTCGTCAAAGCACTCGCCATCGGCACACAGTCCCGGCGTCTTCTGACCGAAGGTGTTGACCTGCGCGACCCGGTCACACAGGCCCTTGCATCCAGATTGGTTGTCGATCCACAGCACCGCCAGTCCGGCGCGCTGCAGCACGTCCAGCAGGTTTTCATACGGCTGGCGGATCGACGCGAAAGCCTCTTTGCCCAGATGCGAGAACATGCACGGCAACGAGGCCTGGGTGTTGGTGCCACAGGATCGTACGTCGGTGTAGTACGTCAGCGCTGGCCCCTCGGCGGCGAGGCGGGACAGCTGGGGGTTGGTGTCCCGGCCATACCCCCCCAGCGAGAAATTGGCGGCGCGCGCCGTCTCTCCCACCACCAGCACCACCAGCGGCGCGCGCTGTGTCAGGGCATGGGTCGGACCCAGGCTGGCATCGAGCCCGATCGGCTGCAGGGTGCGACTGACATGCAAAAGCCGGTCCGAGGCCAGCTTGCCGCTGGCATACAGGGTATTGAAGGGATTGACCAGGTAACGCGCCTGCTTGTGGTTGCGCATCAGCGAGGCCAGGTCCTGGAACGCCAGCAGCGTCACGCCCACGACGACCAGCAAGGCCACGACCGCGCCAACCAGGTTACGCAAGGCCTGTGGTGCCCAACGGCGCGTTACAACCGGCTGGCGCAGCAACCACCAGCCCGGCAGAATCGCGATCACGCCCAGGCTCAGCGCCATCGGCCAGGACAGCAGGTCGCGCACTTCGCGCACATCGGTGTTGGCAACGTTGGCCATCATCGTGGCATCGATCACCACACCGTACTGCCACATGAAATAGCTGTTGACCGCAGCGATGAGCAACATCAGCAGCAAGACCGGTTTGAGCACCCGTTTCCACGCCACCAAGCTCAGCAGCATCGTCTGCGCCGCGACAATCCAGATGAACATGCCGGCGGCAAACAGCACTCCACGCCAGCCGGCGAATTCGGGCAAGGGCCAGACTGTGCGCCACAGCGGCAAGTTTCCCACCAGTGCAAGCCAGCAACTGACCAGCAGGATCAGCGCGGCCGGACGCCAGGCGCTGCTCGGCGCTCGGGACTCAGCCTTGCGCGCCTTTGAGAACATCATCCAGACTCCATTCGATGGCAAAACAATGGGGGGTCGGTGCCGCTGCGACATCGCGCACCAGACGTGCACCGTGCAGGGCCGCGATACGCTCCACCAGTCGCAAGCCCAGTCCCAGATGGTCCTGTGCACCGTCAATCGATGGTGCCGGACCCCCGCGGCTGGTGCCGCTGTCGCAAACAGCCAGTCGTATCACCTGCGCCACGCGCTCGACGGTCACCACCACCTGGGTGCCGGCCGCAGTATGCGCCAGCGCGTTGTCGATCAGGTTGCGCAAAGCCAGTTCGAGCAGCAGCGGATTGCCCTGTACCTGTACCGGGCCACCGCTACTGCGCAGCTCCAGCCCATGGCCACTGTCATGGCTGGCCTGTGCAAACCCGGCCATCACCTGGGCCGCCAAGGTATTCACGCAGACCGGTTGCAGTGCGGCGTGGTCCGCACGCTGGGCACGCGCCAGATCCAGCAACTGCGCCAGAATCTGGCCCGCGCGCAACGATTCCTGCTGCAAACCTTCCAGCGCCCGAGCCCGACCGTCGGCATCGGGATGCAGCGCCGCGACCTCGGCCTGCAGCGCAATCGCCGCCAGCGGGGTACGCAGCTCATGCGCCACATCGGAGGCAAACGCCCGCTCGGCCTGCGCCTGCGATTGCAAGCGGCTGACCAAACCGTTGATCGCTGCCACCGTGCTCGTGAACTCTGCGTACCCGTGGGATGCATCCAGACGCTCGGAGCGCGGCAAATCGAGCGCCGCGACCCGGCGCGACAGCGCATGCAGTGGCCGCAAACCGCGCCGGATCGCCCACCACAATAGCAGGGCAACCAATGGCAGTACGACCAAGGAGGGTCGCGCGATCGTGAATGTGACTTCCCGCACGATGCGGGTCGGCTGATCCAGATCGATCATCGTCGTCACCTTGCGACTGCCATCGGGACGTTGCGCCGAGAAACTGCGCCAGTGCCGGGGCTGCTGGTCCGGCCCCTGGCGCACCACCGTGGTCGCGTACCCGTCCGGAAACTGCACCTGCACGCGCTGCTCCGGGGCACGGGTGTCGGACACCAGTACGCCGTTCTCCCACACCAGTACCGCCACACTGCTGGCCAACTTCAAATGTCGCCCCGATGGAATGGAGGTGTCCTGCGTGACAGCGGAGTGTCGCGACGCCGGGTCGGCAGTGCCAATGGCCGGTAGCTGCAACAGCACATTCGCGGCCGACGCCAGGTGTCCATCGGTGATTTCACCGGCCTCATGCAGGCCGGCAAAATACGATGCCAGCATCAGGGCCAACCAGGCTGCAGCCAATGCCACCAGAGTCCATCGCCACAAATGGCGCGCCAGGCTGGGCCGCTTCATCGCGGGTCGTCGCGCGGAACGAAATATCCGACGCCCCGCATGGTCTTGATCAGGTCGGCACCGAGCTTGCGCCGCAGATGGTGCACGTGAACCTCGATCGCATTGCTGTCGAGTTCCTCGCCAAACCCGTACAACGCCGCCTCCAGCCGCGACTTGGACAAGACCTGCGGCCGGGACTCGATCAGGGTCTGGAGCAACGCAAATTCCTTGACGCCCAGTGCCACCGCCTGGCCTGCCTGCGCAACGGTGCGCGCCGCCGGATCGATTTCCAGATCGCGGTAAATCAGCAAGGCGCTGGCGCGACCCGCGCTGCGTCGCAGCATCGCACGCAATCGCGCCAGCAACTCCTGCGGGTCGAAAGGCTTGACCAGGTAGTCGTCGGCACCGCCATCCAGGCCGGCCACGCGCTGGTCGATGCCATCGCGGGCGGTCATGATCAGCACCGGCATGTCAGCGCGCGGAAGTGCCAACCCACCCGAGGCCGGAGCGGCGCGCACCTGCGTGAGCAGCCGCACGCCATCGCCGTCGGGCAGGCCGAGGTCAAGCAGCATGGCGTCGAACGGCTCGGCCCGCAAAGCCGACCAGGCCCGCGCCAGCGTCCTACATACATCCACGGCATAACCGGCCAGCCGCAGCGACACCTGCAAGGCATCGGCAATCGCCAAATCATCTTCCACCACCAGGATACGCATCGCTCCGAGCATATGCCAGCGACCGATGGGCAAGGGCATTGTCCGTGCCCCGCCCTTGGGCATAAGACGGCCTTAAGCCAGCGCATGACACGATGCGCGACGTGAACGCTATGCGGACCCGGCGCAGCGGTCTACCAGCCCAGGCCCAGGTGCAGCGGCAGGTAGACGGCCATGCCGGCAACAATCGTGAACAGGACATCCTTGCGCCAGAAAAAGACTGCGGCGCCCATCGCAGCGGCATACAACCGGGCATCGCGCCAGGTCTCGATCAGCGCGTCCTGGACCGTCACCACCTCGGGCAGCACGACAGCGGCCAGCGCCGCAATCGGCGCGTATTGCAGACCGCGCTGGGCCCAATGCGGCAAGGTCCAGGTACGGTTGACGAACAGGAAGAAGCCTCGCGCAAGCACCGTCACCACGGCAAGCCCGAGCACGATCAACACCGTATGCCCGTAGAAGTCGTTCACAAGGTCGGCCTTCGCGCTGCCCATCGCGCAGTTGGGCGCAAGCTGGCTTGGGGATTCATGCATTACCCCCCGGCAAACGGGCAGCTTGCCACTTTTCCATCGTCAGGCACAGCACAGTGGCTGCGCCAATGGCCACAATGATGTTGAGCTTGAGCGGCAATGCGATTGCAGCCACAGCTACTGCGCCGGCCACTGCGGCCGAGAGGATGCGCAGGCGTGTGGTGGCCAGGGAACACAAGATACCGATCAGACACAAGATGCCGGCAAAGCCCAGGCCCCAGGTCTGCGGGACAAAATTGGCCAGCGCCACGCCCGCCAGGCTCGAACCGATCCAGGAGCCCCAATTGATGAGGTTGCTTCCCGCAAGATAGGCCTGCTCGTCCAGCTTGCCAGCCGCGTCAACCGAAGGATGCGGATACCGCCGCACGAACATCACGTAACTCAGGTCCGCGGTGAAATAGCCCGTCACCACACGTTGCCAGGTCGGCAGATGGGTGAAGTAGTGGTGCAGGTGCAAGCTGAACACCACAAAACGCAGGTTCACGCAAAACCCGGTGGCCCAGATCACCCACAGCGGCGCGCCAGCCAGGATGAGCGGAATTGCCGCCAACTGGGCGCTGCCGGCGAACACGATCAGTGCCATCAGCAAGGATTCGAACAGCCCGATGCCGGACTTCACCATCGCCACACCCGTCATCAGGCCCCAGGCCGCGATGCCCGGTGCTGTCCCCCTGAACTCCCGGATGCCGATCCGAAATGCGGGGTGGCGGTAATACAGAGGCAGAAAAAACATCGGCGACCCGGCGGCTCACGGGAGCGACTTCGCGCTGCGCGCTGCGTTATTCGCCTTGGGAACGGCCCGGCGGCTCATGGGAGCGACTTCGCGCTGCGCGCTGCGTTATTCGCCTTGGGAACGGCCCGGCGGCTCATGGGAGTACCTTCGTCATGCGCGCGCCAACGCTCAGCGATTGGCCGCGCAGGAACTCGGCCACCGGCAGGCGTCTGCCGCCGGCGCGCTGCAGTTCCAGCAGCCGCAGCATGCCATCGCCACATGCGACCGCGATGCCGGTTGCGTCCGCCGCCAGTACAGTGCCCGGTGGCTGGGTCGGGTCGCCGCTGGCGACTTGCGCCTGGGCGCGCCAGAGTTTGAACGTATCCGAGCCCAGCGTGGTCCAGGCACCGGGGTTGGGGTCGAACGCACGGATGCTGCGCTCGATCTGTTGCGCGCTGGCGTTCCAGTCCACCTGGGCCTGCGCCTTGCTCACCTTGTCGGCATAACAAACCCCTGCCATTCCCTGTGGCTGCGATGGCAACGTGCCCGTGTCGGCCAGCGCCAGGGCTCGCACGATCAGCTGCGCACCGCGATCGGCCAGTCGGTCCTGCAAGCTGCCCGTGGTGTCGGCCTGCGGGCCCGCGTGACCAATCGGCAAGGCCTCGCACATCACGATTGCACCGGTATCCAGCCCGGCGTCCATCTGCATGATGCAGACACCGGTCCGGGCATCGCCGGCCTCGATCGCCCGGTGGATCGGCGCAGCGCCGCGCCAGCGTGGCAGCAGCGAGGCATGGATGTTCAGGCAACCCAGTCCGGCATCGCCGCTACCCCCAGGCTGCTCCATCGTATCGAGCAGCCACTGCGGCAGGATCAGCCCATAGGCTGCCACGACCATCGCATCGGCACGGACTGCCACGATCGACTTCTGCGCGGCCATGGCATCGTCGGCGAATCGGCCGTCCAGCCGCAGGCTGCGCGGCTGGCACACCGCAACCCCGTGCGCCAGCGCCAGTTGCTTGACCGGTGACGCATGCAATTGCAAGCCCCTGCCCGCCGGTCGGTCGGGCTGCGTGAGCACCAGGACGATGTCGTGACCAGCTTGCATCAGCCGGCGCAACGCGACTGCGGCAAATTCCGGCGTACCGGCAAAAATCAGCTTCAATCACGCTCCCCGCGTTGCAACTTGCGCATCTTGGTCTTGATACGGTTGCGTTTGAGCGGGGACAGATACTCGACAAACACCTTGCCCAGCAGATGATCCATCTCATGCTGGATGCACACGGCCAGCATGCCCTCGGCCTCCAGAGTGCGTGCGGTTCCGCCTCCATCGAGTGCCGTCACGCGCACCGCATCAAAACGCTCAACGCCGTCGTAGATTCCAGGCACTGACAGGCATCCCTCCTCGTTGACATGCCGCTCGGCGCTGTTCCAGACAATCGCGGGATTGATCAGCACCAACGGAGCATCGCGTTGCTCCGACGCGTCGATCACAATCAGCCGCTCGTGGACATCGATCTGCGTCGCAGCCAGACCGATGCCCTTGGCTTCGTACATGGTCTCGAACATGTCGGCGATCAGCGCCGCGATGCGGGCATCCACCGCCTGCACCGGCTTGGCCACCGTGTGCAGCTTGGGATCGGGATAGCAAAGAATGGGTAACAAAGACATGAATTCTCTTCAAAGATGTCGCTATTTTCGCTAATTTAACGGACGTCGTCGCACACGCAAGACAGAAAACGTTGCTCAATCAAGGACTTGAGCGCAAAATCGTGCGTAATTTATCAAGAGGCTCCCAACCCGGCTATTTTGGCGGCCCACGGGCGGGGGGGTCTTCCAGGGCAACCAAGATGCAGCAAGCAATGACCACGAAATTGTCGATCAGTTCCCAACGCGGCCTGACACTCCTGGGTGCCGCGCTGGCGGCATGGATCGCGCAGCCAGCCTGGGCGCAAAACTATCCGATCACGCCCGGGCAACGCGCCACGGCAAGCCAGGTGGCGCAGGCCGGTGTGCCATTGAGCGAGATCTCCGCCGATGCACCCGACAGCTACCTGATCAAGTCGGGTGACACCTTGTGGGCCATCTCGGGCCTGTTCCTCAAGAGCCCCTGGCGCTGGCCGGAATTGTGGGGCATGAACATGTCCGACATCCGCAATCCGCACTTGATCTACCCCGGCCAGCGTCTGGTCCTCGAGCGCAAGGACGGACGGGCCATGTTACGCATGGCGGGCAGCGGCGCTGGCGGCGACGCCATTCCTACCGAAACCATCCGGGTGTCGCCACGCACGCGTTTCGAAGTACTCGACAGTGGCCCGCTGCCAGCGCTCAAGGCCAGCGTGATCGAACCCTTTCTGGCAGAGCCGATCGTCGTGGACGCGGACGGATTGACCAACGCGCCGCGTATCGTCGCAGCGCAGGAAGGACGGGTGTTGCTGGCCGGCGGAGACCGTGCCTACGCGCGCGGCCAGAGTGACAGCCCGATGGTCGATGCGCCCGGAAAACAGCAGGAGTTTCGCGTGTTCCGCAATGCGACGGCGCTCAAGGACCCGGCCAGCGGAGAAATTCTCGGCTACGAAGCGCAATACGTTGGCAAGGCCTTGCTCGCGCGCAGCGAGACCAGCAGCGAGGTGACCAATGCCAATGGCACCACCAGCACTGCGATCACACCGGCCACCATCGACATCGTCTCGGCCAAGGAAGAAATCCGGATCGGCGACCGCCTGCTTCCCGAGCCGCCACGCGAGTTGCTCAGTTATACGCCGCGCGCGCCGGCGACCGATGCGGTGGGGCGGGTCGTGTCGGTGTACGGCAGCGCCGTCGTGAACGCGGCGCAGAACCAGGTGGTTGCCATCAGCCTGGGCAAACGCGATGGCATCGAACCGGGCCATGTGATGGCCATCCTCAAGGATGGCGCACGCATCGTGGACAAAACCGATGCCACCCGGCCCCTGCTCAAGTTGCCCGATGAGCGCAACGGCTTGTTGATGGTGTTTCGCACCTTCGACCGCGTCTCCTATGCGTTGGTACTCGACATCCTCTCGGCGGTCAACGTCGGCGACAGGCTGGTCAGTCCGCGCTGACGCGGCCCGACCCGCAGCGTAGCGCGATGCTCCCGTCCAATCGGCGCAGCAGGGTGCGATACGCTTGAGGTCGCTTTTCGTTCGATCCGCACTTTCCGCGCATGGACCGAACTGAGCTCGCGTTGTGGCTGCGCCTGACGCTGACGCCCGGCATCGGTAACCTGACTGCGCGCAGCCTGCTGGCGAGTTTCGGCCTGCCCGAGGCGATCTTCGCGCAAAAGCCCGATGCGCTGCGCGCGGTCGTCGGCCCTGCGCTGGCGGGTGCGATGGCGCAGTTGCCGGAGGGTTTGGACGCGCAACTGCAACGTACCTGGGACTGGCTCCATGGCGTGCGCCAGGACGACGGGGACGAGAGTGCCAGAGCCGTCCTCACACTGGCCGATGCGCGTTATCCAGCCGCATTGCTGGCGATCGAAGACCCACCACCGCTTCTGTATGTGCATGGAGCTGTACGGTGGCTTGCGACGCCGGTTGTGCAGACGCAGGCCTTGGGGCTGGAACGCTGCGTGGCCATTGTCGGCAGCCGCAACCCGACACCCCAAGGCAGCGAGAACGCCCGGCAATTTGCGGCTGCGCTGGCGCGCTCGGGCCTGACCGTCGTCTCGGGCCTGGCCCGGGGCGTGGACGGCGCTGCCCACGCAGGCGCTTTGGAGGCAAGGCCAGAACCCATGGCCGATCGCCCGGCCACCGTGGCGGTGGTTGGCACCGGGCTCGATCGGGTCTACCCGAAAAGCCATTTGCCCTTGGCACGGCAGATCGCAAAGCAGGCGCTGCTCATCAGCGAATACCCGATTGGCACGCCGCCGATCGCAGCGAATTTCCCGCGCCGCAACCGCATCATCGCTGGTCTGTCGCAGGGCACGCTGGTGGTCGAGGCAGCATTGCAGTCAGGCTCGCTGATCACCGCGCGCCTGGCGGCCGAGCAGGGCAAAGAGGTGTTCGCGATTCCCGGTTCTATCCATTCGCCCCAGTCCCGAGGCTGCCACGCACTCATCCGCCAAGGAGCCAAGCTGGTCGAGTCGGCCAACGACATCCTGGAAGAACTGCCGCAGTACGCGCACGCGCCGACCGACCGCACAGCGCCGCCCCTGGCCGCACCCGAAGCAGGCATGCTGCCGCCGCCCGGATCCGACCCCACTTTGCTGCAAGCACTCGGATACGACCCGGTCAGCCTCGATGCCCTCCAAGCCCGAACCGGACTGGACACGCCACGACTGCAGGCACAACTGATGGAGCTGGAATTGGCGGGCCTTGTCGCACGCCTGCCCGGGGGCTTGTTCCAACGCGTCGGGAGTGCCTGAGCACCGCAGTCCGAAGAACACAGGATGTGGGCTATATTGGCTGCATGTTTGACGTGCTGGTTTTTGTCTACGAGCACTACTGGCGAGGTGACGCGCGTCCCCAATGGAGCCAACTCGAGCGCAAACTCCATGCGGTCGGTTTCGAAGCCCAGGACGTCGAAGACGCGCTGCATTGGCTCACCAACCTGCGCCAAGCCACCCACGACACCGAGCGACCCGAGGCCCTGCAGCCTGGTGCCGTCATCTCGGCGCTCACCGTACTGGCCCCCGCCGGCGACAGCATGCGGGTGTTTTCGGTGGCAGAACAGAACCGGCTCGGCGCGCAATGCCTGGGTTTCATCCGTTTCCTGGAAACGTCTGCGGTACTGCAGCCCCACATGCGCGAGATCGTGGTCGACCGGGCCATGGCCTGCGGCACCGAAGAGCTGAGTCTGGAAGACCTCAAGATCATCGTGCTGATGGTCTACTGGAGCTTTGGCGAAGAACCCGATGCGCTGGTGCTCGACGAACTGTGCGACGACGCACAGGACCGGCTTGCGCATTGAGGCGACCGGATCACGCCCGGCCAGCGCACGGCCCTCAGCCCAGCAGACGCTCCGGATTGGCCTCGAGCTTGGCCAGCGCGTCACGTGTGGCACGCACCGTCAAGGACTCTTCCTCCTGCGGCAGCAACAGACCGGCCTGCAAATAGGCGGCCAGCCGACCGGCCTGGATCAGGTAGCTGTGACCAGCGGCTGACGCAAACAGGTTGAGCTGCTTGCGCTCACTGCGCCAGGCAAACTGCACCTTTGTCACCTGCCCGTTGTGGTCAAGCGTGAACCACGAACCCAGCTCCAGCTCGTTGGCCCAGGCCAGCATGGCATTGCTGGGTTTGGAGCCGCCATTGGCCACCACGTCGATCGTGGCCGGGTCGATGCCCAACATCAGCTCGATGCTCTCGGCATCCAGGGGCAGATCACCCATGCCGTCCTCGCTGACGAAGTCTTCCAGGTTGGCCAGGCGCTTGGCCAGCGCCTCGATCTGGGCTGCGGGAATGGCGTCGGTCTTGGACATGAACGCATCTGCAAGCGTATCGCTCACGGTCTTGATATGGATGTCCTGCTGGCTGGGCGCCATGCCCAGCAAGGTCATGCCGGCGCGCAGGCGCTGCAGCAACTTAGGCAGATTCTGGATCACGCGCGCGCGGTCGGCGCGGTCGGGCTTGGCGCTGGCCGCCCAGACCAGATCGGACGAGGTACGTTTGAGATCCATCGTCTCGGCATGTTGCGGCCCCTTGCGTACCGCCGCCACCGCCAGCACCTCGGCCCATACCTTGAACAGGTACACGCGGATCTCCTCGCGCACCGGTATGTCCTTGAGCATGTTGCGCATCTCGATCGTGTACTGGATCGTCAGCGTCTCCTTTTGCTCGACCTGCTGTGCCACGCTGACAACTTTTTGCGTTGCGCCGCTGTTAGCCAGGAATTTCTGCAGGAATTTCTGAAACTCGGCATACACCAGTTCATAGACCCGCTTGCCGGTCTCGGGGTATTGCTCGATGACCTGTACGACGCGCTTGATTTCTTTCTCCAGCGCGCCGCCCTGTATGCCACTGGCGTCAAAACCCATCACGCAAGACCCCATACGGTCAATCAACTGGCGTGCCGGATGGTTGGCCGAGCCGAAAAAATCGGGCTCCACCAACGCCACGCGCAACACCGGCATCTGAAGGCGTGCGAACCATACGCGGATGGCCGCTGGGATGCGGTCTTCCTGCAAGATGGCCTGGAACATCAACGCCACGATCTCGATGGTGGCTTTCTCGCTCTTGGTCTCAGCCTTGTTTTTCAGTTCGGTGGTCTGCTGCCGCAAGCGGCCAGCGACCTGGGCCACACCTGCCGGGCTGTAGTCTTCCAGCAAGGTGACTGAATCACCGAACACGACCGGTACAACCTGGCGCTGCGCCAGCGCGGCAGCGAGGGCTGGAGACGCGGACTCGTAGGAGGCGGCGTCGAACTCGGGTCCGACCCGCCCGATCAGCAAGCGCTTGAGTTGACCGAGCACACCCTGCGCCCGACTGCGCGCACGTGCCAGTGGCGTGGCCGATGTCATCATGCGGGTCTCTTCATGCGCCATCGCGTTGGCTGAGATGCGCGCGGCGCTGGCCGGGATGAATCCACCCCGCTGCGCCGAAGGCGCAGTGCCCAGGCCAAAACCACTTTCACGCCGATAACCACCGGAATGCGCTGCGTCGTTTGCCTGCCCGCCGGTGCTGGGATAACCGCTTGCCGACTCCACCATGTCGGCAGCCAACCGGGTGGTCGGGAAGGGCCGCGGTGCACCGCTTGGGGGCGCGTTGCGCTTGACCCGGTCCTTGAGATCGATGGTCGGCATCACGCCCTTGTCGATCAACGACCGATTGCCGTTCTGGTAGGCGCTGTTGAGTCGATCCGACAGCATGGCCTGCACGGTATCGTTGACCATGGGCCAACTGCCGCTGGGCATGCCGCAGGCGGCCCACTCTTCGACCAGGATCAGCACCAACACGTCCGGACGCAGGATGTCCTGGCGATCGAGGTCCTCGGAGTCTTCCAGGTATCGAATGCGCAGTCGCAGGTCATCCAATTCCGAGCTGACCTTGTCCAAGATGCGCAACACCAGGCGCGACGCGAGAATCTTGTTCTCGACCACATCGTTTCCCACCAGGGACAAGCCGCCCATGTCGAGCATGTCATTTTTTGGTTGCACAACCGGCGGCAGCAGCGCTTCCCGCCAGGCCCGGGCGGTGGCGTCACGCCAGGCGTCCTTGTTGCGCTGGTAAAAAGTCCAGGCATCGCGGCGCGCCTGCATTTCGCGTGAAGGTGCCGCCTCGTCCATCAGGGTGCGCAGGCGTTGCTGCACCGACGGCACGATCTCGCCCATGGTCTTGATCGCGTCGGCAACGAATCGCTGCCGGACTTCACCCGCCAGGCGCCGGCGTTGACTGGAGAAGGACGCGGTCACCATGGCATCAAGGGCCGATCAGACGGTGGCCCCGGCGTTCGGGTCGTTAGGATCACGCTCTTTCTGCGATCCGGGTTTGACCAGATCCTCGCGCCGGATGCCCAACCACATCGCGATCGCGGCACCGACGAACACCGACGAGTAGATGCCGAAGCAAATACCGATAGTGAGAGCCATGGCGAAATAGTACAGCGTCGGACCGCCAAAAAGCAGCATAGACAGAACCATGATCTGGGTAGAGCCGTGGGTAATGATAGTACGACTGATCGTGGAGGTGATGGCACTATCGATGACCTGAGCTGTGTCCATCTTGCGGTAGCGGCGGAAATTCTCGCGAATCCGATCAAATATGACGACAGACTCATTGACAGAATATCCCAGTACTGCCAGCACTGCTGCCAGCACCGCCAGCGAAAATTCCCACTGGAAGAAGGCGAAAAACCCCAGGATGATGACGACATCGTGCAGGTTGGCTACGATGGCGGCGACCGCGAACTTCCATTCAAAGCGTATCGCCAGGTAGATCATGATGCCCACCACGACCATGGCCAATGCCTTGAGGCCATCGGTGACCAGTTCCTCGCCGACCTGCGGGCCGACGAACTCCTGGCGCCGCAGCGTGGCTCCCGCGTCAGAGGCCTTCAATGCCGTGAACACCGTCTCACTCTGCTGCGCGGAGCTGACCCCTTTTTGCGCCGGCAATCGGATGATCACGTCCCGAGACGTGCCGAAGTTCTGCACCTGGATGTCGGTGTAACCGAGACCGGCAATGACCGACCGCACCTTGGGTACGTCGGCCGCCTGGGAATAACCCACTTCCATGACCGTGCCGCCGGTGAACTCCACCGACAGGTTCAACCCTCGGCTGAAAAGAAAGAACACCGCCAACAAAAAGGTGGCGATCGACACCACGTTGAGCGCCAATGCATGGCGCATGAACGGGATGTCGCGGCGAAACTTGAAGAACTCCATAACTCAGCCTCCTTGCCCGGCACGGGCGGCGTCCGTGCCGCCACCGTCCGGTCGCCAGACGGTACCGATGGATACCGTCTTGAGCTTCTTAATACGGCCGTACCAGAAGTTGACCAGACCCCGGGAGAAAAACACCGCTGAGAACATGCTGGTCAGAATGCCGATGCAATGCACCACGGCAAACCCGCGCACCGGTCCGGAGCCGAAGATCAGCAGCGCAACGCCGGCAATCAGTGTCGTGACGTTCGAATCGAAGATCGTGCCCCAGGCACGCTCGTAACCGGCATTGATGGCGGCCTGTGGCGACGCCCCATTGCGCAGTTCCTCACGCACCCGTTCATTGATCGGCACGTTGGAGTCGATCGCCATACCCAGGGCAAGGGCCATCGCCGCCATGCCCGGCAGGGTCAAAGTGGCCTGCAACATCGATAGCACTGCCACCAGTAACAACAAGTTGAAGCCCAACGCGACACTGGAGAACACGCCGAACATCATGTAGTAGATGCACATGAATGCCACGATCACCAGGAAACCCCAGGTCACGCTGTCGAATCCCTTGGCGATATTCTCCGCCCCCAGGCTCGGCCCTATGGTGCGCTCCTCGATGATCTCCATCGGCGCGGCCAGCGATCCTGCGCGCAGCAGCAGCGCGGTGTCTTGGGCCTCGGTAGTGGTCATGCGCCCCGAGATCTGGACCCGTCCGCCACCGATCTCGCTGCGGATCACAGGCGCGGTGACCACCTCGCCCTTGCCTTTTTCGAACAGCAAGATGGCCATGCGCTTGCCGATGTTCTCGCGCGTGATGTCACGAAAGATGCGCGAACCTTTGGCATCCAGGTTCAGGTGGACCGCCGCTTCCTGGGTCTGGTTGTCGAAGCCGGGTTGTGCGTCGGTCAGGTTCTCGCCGGTCAGGATGACCTGCTTCTTGACGATCACCGGCCGACTGTTGCGCTCAAGGAATCGCTCGGAGCCGAACGGCACCGGCCCGGTACCGGCCTCGGCCGCCTGGCCTTCGGGGCTTTCGTCGACCAGCCGCACCTCCAGCGTCGCCGTGCGACCCAGAATGTCCTTGGCCTTGGCGGTGTCCTGCACGCCAGGCAGTTGCACCACGATGCGGTCCAGCCCCTGCCGCTGGATCACCGGCTCGGCCACGCCGAGTTCGTTGATCCGGTTGTGCAGCGTCACCATGTTCTGCTTGAGCGCCTGTTCCTGGATCGTGCGGGCAGCCGCCTCCTGGACCCGTGCGGTTAACTTGAATTCAGTGCCTTCAGCGGTCTCCGTGGTTTGCAGATCAGCGAACTGTTCGGCGATCAACGTCTTGGCAGCGGCCAACGTGGCTGCGTCGCGAAACAGCACGTCGATCGTCTGTCCGTTGCGATTGATACCGTTGTGGCGCACGTTCTTCTCACGCATCGCCGTGCGCAGATCACCAGCCAGGGAATCGACCTTGCGCGTCAAGGCTGCCTGCATGTCGACCTGCAGCATGAAATGCACACCCCCGCGCAGATCAAGCCCCAGGTACATCGGTGCGGCACCGATCGCCGACAACCAGGACGGCGAACGCGACAGCAGATTGAGCGCCACCACATACGGCGGGTCGGACGGATCAGGAACCAGCGCCTTCTGGATCGCGTCCTTGGCCTTGAGCTGCTCATCGCCCGTCTCCAGACGAACCTTGATCGAGTTGCCATCGAACGTGATGGCCGCTGGCACGATGCCGACGGCCTTGAGCGCGTCCTGCACGCGGGCCTGGGTCCCGCCATCGACTTTGACGGTCGCCTTGCCCGAGGACACCTGCACTGCGGGTGCCTCGCCGAAAAAATTCGGCAGGGTGTACAGGGCCCCCACCAGCAGCGCGATCACGATGATCACGTATTTCCAGAGCGGGTATCGGTTCATATTGAGGCTTCTCGCGGGCCAATATGCCACGCAGTCTCGGCCACTTTGGCCGAGGGGATTACTTACTTGATGGTGCCCTTGGGCAACACCTGGACCACGGCACCGCGCTGAATCTGCATCTCGACCCCGTTGGACACCTCCACGCTCAGATAGCTGTCGCCGAGCTTGGACACCTTGCCCAACACGCCACCGGAGGTAACGACCTCGTCACCCTTGGCCAAGGCCTCGACCATGGTGCGGTGCTCTTTTTGCTTCTTCATCTGGGGACGAATCATGACGAAGTACAGCACGACGAACATCAATACCAACGGCAACATGCTCATCAGCGATGACTGCATGTCTCCGCCGGCGGCCGGGGCGGTTTGGGCAAATGCGGTAGAAATAAACACAGGTGGCTCCGAGAAAAACGGTGGTGGGTCTGCGGCGACGCGGCGCGTCCGCTGGCAGTCAACGCGGCATTGTAAGCGGGGCACCCGCAACCCGGCGCCAAGGGGTTGTCGGCGTTCCCATTGG
>Ga0105045_10001188_pt1 | contig 20990 bp, 21 predicted proteins | sample MAT02_FD_78089 | JGI IMG/M metagenome (GOLD analysis project Ga0105045, IMG submission 78089) | Freshwater microbial communities from Lake Fryxell liftoff mats and glacier meltwater in Antarctica - MAT-02 (megahit assembly) | ecosystem: Environmental > Aquatic > Freshwater > Ice > Liftoff... | reverse complement strand
CATCATACCTGATTGTCACGCCACCATTCGCCTGATTCAGCGCACCCACCGCCGCAAAACTTGGCGTCGTAGTCCAAGCCAGTCCCAGCAGAAGCAGACAGACCCATCGTAGCCAATGGAAAATCGTCCTCATAGCGGCACCACGAGACCTTCGGCCTGGGCCAATCTTTTTTGATTTGCGTCAAAGGTTAGGAATTCAGAAGCCCCGAGGTGCAGGGCAGTTGCGACGTGGAGAACGTCGAAATCGCGATGCCCTTCGGTCGGACAGGCACTAAGGGACAGGTCTATTATTTTCGTGTCCCCAAAATCCAGCTTGCCGGGTCTGCTCGGGCGCTCGCTTATCTTGCTCATTGTCATTGCCAGCGTGCCGCTGCTGCTTTTTGTGGGCTGCCAATCAAAGCTCATCTATCATCCACGCCCATATGGCCTTGGCACCACTGCCCAATGGCAAAATGAAAGTCAGGGCCGGCCGATTTCCTACCGCACTTCTCAAGGGAATCAACGGGCGTTTCTTCAGGGGAATTTGAAGTCCCCCAAGAATTTGTGGATTCTCTGCGGTGGTAATGGAACCATTGCGTTGGACTGGGCAAAATGGCTGGAACAAAACGCACCTCGTGAGGACGCATGGTTGTTGTTTGATTTTCCTGGCTACGGCGATTGTGAAGGCTCTTCCACTCCGGAACGCATCCGTGAATCGTTGGTGAAAGTTCTGCCACTTGCTTGCAAGGAAATCGGCTGGTCCGAGCGGCCAGACCCCAAGCGATTGAGATTCTTCGGACACAGCTTGGGGGCGGCCACCTGCCTGATCGCAGCTTCGGAGTTCAGCATTCAAAAAGGTGTCTTGATCGCTCCATTCAGCAGCACCATGGACATGGCGCACCACATGATGGGAGTGCCGCTTGGACCTTTTGTTTGGCAACGATTTGACAACAGCGCAAGGCTCGCCGAACTCGCAGCCCGCGGGCCGGGCAAGGTGATTGTTTTACATGGCACGGAGGACGAAGTGATCCCTTTCGCGATGAGCCAGAAACTAAAACTATTGCAAAACGAGATTGTCGATCTCAGAGCGATTCCCCGGGGAAGACACAATGATCTACAAGAAAAGAACACTAAAGAAATCGCCGCTGCTTTGAGACAGATCAGCGATCTGTAATTTCACATTTTGATTCTACCAATTGCCGGTTTCCGGATTCCAAGTCGCCATCCGGCGTTGGACCTCTTCCGGTGCCACGTCCTCAAGGTGAGTGCAAATCGCCCAGCGATAGCCGAAGGGATCCTTCACCATCGAGCTGCGCTCACCCCATGGATATGTGGCGCAAGGACGGATCATTTTTGCGCCCGCAGCTTCTGCTTGGGCGGTGAGCGCATCACAATCCTCCACATAGAGATTCAGACTCAATGGGCAGCCACCTAATGTGCGAGGGCTGATTGCCCCCCAATCCGGCACTTCATCACAAAACATTACCACCGAGTCACCGATTTGGAATTCACCATGCATTACTCCGCCGTTTTCATCCGGCATTACATAACGCTCCACCGCATTGAAGGCCGCTTTGTAAAACTCAAGGGCTGCAAGCGCGCCATTAAGATTCAATGATGGAGTGAGAGTGGAAAGACCTTCGGGAACACCTTTTTCGTTTTTCATGATGAACTTCCTTAGAAAGCTACAAAAGACCTGTCCCTTAATTCCCCATTCTTGAAAACGGCGGGATTACGCAACTGCATGTAAATCTCCACGAGGACCAGCTCGCAAATCAAAAACCGACTCTGCCCGGAAGCCTGCTCGGCAAAAAACCGCTGTGCTGCGGCGTGATGCTTTGACGCTGGGTTGGCCGCGCAAAGAAAGAGATTGGTGTCAGCAGACAGGATCATGAGCCAGAGCGTTGAAGGATGGCATCAGCTTCGGCACGGGGGGTCGGAGTTGCCAGAAAATCACCTCCACAATCGAGTGTTGGGAAGCTCCAAGCTGCGTCTTTCTGGATCGTTTGCGGGAATCGGGTTACAAAATGTTCCGCCGCCTTCCGCATCACTTCAGCCAGCGACCAGTCCTGCTGGGCGGCCACTTCCTTTAAACGCTGGTAAAGCGGATCTGGGAATTGGATTTGGGTTCTAGTCATGATGCCAATATGACACCAATGCTGTATTGATGTCAATTCTGATTTTTTAAACCATTGTTGAAAGTTCTGAAAAGGGACGGACGTCCTGCATGGGAATTGCTTAATAAAAGACCTGTCCTTTAGTTATCCGCTATTCCCCACTTCTCTTCGCGGGTTGGGCGGGATCTGTCACGTTGCAAGCGTTGACCCGAACGAATTTTCCTGTTCACACCCACTCAGGAATCGCTTTGATCCACTCTTCGAAAGAATTGTGCGTCCTCCTGACAACCCGATCCTCGTAATCCACGTAGTAAACTGCCGACACATTACCTTCTTTCGAGGAAAGACACTCGTAATCCCAGCTACCAACTGAATAGAACGGAATCATATGCCCGTGCCAGTTTCCGACTTGCCGCTTTGTTTCATAGGCAATCTTGATCGCGTTTAATAAAAGACCCGCGCTTAATAAAAGACCTGTCCCGTAGTTTTGCGGTCCCGTAGTTTTGCGTGTCCTTTAGTTTTGCGTAGCCATTGGAAAATCGTCCTCATATCGACACCACGAGACCTTCGGCCTGAGCCAATCTTTTCTGATTGGCGTCAAAGGTTAGGAATTCGGAAGCCCCAAGGTGCAGGGCAGTTGCGACGTGGAGAACGTCGAAACCACGATGCCCTTCGGTCCATGTATATTGCGCTGAAAGTCGCTCGCCAATGCTGGCAACGTCGGGCCACTCCACTGGCACGAGCACTACCGCGCCAGTCGAAATGTTGATTTGGATTTTCCCCATGGCGGCAACCGCCGTTGCCCGATCAAATCCTTTGGCTGAATTGTGCGAGTGAAGAAATACCTGCCAACGTGTGGCTTGCCGAAACTCGAAAAGCAAAGGGGAGGCCACATGCAGGGGTTCTGGCATCTGAGCAAAATGACGGGCTGCGCATCCCGAGTTATCCTGTTGCCGATAGATGGCGCACAGAAAGGAGGTGTCAGGATAGGCAATCATCCCAAATCTTCCGCCAATTCGTCGTCTCGCATCGCTTTGACTTCCTCCATCGAGAAGACGCGATCACCCCACACTTCCTTAAGCTGAGCCAGGATGTCGGGTTTCACGAGGACGCCTCCAGTATCAGCCGCAGGTATAGCCGTGAGCCGGGCGAAAGGACGGCCACGTTTGAGGATTTGCACAGTCTCCCCATGTTCGATCCATGAGGAGACACGGCGGAAATTATTTCTGAGATCGGCAACAGTGGCGATTTTCATGATAGAATAAAAGTATCACTGAATTTAAACGCGTCAAGTCTCGTCTTGGGCATAGCCAGAGTGACTGAAATTGAGCCATTGAGCCAAAGAAGGTTCCCTCATCAGCCATTTTAGGTTGCTTGTCGTCACAGGCGGAGCCGGGTGCTGCGTCGTATCTCTGGTTGAAAGCCTCTGCCCCATCATACCCGATGCCCACACCACTCATGGGCTGAATCTGCATTCCCGAAGCAGCAAAACTCCCCATCGTAGTGCAAGCCACGCCAATCAGCAAAAGCCATCGTAATCCTAGAAACTCAATCGTCATAATGTCCTCTGGCTTGGGCTATGATTAATCGATCGTTCTCCATTCGGTAGATGAGGCGATGTTCTTGATCGATCCGTTTAGACCACCAGCCAGACAACTCACCACGAAGAGGCTCAGGCCTGCCCGTTCCTCCGAAGGGATCACGCCGGGTTTCCTCAATCAGCCGCAATAGCCGCCTTGCCATTTTAGGATTCTGCTGCACCCAATATTGGAGATCTTCAAAGGCTTGAGACTTAAATTCCAAGCGCATTTTCGAGGTCTTCGATAGACTCAAATACCCGATTAGCCGAGTCCGGACTAGCCAATGCCTGCCGCAGGCGGGCAGCGTTTTTTGGAGACTCCAAAAGTTTTGTGGTCGCATCCTCCGCTCGTGATGATTTGGAAGAAAGCGTTTTCTCTAAAATAAATTCCTTCAACGACATCCCGGCAAATGTGGCCAAGGTCTTGATTTTGCGGTGCTGGTCAGGATCAATTTCAATGGTGAGACGACTCATATGCTCAAGATTGACCAATTGGATGCACTTGTCAATAGTTATGCGGTCGCCTCTTTAACATCGGGCAATCGGGCGTTGCACAATCAAGGCGCGGCTCCTGCGGGGAGATTGCCCCCTTTGCGGCATTGGAGAAGCGGCAAAAATCGCCGTTTTCCCTAGCGAAATAAGCAGCGTCAGCAGAACAGCGATAACATGATTCATTTCAGTTCAATCTTAAAATCTCGTTTTGCCTCCTCCTCTGAGATTTTGATGAATGCAGGCGGCCCTCCGCCTTGCATTTCAGATTGCGGAAAAAACTCTTCCCAATATTCCCCAGTGGCCGGATTGCGATGCAGAACTTTCCAATTCACATCGTCAACCAGAACTTGCACGAGATTCTTGCGCGCGAATTCCTGACCTTCGTTGCCTTCCAGTCGGTTCTTGTGTGTTTGGCGCTCGCTCATGGGATGATGCGTGTGGTCACGTTTTGCAGTTGGCTTACTGGCATATTCGGGTGGATAGACTCTCTCGCTCCAGGGCCAGCGGTCTCGGCCCCGTAGCATCTACTTCTAGCTAATGGAGCGGACGCGCTGCTCGCGAAGTTGCTGGCAGAAAATCCAAAGGAACACTAATTTGAGACATCTACCGGCGCGTCTTCTTCGGGTTCTTCTGTGTCGGTTGCCTCGGGGTTCTGATCGGACTTCGCGGTGCCAAAGTATTCCTTGAAAAGCTTGCCGATGAGCGGGGCGGCGTGGGAGCCTCCATGGACGGAATTGTCGTTCGGCTCGCCTTCATACAAGGCGGTAAAAGCGTATTGCGGAGCCTCGGCGGGCATAAACCCGGCGAACCACGCCGCCGTGCGCTGGCGGTCGGTGGGCCCCCATTGCGCAGTGCCTGTCTTGCCGGCGACTTTCATTCCCTTGACCTTCGCGCGGTGGGCGGTGCCTTGGCCATCTTCTGTTACGGCGACGAGTGCCTTGCGTAGCAACTGATCCACCTCGGGGGTTATGGGAATTTCCTCACGGATACGATCGGGATACGCGGCGATGACCTTGTTGTCTATCGTCTGCACTTGCTTGACGAGGCGTGTCTGGTGGAAGCGTCCCCCATCGGCGAGCACGGCCATGGCCTGTGTCATTTGAAGTGGGCTGATCAAGATATCGCCTTGGCCGATGGACATATTAGCGACATCGCCGCGCTTGATTGTTCGTCTGTGGACGCGGAGCATGTATTCGTCGTCAGGAATGTTTCCGGAGGATTCCGACTTTACCGGAATGCCCGTCTTCATCCCAAGGCCAAGGCGGTTGCTGAATTCGATGATCGGGCCGGCTCCAATCTTGAGGCCCACTTGGTAGAACCATGTATTGCAGGACTGTGTGAGCGCTTGTTTGAAGTTCAACGAGCCTGCTCCGACTTTCTTCCAATTTCGAAATGTGTGGTTGCCAATAGTGAGGCTCGGGGGACAATTAAACTCGTCGCCAGGCTTTACCTTCCCGGTCTCTAAAGCCGCAAAGCCGACGAATGTTTTGAAGGTGGAACCGGGCGGGTAAGCAGACCGGAAGGCACGCGGCACTAGGGGATCCGAGGGGTCGTCCACGTAGGCTTTGAAGACGTCGGCGCGAATCATAGGAATGAAATCGTTCGGATTAAAACCGGGGTGTGATGCCATGGCTAGAATCTCCCCATTGCGGGGATCAATAACGACGAGGGCCCCGCGCTTTGTGTTCTTTGCTAGGACGGCTTCGCACGTGCGCTGGAGGGCCTCATCAAGTGTCGTGATAACATTATAGCCGGGGACAGGAGCGCGCGCGATGCGCTCGGACATCTTTCGTCCCTGAGGGTCGTATGTGATGTGAAGAATGCCGGGTTGGCCGCGGAGTTCGTTGTCGAAAATTTGTTCGAGGCCATCGCGGCCTTGGCTTTCTGGAAAAATGAGGTCGTTGTTTTCAATGGGACGCAGGGAAAGCGGCGCCTCTCGACCTGTGTAGCCGATGATATGGGCAGCAAGCGAGCCATTCGGATAGAAGCGGACGTAGGTCTGGCGAAGGACGAGCTCAGGCGGAAGGCCGGCTTGTATGACGGCAAGTTCGGTAGGGAGGAGATCCTCTGCAATGTCCAGCGGTAGGACGCCTCGATTTTTATAATGATTCAAGATCGCCTCATCCGTGAGGCGCATTTCGCGCTTCAAAAGTCCCGACGCAAATGTGAGTTGCTGGCGTGCAAAGCCAATGATGCGCTTGTCTGGCCAATCAAGGGGGGTTGGAAAACTGATCGCGAGATTGTAGCTCAGGCGACTCTGCGCCAGGGGACGTCCGCTGCGATCTGTGATCTGGCCGCGAGGAGCAGGGATCGCGAGCGTGTAGGTGCGCGCCTGCCGCTGAGTCTCCCACGTGGGCTTGGGATTTTCGACAGAACCCGTGTTGTCAATCGTGACCTCCTGCGCATTGAGAAGAAGCAGCGATGAGAGAAGGATAAATAACCAGCGAGCCATTGTGGAGAGAAGTGCGAGCTAAGGTCGCGGATCCATGAGCCGGCCAAGGAAAAGGCAAGCCCCGCTGGGACGATGTTGAATGGCAAAAATAAACGGACGGTCTACGCGAACTTCAATCGGCGTTTCAGTCTCCACAAGCATGGTGGCCCTCATCATCACGACAGCCGTGGCCGCTGCAGCTTCGGTGCCTTTTTCATCCACAGCCATGAACGTTTTGTGAAACACATTGGATATATACAAATAATCCGTACCCCGGCGGGGTGCGATTCCTTCAAAGTTGGCCGACCCTCGAGGAATGTCAAAGGCGGTCTTCATGCCGAGCGATTGCAGGGTGTCGGCCAAGGCCAGCACGGGCGGTTGGAGTTTCCATTTTGGAAGAAAGAGGGAAACTTTGCGTTCGGGAAGGTTCGCGCACGATTTAAGAAATTCGGCGGTGAGACTTTTCTCAAAACTCGCCATCGAATTTGAAGGTATGAGGACAAGAAGCTGCAAATCGTTTCCGAGGTAAGGAAGGGCGACGGCCACGCCATGCTTTGTTCTTTCGTAGCCGAGAGATTCGCTCAGCATCATGGTTGGGACGTCCGCTTTCGTGCTATCTGCAAGGTAAAAGGGTAAGGGGCTCGTGGCTTCCACAGAAAAAGGCGTTGCCCAGGGTGCCTTGAGGTAGATCGCATTTACCAGAACCAAGCGCGTAAGGTCGTCCAACGCTCGGGGCGGGATCAGGTCTTTTATGCGATCACGTGTCTGCTTCTCGACCCACGCATTGATGAGCTTGGCGGCAGCGTCCGGGTTCGCTTGAAAGTCGAGTTGTTCCAGCGGTGCGTCGAATTTTTGCTTAACGAGGGAGAGAAACTCGGGGCGAAAAGCGTAGCCCTTCTGACCAAACAACCGATTGGCGACGCGAAGAGTGATCGGGTCGCTCTTGGCACCCATTCGCTGGGAGTCCTCGGCGAGGGCTCTCGTCTTAGCTTCGATTTCGGAGAGTTGGACTTGGAGCGAGGCAAAGGAAGCAATGGTATCTTCCGAAAAGTGGAGGACGCGTGCCATTTCCTTCCTTGTTTCTCCATCGGCTCCAGCAAACGTCATTGCGAGCGCGCTCTGGATCGAATAGGGCGAGATCAGGGCATTCTCACTGGCTTTTGCGGCGAGGGGGAGAAGTTCAATGCCAAGCTTGTTGACCGCAAGGGAGGCCGGCGACGTGCCGTCTTCGGCGAGGAGGGGCAAGCTCAAGCAGAGGAGGAAAATGAAGAATCTCACAAAGTTAGCCTTACCGGCGAAGCCGATATCTGACGAGGACAGATCATGATAATTTTGATTCCTGAGCGGTGAGAATCTCAATGAATTTCATAGGCTCAGCCACGGTAAGGAGACTCTGAAAAAGTGCAGGATCACGGCAGAGGCGGGCGAGAGTGCCGACGATTCGCAAATACTCGGAATCCATCGTGCGGGGAATTCCCGCTACAAAAATCAGGCGCACGCTTGCCCCATCAACCGAACGCAAGCCGCTCTGCGAGCGCCCCGCAGCCATGATGAGCGATTTGACGGCATTCGTGCGCCCGTGAGCAATCACGATTCCATGGCCATGACACACGATGGCTGGCGCATTGCGTTCCATGACCGCCTGCGCGAAGGCCTCACTGTCGCCAATGCGGGGGTCACCAGCAAGTCTCGCCAAGGTCTCACGCAGCGCATCGCTGAACGTCTTCGAGACCAACTGAAGATTCACATGCGCAGGGAGCAGAATGTCGGCAATGGATGTCATATATTGCTCCCGACCCATTTGAGTTTCTGGCGCAGCACTTCGCTGAAGGGTTTCTCAGGCAACATCGCCAGCGGGAGATAGCGGGCGCTTTTCCATAAGAAAAGAGAATCCCCATGCCTCATCGCGCAAGGTTCTTGGCCGTCCAGCGTCGCAAAGACCACCTGATTCGGACTTGCGACTTGGAGTTGGACAACGGATTGGTCGCTGACCACGACAGAGCGATTTGTAAGCACGTGAGGGCAGATGGGGGTGATCACAAAGCTACCGCAATCGGGCAGCAAGATCGGCCCCCCGGCCGAGAGCGAATAGGCCGTAGAGCCCGTCGGTGTGGCGACAACAAGCCCATCTGCATTGTATTCGCAGAGCGGCATGTCGTCCAAAAGAACGCGAATCTTCACCAGCTGTGATCGCTCCCCACGGCTGACGACCGCATCGTTTAAGCCATGCATTTCCTGAATGGATCCATCCTCCGAGTGCAAGCGGGCCTGTAAAAGGGGACGTGCGCTCAGAACGTAGTCGCCGGATTGAATACTCGCGACGGCGCGTGGAATCTCGGATGGCCCGAGGCAGGTCAGAAAACCCAGGGATCCAATGTTGATGCCAAAAATCGGAGGCAAGACATCTGGCAGCTTATGCACGGCCCTAAGAATCGTGCCATCGCCTCCCACGGCAACGAGCATTTCGCAGCGGAGAGCGAGGGCGTGCTCGTCGAGGTGAGACTCCTGGCCAATTAAGTGCGCAGTGCGTTTCTCAAGCTCGTAGGCAAGTCCGACACGAGCGAGTTCGGAAATCAATTCCGAGACAACAGAAGCCGCGGCTGGCTTACCCGTGTGAGCAAGAATTCCTATCATGGACGTAAGTGAGCGAGAAATTCCACATTCCCATCTCGCCCAGTGATTGGCGAAGGACAACTCCCGACCCAACGGTGCCCGCTCGCTTCGACGAAGGCGCGTATTTTTTCGACCGCCCGTTCGTGCAGATGTTGATCACGCACGATGCCGCCACGGGCGACGTCGGCACGGGAAAGTTCAAATTGGGGTTTAATCAGCACAAGGATGTCGGCATCGGCATTCAGTAATGAAAAAATGGCAGGGAGAATCAATGTCAAGGAAATGAAACTCACATCAGCGACCACCAGAGAGGGCGGCGGGACAAAAAGACTCGCTTCCAGCACGCGCGCGTTGAGCCCTTCATGCACGACGACGCGAGGATCCTGACGTATCTTCCAGTCTAGTTGTCCATGGCCGACATCCACCGCATACACACGCTCCGCCCCGCGCTGGAGCAGGCAATCGGTGAAGCCCCCGGTGGAGGCCCCCACGTCGAGTGCGACGCGCCCGGCGACCGGAATCGCAAAATATTCTATGCCACCTTCGAGCTTAAGCCCGCCGCGCCCGACGAACTTCTCTCGTGCCACGAGCGCGATCTCAGCATCGGGCGCGGTGGGCGTCCCGGCTTTGGCTGCCACTTGTCCGTTGACAAGCACGAGCCCAGCCATGATGGCGCGACGCGCCTTTTCGCGCGAGTCCATGTAACCGCGTTCGACCAGCGCAATATCCAAGCGAGGCTTGCCAGATGTCATCTTAAGTTGACACTCTGCGTCGTTTGCAAGATGTCGTAACGAACATTTATGCCAGAAGATGATTTAAAGACGCGAGTCAAGGCCATGATGGTCACGAGCCTTATGCTAAGAATAACGCCAGCCGAGATCGGCGATGAGACGCCGTTGTTCAGTCCTGAGGGGCTTGCGTTGGATTCGATTGATGCCCTTGAACTCGCCGTGGCTGTGGAGAAAAACTTCGGTGTCGCCACGCCGAGTGCTGAAGTCGCACGCCATGCTTTCGTAAACGTCACGACCATCGCCGCCCACATCGAGGCCAATTCACCGCTAAAATGACTTACAATTCACTCTCGTGGGATGTCGGCTTTCTAGCAACCAATCCCGTCGTTCGAACCAAAAGTTTCGGCATAACAGCTGAGGACAAGTCCGTGCGTTACCCGATTCGGCTCCTCCGATATTGGTTCGGCTACCACTTGCTTCGTTTAGAGGGCGAGCGCGTGGGACGCCCACTGAACGTCGCGGAGATCGGTGTTCACACCGGCCAAATGCTTGAGTTTGTGAACTCCGCGCCGCAAAAGGTATCCCTTGGTCGTTGGACGGCCGTAGATGCCGTGATGCTGACCGACGAATTGGAGCGGGCCGGATATACGGACTTTCATGAAGCTAATCTGGAAGATCCGACCTTTTCGCTGCCCGCCACCTACGATACCGCGATCCTTCTCCACGTACTAGAACATCTCTTCGAGCCTGAGGAAGTACTGAAAAAAATCGCATCCCACATTGCTCCCGGCGGGTCTCTCATCGGCGGCTTTCCCGTGGTGCCAAATTTTCTCCAGCACATTCGCGAAGCACACGTCCGCCCACGGGCTAAGCCAATGGGACACGTAAGCGTCTTTTCTCCCACCCGAGTTCGCCGTATGGCGCAGTCTGCTGGTCTCACCGTAGAGTTTATCAGCGGCGCATTCCTCATGCGGAGCAAGGGCAGCGCGCTCGAAGACAGCGCAGCTTGGATGCGTGCCAATATTGCTTGGGGCCGCCTTTTTCCGGGCTGGCCAGGCGAAATTTACTGGCTCATGCGAAAACCAGCCGCCTGATAAACCCATGAGGCCGTTGCTAGAATTGCTCACGCAGCTCCCGCTTCTACTCATTCACGGACGTCGCACTTTCATATCTTCGTCACCGAATCCGCGGTCAGCGAACGAGGATACGATCCAACATGGCCTCGTCAGGATTTGGGCCAACCATGGCGAGAGTGATTCGCCTCGGATTGAGAATTTCTTGCGCGACCGCTTGAATGTCTCCGGCCGTGACGGCTCGGATGCGGTCGTGGACTAGCTCGGGATCCATGATTTTTCCGTAGATGAGAACGGAGCCTCCGAGACGCATATTCTGACTTGATGAGCGCTCAAGCGCCATGCGACTCGAGCCGATCGTGTATTCCTTAGCACGCTTGAGTTCCGAAGCCCCCACGGCTTTCGTGCTGAGCGAATGACAAATTGCCAAAATAACAGTCAAGGTTTTCTCCACATTTTTACGATCAAGGCCGATTGAAATATTGAGGACCCCGCCATCATCCAGCGTGAGGAGATGCGTGCTCACCGAGTAGCAAATCCCACGCTTCTCACGCAGTTCTTGAAAGAGCCGTGAACTGGCATTTCCGCCCAAAATGACATTCAGAAGATGCAGGGCAAAGCGCCGCTCGTCCTTTTGACCGAAAGCCGGTAGCGCCATAGCCACCTGAGTTTGCTGAACATCCCGGGCCTCACAACGTATGCGGGGAGTGGCCGTGATTTTCGGGCACGCCTTGGCCGCAGGCTTGCGTCCACGAGCCAGATTTCCAAGACCGCTGAACACGCAATCCTCGACCTCCGCGATGGAGACTTTTCCTGCCACGGAGACAACCGTGCTGGAGCTATTGTAGTGATCGGAGCGATAGTTGAGAAATTCCTCGCGTCCCATGCCCTCAATGGTCTTCAGCGTTCCCGTGAGGGGCCTCCCGAGCGGGTGATTCGGCCAATACGTCGTGTTGAGGATTTCTTGCACATGAGACGACGGCTCGTCGCAATACATGAGGATTTCTTCGGCAATGACCCCACGCTCAAGTTCGATATCCTGCGGCGCAAAGCGTGGCTCCATGTAGATGTCACACAATACATCGCAGATACGCGGAAAATACTCCGCCGCCGCCGTGGCGTAGTAGCACGTGCGTTCCTCGGCGGTGTAGGCATTCATGTCGCCGCCCACACCTTCAATTTCTTGCATGATCCGGCGAGCGGAACGCCTTGTCGTTCCCTTAAAAAGCATGTGCTCGATGAAGTGCGAAATCCCGTTGAGCGCCGCCGGTTCATGACGTCCCCCAACCGATGCCCAGATCCCCATCGCCACGGTCTGAGCATGCGGCATTTCGCAAATGGCAAGGCGCAACCCGCCCGGAAGTGTCGTGAGTTGCGTGCGAGGGGCCGGTGGGATTTTCATAAAAGAGCCGGAAGACTATCGCCCAAGCGACACGAGGTCAAACGCGACTCGTGAGCTGTTACAAGCCCGCTTGTCTTATCTGGCGTTTATTCTAAGATGCGGGCCATGAAAACGCTGAAGCCAAAGCCCCCTTCGACAGGGAAAAGGCGAAGTGCGTGCGCAGAAGCAACGCAGCGTGCCGAGAGCGCTCGTCTGCGTGCGATGACCGGTGAAGAACGCATCATGCTTGCACTTGATCTACGGCACGTTGCTGTCGTCCTCGCCTCAGAAAAACTCCCCCCAAGACCGTGAGCGGGCCCCTCACCCTGCTTGATGAAGCTGAGGATATTGCACGTCTGCTGGCAGATGCCAAGACGCCGGTGCTCCTGATTGGAGCTGCTGCTATGGCAGTCCACCATTATGTGCGATTCACTCGCGATCTCGACCTAGCCGTCGCAGTTTCCACTCGCGATCTCAAGCGACTTGCAAATCTTCTCGTAAGCGAAGGGAGGCGCGTTGAGGTTAGCCTCCCGGATTTCCACGACCCTTTGGATGGGGTGGTGGATATTCTCACCGAGTCTGGATTGGTTCAACTCGTTAACTTCGGCGGCACGTTTCCAGCAATCATCTCCGATGCGCACGCTGCCACACCGCAACCGCTCCGCCCGGAGAGCCCAATTCCGGTCATCCCTTTGCCGCATTTAATTGCGCTCAAATTGTATGCGGGAGGCGCGAAATCTCGCCTTGATATCTTCGAACTCGTGCGGCAGAACGAAGCACTCGACCGTCCTGCTCTGGTTGCACTTTGCCGCCGTTACCGACTCCGTGGACTCGCAAGCATTCTGCGCGAAGCAGATTCATTGAGCTAATGCTGACAAAGCATCTCGGCACGTAAGGCGAATTCGTCCACAAATCCGTTGCGCCTCAGGGTTGCGTTTATTCTCGACTGGAACGAATCTTGCTATGATCTGATCGCCCGTATTGACACCTTCATGAACGATTCTTTCCCAACCCAATCTGATCGCGGCCTCTACAATCCCGACACCGAGCACGACGCTTGTGGAGTTGGCTTCGTGGCGCAGATTTCCGGGCGTCGAAGAAACGAGATCCTGAAAATCGGCCTCCGAGCCATTTGCAGCCTCATGCATCGCGGCGCGGTAGATGCGGATGCGAAGACGGGAGACGGGGCGGGCATCGTAACACAGATTCCTTACAAGCTCTTTGCTCCCGAAGTCGCCCGGCACGGGCACAAGCTCTACCAAGATGCCGACCTCGCAGTGGGCGTCATGTTTCTGCCGCATGACAATGCCTACGCTCAAGCCCGAGCGAAGGCGATCACGCAGGAAGTCCTCACCAAGCGGGACCTCTTCCTCTTCGGCTGGCGCGAAGTTCCAATTAATCTGAACGTCCTCGGCGAAAAAGCCCAGATGACCATGCCACGCATAGAGCACGTCCTCATCGGGCGGCCGTGGGGTATGGCGGACGACGACTACGAACGGCGGCTCTTTCTTGCCCGCAACGAAATCGAAGACATTGCCGCTTCGGACAAAATTCGCAACTTCTACATTCCGTCCTTCTCGCATCGCACGATTGTTTACAAGGGCTTGCTGGTTTCCGCATCGTTGGAAAAATTTTACCCCGACCTTGGAAATCCCGACTACGAAACGGCACTTGCTATTTATCATCAACGTTACAGCACAAATACCTTTCCCACGTGGCCCCTCGCTCAACCATTCCGCATGCTCGCACACAACGGCGAGATCAATACGATTCGAGGAAACCGGAATTGGATGACCGCGCGCGAATCGGAGTTGAAGGCGGATTTCTGGGGCAAAGATATTGATCTCTTAAAGCCGATCATCCAGCCCGGCGGCTCGGATTCCGCCAGTCTGGACAATGCTCTTGAAGCCCTCACTTTGAGTGGCCGCAGCATGACGCATGCGATGACGATGCTTGTGCCACCTGCTTACGAGAATGACCCCTCGCTGAGCGATGATCTCCGCGCTTTTTACAAATACCACCGCTGTCTTTGCGAACCGTGGGACGGCCCGGCGGCGTTATGTTTCACCGATGGAATCACGGTTGGCGCTTGTTTGGATCGCAATGGTCTGCGGCCTGCCCGTTTCAAAATCACCAGCGACGGCGTCTTCGTCATCGGTTCCGAAGTCGGCGTCACCGGAATTAGTCCAGCTTCAGTCGTGGAGAAAGGCCGTCTTGGCCCGGGAGAAATGATCGCCATTGACACTGCTAGCGGGCGGCTCCTGCGCGATCACGAAATTAAGGCATCCCTCGCTGCGCGCAAACCTTACGCCGAGTGGCTCGCGGCTCATCTGCTCGAAATGCCTCAATCCAAAGTCGCCAACCTCCCGGAGGGCGACCTCGACATTCTCACGCTCACTCAGCGCCAGATCGCGTTTGGGTATTCCAATGAGGAAGTGGAAATGGTGCTCAAACCGATGGCGAAAGATGCCGCTGAGGCCGTGGGTTCCATGGGAGATGATACCCCGCTAGCTGTGCTCTCTCTCAAGCCGCGACTTCTCTACACCTACTTCAAGCAGCTTTTCGCCCAAGTGACGAATCCTCCCATTGATCCGATCCGCGAGAAGCTCGTCATGAGCCTCCGCACGGTGCTCGGATGGCGGCGCAATCTTCTCGGTGAATCTCCAGAACACGCCGATCTTGTGATGCTGGATTCGCCGATTTTGTTAGATAGCGAGATCGCCGCACTTCGCGCCATTGGCGAGAGGCAGCGCTCTGCCACAGTTTCTGTTCTATGGCCTGTCTCCGAGGGAGCCGCGGGGCTCGCCGCCGCCATTGAGCGGATCCGCCAAGAAGCCGAGGCCGCTGTAGATGCCGGCGCGCGCATCCTCATTCTGAGCGACCGCGGCGTAGATCATGACCATGTCGCCGCGCCGATGCTTCTGGCGCTAGGCGCCGTGCATCACCACCTGAGTCGCGTGGGAAAACGGATGAAAACCAGCCTCCTCTGTGAGACCGGAGAAGCGCGAGACGTGCATCAAATCGCTTGTCTTGTTGGCTTCGGAGCTGCGGCCATTAATCCCTATCTTGCCTTCGAAACTCTTCGCGAAATTGTTGAAAAAAATACACCAGGACTCCTCTGGAGCGATGCTGTGATGAACTACCGAAAGGCGCTCGAAGCCGGGCTCCTAAAAATCATGTCGAAGATGGGTATTTCGGTCGTGAGTTCGTATCGCGGCGCGCAAGTATTTGAGGCGATTGGTATTTCCAGCTCTCTTATTACATCGTGCTTCACCGGGACTTCCTCGCAGATCGAGGGCATTGGCTTTGAGGAAATCGCAACGGAAAGCCTCACCCGCCACGCGGCCGGTTACGCGAGCGAGATTCCTGTGGAGACGGGCAAGCTCGAAGATCCTGGCTACTACCGCTATCGCCGCGGCGGGGAAGTTCATGCCGTGACGCCACCTGTCCTTCAAAGCTTCCACGCCTTCGTCGGCATCAAAGGAGCCGACAAGGCAGGTAAGGCCGAGGACTACAAAAAATATGTTGAATCTGTTCTCGCGAATCGCCCTATGGCCTTACGCAATCTTCTCGAGCGCCAGCCCCTGCCGAGTGGCCCTGTGCCGCTCGACGAGGTGGAGAGCATTGAGGACATTCGCCGCCGCTTCACCACGGCTGGCATGTCGTTAGGTGCCCTGAGTCCGGAAGCCCACGAGTGCCTCGCCATTGCCATGAATCGCATTGGCGGAAAGTCCAATAGCGGAGAAGGCGGAGAAGATCCGGCTCGCTTTAAACGACTCGAAAACGGCGACTGGGCAAATTCCGCTATTAAACAAATCGCAAGTGGTCGCTTTGGCGTTTCCGCCGCATACCTTGCTTCTGCTAAGGAAATTGAAATCAAGATGGCCCAAGGGGCCAAACCCGGCGAAGGCGGGCAGCTTCCCGGCCACAAAGTGAGCGCCTACATCGCGAAGCTCCGCCATGCCGTCGCGGGCGTCACCCTCATCTCACCACCTCCGCACCACGACATCTATTCCATCGAAGATTTGGCCCAACTCATCTACGACCTCAAGCAAGTAAACCCTCGTGCCCGCGTGTGCGTGAAGTTGGTATCCGAAGCCGGGGTGGGAACCATCGCGGCGGGCGTGGCCAAGGCCCATGCAGACATTATTCTCGTGAGTGGTCACGATGGCGGCACGGGTGCTTCGCCGCTGAGTTCCATAAAAAACGCCGGTGGCCCGTGGGAACTCGGTGTCGCAGAGACTCACCAAGTCCTCATGCTCAACGGTCTTCGCAATCGAGTAACCCTTCGCACCGATGGTGGTATGCGAAGTGGTGAGGATATTATTTACGCAGCTCTCCTCGGCGCTGAGGAATTTAACTTTGGCACGACCGCCCTCATCGCGATGGGGTGCGTGTATGTGCGCCAATGCCACCTCAATACATGTCCCGTCGGCGTGGCCACACTCGACGACCGACTGCGTGCAAAATTCAAAGGCAAACCCGAACACATCGTCGCCTTTTTCAATGGCGTTGCGACAGAAGTTCGCGAGCTTATGGCCGGACTTGGCTTCCGGACGATTGATGAAATGGTCGGGCGCGTAGAGTGCCTTCGCCAGCGCCATGTGCCAGACCATCCAAAAGCAAATACCCTCGATCTCTCTCGCCTGCTTGTGAATGTCGCGAAAGACGATCCCTCTGCCATCCGCCATGCCACGCGCATGCGCAACGACGGCCCGGAAGATCGCACGCTGGACGACATTGTTCTGCAAGATGCTAAGGAAGCCATCAATGATGGCAAGGCGATCGTCCTTTCCTACAAAGTGAAAAATTCCAATCGAGCCATCGGCACCCAAGTGTCTGGCGAGATTGGCTACCAATGGGGCGAAGAGGGCATCGCACCAGGCCTTGTGGAGCTGCGGCTCAATGGCTCTGCCGGACAAAGTCTCGGCGCTTTCCTCGCCCCCGGCGTGCGTCTTGTCCTCACTGGCGAGGCGAATGACTACGTCGGCAAAAGCATGAGCGGCGGCGAAATTATTATCAAAGCCGCCTCGCCACGGAAATTCGTCCCCAGCGAATCCATGATCATGGGGAATACCGTGCTCTACGGTGCCACTGGCGGACGCCTCTTCGCAAACGGACGTGCGGGCGAACGTTTCTGCGTGCGAAATTCCGGCGCCACCGCTGTTGCTGAGGGCATTGGTGACCATGGCTGCGAATACATGACCAATGGCACCGTGGTCATCTTGGGTCCGACCGGCAAAAACTTTGGAGCCGGCATGACTGGTGGTGTGGCCTACGTCCTCGACGTGGAAGACAAATTCTCCCAGCGCTATAATGCTCAGCTTGTCACCCCAAGTCGTCTCACAGACGCCGCAGACATCGTTCTCCTGCAAGGACTCATCCAGCAGCACCTCACCTTCACAGCGAGCGAATTGGCACGAGATATCCTTGCTAAATGGGAAACCTCACTCCCTCACTTCTGGAAGGTATCGCCAACGATCCCGACGGCCAAGCCAGTCCCTACGCCCGACCCGGCGCCCGAAGCGCCCGGTGTCGTCATCAACGAAGACGTCATCGCCTCACGCTAGGATTACGTCAGTCTCGGCTGGCCTATTTTTCGTTCACGATGGAAGTCACCGACGCGATTTTGATTCGGCAGAGGCCGTGGGGCGATACGAGCCTGATCATCACATGGTTCACCAAGTGCTCCGGCAAGGTGACAACGCTCGCACGCGGTGTGAAGAAGACGACGAGTCCGTTTGCAGGGAAAATTGACTTATTCTATCAGTCAGAAATCGCTTACACCGCGAGCCGGAAGAGCTCCTTGCACACGCTGCAGGAAGTCCGATTGCTCCAGGTCTATGATGGTGAGGGACTCTCCTGTTCCAATCTCTTTATGGGCGCCTATTTTGCGGACTTAACTGATTTTGCAACTGAGCCCGGGGAGGCCGCGCCTGAGATTTACGACCTCCTCGAGCGGGCCTTTGGTTACCTACGAACGCGCGCTTCCACCCGCGACGCGCTCCTGCACTTCGAGCGCGAATTCTTTCGGCACCTTGGTGTCGAAGGCGGCAACCCCCTGGATGCCATCGCCACCTACTGCGGCCACCTTCCCTCCTCTCGGGCTGCTGCACTCAAGTTCTTCTCCGCTCCGATAACCTAAAATGGCTTTGAGCAAAAGTCGGGCAGAAGGTCGTTATCCCCTTGCTTGCAGATTGTGGCTTGGTAAGTTTGGTGGCTTGACCATTCGAAAGCGTCTCCAATATTGCCTTGTGGTGTAGTGGTAGCACAAATGATTCTGGATCATTTTGCCATGGTTCGAGTCCATGCAAGGCAGCCACTGCGAAGAGGGAATGGCGAAATGAGATTGAGCATGGGCCGCTTCTCAGGCAAGGTGGCGCGATGCTGAAGCCGGAAGACTTTTTTGACCTCGATGAGACGGAACACCGGGTCATTTTTGAAAATGTGGATTACGTCTGGCAGGCACTAGCGGCAATCCCGACGTATTTGCAATTCCGCTTAAAACCAAAAATCTTGGGTAGATTAGTCGGACGACCTTTTATCAGCGACTCGGTTTTTATTGGGAAGGGCACGATCGTAGAGCATGGGGCGATGATCAAAGGGCCGGCTTGGATCGGGGAGGATTGCGAGATCAGGAACGGTTGTTACATCCGCGAAAATGTCATTCTCGGCAACGGCGTTGTGGCGGGAAATTCGTGTGAGTTCAAAAATTGTCTCCTCTTTAATGAGGCCCAAGTCCCCCACTACAATTATGTGGGAGATTCGATTCTTGGCCATCGGGCTCACCTTGGCGCAGGCGTCATTTGTTCAAACGTCAAGCTAGATAAGACGTCAGTTGTTATCTCTGCTGGTGAGAAAACATGGGATACGGGGCTGAAAAAATTTGGTGCGATCGTGGGAGATCGTGCAGAAGTGGGGTGCGCGACGGTTCTCAGCCCGGGATCGCTGATCGGGCCGGGGGCCATCCTGTATCCCGGGAGCCAGTGGCGAGGAATCCTGCCGGCACGCCACATCGCAAAAGTGCGGCAGAGCTTTTCGATTGTGGAACGTCACAAGGAGTCATAAATGCCACTTCTCGCTCAGTCATCACTACCAGCCCCCGAGGATTACCTCGCAAAGGGCATTGAGATCACGCACCTCACGTCCATTTATTTTGGCGTAGGGTTGGTGATTTACGTTGTTCTACGGCTTTGCGGACGAAGGCTTAAGCGCCGCTATGGCCTTCCGCTAGGTTGGGTATATCAGCTATTTTGCATCGCGGCGGCGTTGTTCCTACCAAGCCAATTGCCAGGCATAGACTTCCCGGGGGAAATCCATTTTGGTGCGCTGCTCACCATTTCAGGAGCTTTTCTCCTCATTGGATTTTTGAGAAATTATCTCTTTGGCCACGTGTTTCACCAGGAGACGAACATGCAAGTGCCGAAGTTTTTTGGCCAGTTTATCTCGATCGCGATCATCCTTGGCGCATTGCTCTTCGTTCTCGACGGCGTCTACGGCATTCCCGTGCCAGGGCTGCTCGCTGGGGCTGGCATTGCAGGCCTGGTTCTCGGCTTGGCCTTGCAGGATACGTTGGGAAACATTTTTAGCGGATTCGCGATCTACTTTGGAGGACAATTCAAGGCGGGGGATTGGTTGCTGGTCGAAGGCCAACACGCGAAAATCGTGGAAATCAATTGGCGTTCAACACGCCTGCGCACAAACGACGACGTCTGCCTAGACATCCCAAATAGCCTGATCACCAAAGAAATGGTGATAAACTACAATCACCCCACGAGTGTCCACGCCTCGCGAATTGATCTTGGATTAGGCTACGACTCACCACCCACTCTCGTAAAGAGCGTGTTGGTCGAGGCGGCTCTGGGATGTCCGCACGTGCTCCGCGAGCCTATGCCGGATGTCTTCCTTGCCGAATTCGGCGATTGGAGCATTACTTACCAGCTCAGGTTTTGGCTGGCTGACCATGCGCGCTATAACGAAACGTGTAGCCAGATTCGGACGACGCTCTGGTATGCCTTGAAGCGGCACAACATTTCGATTCCATATCCCATCCAGCACGAAATGTCGCTGGAGCGACCGGCTCCCCACGTTGAGAATCGCGACCTCATCCGCTCGGCACTTCAGAAGACGATCCTAGCTTCTTGCGTGGAGCCTAAGTGTCTCGAAGAGATTGTGGCGGCGGCCCGCATTATTCGATTCGGAGCAGGAGAAAAAATCGTGCGGCAAGGAGCGGCTGCCGGGCCGATGTTTATTCTCGCCGAGGGGTGCGCGCAGGTTTTTGTCGAGGTGGCAGGGATCAACACTCTGGTCGCAACCTTGGCGCCGGATGCGTGCATTGGCGAGGCCTCGGTTCTTACCGGGGAAGCACGCTCCGCCACGGTTGTGGCCGGCGAAGACTGCCTTGTTGTAGAAGTGGACAAGGCAATTCTTGCTCCGGTCATCGCGACGAACGCCGACGTGCTGGAAGCACTCAGCGACCTCCTTACGCAACGCCGCCTGCAGAATGAAGGCGCTATTTCCGACGCCTCAAATCAAGTTGCCAACGCCACGCGGCAGACCTACAAAGCGGGCTTCCTCTCCAAGCTGAAAAGCTT
>Ga0105045_10001187_pt1 | contig 20992 bp, 13 predicted proteins | sample MAT02_FD_78089 | JGI IMG/M metagenome (GOLD analysis project Ga0105045, IMG submission 78089) | Freshwater microbial communities from Lake Fryxell liftoff mats and glacier meltwater in Antarctica - MAT-02 (megahit assembly) | ecosystem: Environmental > Aquatic > Freshwater > Ice > Liftoff... | reverse complement strand
TGGTTCTCTGGGACAATCCGATTCAATACGGTCTCCATGTCCTCACGCACGTCCGGGTCTGCGTTTTCGTTGATTGAAAGCGAGGCGGACGTATGCTGAAGAAAAAGGTGCAGCAGTCCGACTTCGATCGTCTGTATTTCAGAAAAACGCGAAACAATTTCTCGTGTGACAAGATGACATCCCCGCGGACGCTGCGGTAGGCAGAGCGATTTTTGGATCCAGACGTTGGCGGCGGAAGAATTGGATGAGAAAGGTTTCATGGGTATGTGATGACTTGCGTTTAAGGGTAATTAAGCATCCGCAATCGAATGCATTAAGGCGTTTCGGGTGAGATTGTTTGAGGTTTGTGGCATTTTCTGGAACTACAACCAAAGCGCAGACGTTGTCGCATTAGGAATCGATAGCAAAGTCTACCGAGCCTTCGGAATGGGTGCGAACGACTTTCCAAACTTCCATTGTGAAGGTTATGAGATGATTCGTGTTAAAATTTGCTTGACATGGGTGCATCGCCGCCAATAATCCTCTATTGACACTATGAGGCAATCAACGACCTGTCCTAGATGTTTTCAGGTCGTAATTGATTTTTGCGTTTTGATAATCGAGCGATCTCGTTTTTGTGACTTCCAATATGATGTTCATTATGTCTTTCATCGAGTGAGGAAGATCCTCGAGTTTGCTCAGGTTGTTGTATAGGTTTCGTATTTCTAGTTTATTGGTACTTTGGAGTAACCTAACGAATGAGCGCTGTTTGTAAGAACGTCTTTGAGGCTATATTGAAGTATGGTCACGACGAGGATTTCGATCCGGCTGTCGATAATCACTTCATGCCCACAGATGCTCCGGCTGGCTCGCCTGAGAAAATCGAAATTCTTCGAAAGCGTGTCGAATTGGGGCAACCCCTTTGGCATGACGACGATCGCGTTGATTACAGCGGTCTGACCGGAGCGATTCGACCTCGGGAGTAGCTTGCATGGCTAGTCGTTGAAGGTGCTGGCTATTTTGGCCAGTTCTGAAACCACTTGAGTATCAAAACCCGCGCTGTTTCCCAGAGCGGGTTTTTTGTTTGCCAAGAAGCGACTCTTGGCTTGCCAGCGAATCGATCTGTCATGGTTAAACGCGGTGGAACTATTTGGAATTCTGGAAATGAATCGATCGCTAAATCACCGGGTTCAGGAGCGAATCCTACGTTCGAACCATTTGATTCGAATAGCAGATTGGATTGGCCAAAGGCAGGTTGTTCTATCTGGAACTTCGACGCGAGTTGACCAGATGCGATGGGTTACGATTGTGGCGTCTCATCGACAATCACACATTGAAACTAATGCGATTTGGCGAGAATCGGTCGAGTCGGCGATGCAACGATGCCAGCTAGAGAACTTAGCACTTCTGGCTTGTCGATTGACGCCATCGGGCGATTACCTACTTCACGTAGCAAAAAGATTTGCGATTGCAACCGTTGAGGTAATGCTGCCGAAACCCCATGCTCTGTTGGCTAGCTGGCAAGCTGAAGTTACGCGAGCCTCTCAATCAAATGTTGAGGAGAATCAACTATGGATTTCGCCCCTTCCAAATGAAACGTCCCATCGCCCCGTTGTCGTTGAAGGGCCACTCCCGGATTTAACGATGATCGCAGTTGCGGACCTGGTGCACGCGGTCGAAGTTAGTAAAGGTGGTAGAATAGAGAGTCTTCTTCGCCATCGACTTGCCAGTGGGCATCATTCGATCGGAAGTGTCGCAGTGCATCTTGCCAGCCCAGGAGATGAGTTGAAACGCTTCGGGTTGAATGCAACGGTAGCTCGCGAGCTGATGGAACTGGGGGCGGTTGGTTGGTATAGGTCGTCCAAATACGAATCCTCTAATCCCATGGTGGCCGCCGACGACAGGGCCATATTTCGTGAACTTTCCCAGCACACGAAGTCCCCGAGGCTTTTAGCTTCAACAAAAGCCTATTGTCCGGTGTTTTCAAAAGACCTGGTTCGAAAGCCCGAGAGCGTTTTATCGTCGCTACCTATTAGTGCTGAATTACAACCGCCAAGTCGAGCAGTGAGTTTTATGGTACCAAATTGGACCTATTTGACACACTGTACGCGGTCGCCGAGCGGCCCATGGCCCGATCAATCCCGATCAGGCTACTACGATGAAATTCTTACGAAATCCGAACATAGCCATCCGCTAGACACACTGATTCGGATTCTTGAGCAACAGAAGCTTGTTGGGAGCAATCACTTGAAACGCTCTGGGGTAGAGACCGTAAGTTTAAGTCAGGTGCCGCTAATTGAACTACTCAGCCGTCGCAGTTTCCAGCGGCATCTGCATCGATGGGACTGGGAGCCCTACGGAATTTGCATTCAGAGGCAATGGTTGGAGTCACGCGAATGTCGGCCAGTCGTTTATGGTGTCGAAGCGGATTTGCAGAAGTTGCCTTCCGAGGAAGTTCCCTTCTTTCAAGTCACGAATACCCAAACATGGTACCGAGAGCGGGAGTGGAGAATGGTAGGCGATATCCGGTTGGCGGAGATTCCAGCAAGCGAGGCGTTCGTTTTTGTGCCAACGGCGAAAGAAGGTCTCCGGGTGTCTCCGATCAGCCGTTTTCCGGTTATGATCGTGGGATCATGTACCGATCCGAAACACCTATCGTGATGTTGCCGGGACTGGGGATGGATGCTCGCATGCTCCAGCCTCAATCCAACTACTTTCAGAACTCCTTCGTACTAAAGCTTCCAGAACCGACGGATTCAATCTCTCTGGCTGAGTATGCAGATCGAATCGCATCGAATTGGCCGAAACAACTTCCGGCACTAAGCGTCGCTGAAGGAATCGATGAACGTAAAGTCTTTTTAGTCGGAGTCGCCTATGGCGGGATGCTTGCCCTCGAGATTGCGCTGCAGATCGCAAATCAAATTTCGCAGCAAGCATCCGGTGAATCGAGTCGAAAATCAAATCAAATAGCTGGAGTCATTTTGATCGGATCTGCTCGCACCCGGAACAATATCCCTGTCGCATTTCGGCTTCAAGAGAAGCTGATTGCAAGGCTCCCCGCATCGGTTGGGCGCGCTGCGATGAAGAGGAGCATTATTAAACTCGCGAGCGACGAAGGAATGTCGATCGAGCAAAAACAAATGCTTCTGGATACGGCTCAGGAGTCCGATTGGAATCACATTCGACGGGCGGCGAACCAAGTTGCTAAGTGGGATAGAAAAGGATCCAGTTTCGATACGATAGGTGTTCCAGTTTACCAAATTCATGGCGTCCAAGATCGTTCGATCAAGCCACCTCTAGTGTCAGATGCCACGCTTCTCATTTTTGGGCGGCATATGATAAACCTATCGATGGCGACCGAAGTGAATCGTTGGATAGAAGCGATTCTTCGAGACTATAATCTCAATAAAATGTACGGCGGTAAGGCGGGCAGTCATGGGGGGCGATAAGGGGCGAAGCTGAGTATCTCTCACCCCTTCGAGGACTTTACCACTTCACCGATTTCGTCGGTCGACTCCATAAAGCTCTGCATGGGCGGGCATGAACAAACGACATTGCGATCGCCGAACACATTATCTACTCGACCTACAGGCGGCCAGTACTTGACGGAGTAATCCATTTCAGAGTCCGGGCAAACTGCTTCGCGTCGAGTGTAAACTCGAGCGGGGGCATCACTAAGAATGGAATCCAGGGTATGCGGCGCATTGCGCATCGGATTGTCCTCCGCTGACCACTCTCCCGATAGTACTCGTAGATATTCCGCGTGGATAAGTTTCATAGCACGGCAGAAGCGATTGATTTCGGTAAGTGACTCGCTCTCGGTCGGTTCGATCATCAGCGTCCCAGCGACAGGAAATGACATGGTTGGACCATGAAATCCGTAGTCCATCAACCGTTTAGCAACATCATCCACCGTAACACCTGCTGCTTTCTCCATCGGACGCGTGTCGATAATACATTCATGAGCAACCAGCGAAGCGTTGCCCGTATAAAGAATTGGATAGAAGTTCTTCAGTTCATGCGCAATGTAGTTTGCATTCAAGATGGCAACCTGAGTCGCCATCCGAAGGCCGGCTGCACCCATCATCCGGATATACATCCAGGAAATCGGAAGGATGCTCGCGCTACCAAATGGAGCGGCGCTCACAGCAGATCCACGACGGTTATGGTTGATCGTATCTTTGGGAAGAAAGGGCGCGAGATGACTCTTCACGGCGACCGGGCCAACGCCTGGTCCACCTCCACCATGAGGAATACAAAAGGTCTTGTGAAGATTCAAATGCGACACGTCACCGCCAAATTTACCCGGTTGAGCTAACCCAACAAGTGCGTTGAGATTAGCGCCGTCAATATAGACTTGTCCACCTGCGGAATGAACCTTTGCACAAACCTCTAGCACCCGATCCTCAAACACGCCGTGAGTCGATGGGTAGGTGATCATGATCGCAGCGACACGAGCTTGGTTTTGAGAAAGACGAAGGTCAAGATCATCCAGGTCCACGTTACCAAGGTCGTCGCACTTCACTACCACTACTTTCATGTTCGCCATTTGTGCGCTAGCCGGATTCGTTCCGTGAGCGCTACTCGGAATCAAACAGATATCTCGTTCAAAGTCATTCCGCGATTCATGGTAGCCTTTGATTGCCAATAATCCGGCGTATTCACCTTGGGAACCTGCGTTGGGTTGAAGCGACACAGCGTCATAACCTGTAATTTCACAAAGCATCGCTTCCAGGTCTGCGATCATTTCATGGTATCCAGCGGCTTGGTCGCTCGGCGCGAAGGGATGGATGCTATTCCATTCCGGCCATGTAATCGGGGTTAGTTCGCTAGCGGCATTTAGCTTCATCGTGCAAGATCCAAGTGGAATCATCGACCGATCCAGTGCTATGTCCATCTCGGATAGACGCCTTACGTAACGCATCATTTCCGTTTCGCTTCGATATTTGTGAAAAACTTCTTGTGTTAACACGCAGTCATTACGGAGTTGATCTTGCGTCAGTGATCCTTGCTGGTCTTGCAGTCGCTCCAAAGGTTCTGTGGAAAGCATCTCTATGTCGCCGTCAAGTAAGCTGCTAATTTTTATTAAGTCTGCGGTTGTGGTCGTCTCGTCGAGCGAGATGGCGATCTGGGTCTCCGAGTATTTGCGTAAGTTGAACCCCGAATCAATAGCACGCTGGAGCAAGGCTATCGTATCACTGCCAGTCTCGACGACAATCGTATCGAAGAAATAAGACTGATTCGACCGGTACACTCCCTTTTGCAGAGACCGATACAAAACAGTAGTGAACTTGTGAACGCGCCATGCGATCTGCCGCAACCCTTCCGGACCGTGGTACATCGCGTAGAGAGTCGCCATAATCGCTAAGAGCGCTTGAGCAGTACAAATGTTAGAAGTAGCCTTTTCGCGGCGAATATGTTGTTCGCGAGTTTGTAGGGCAAGTCGAAACGCTTTTTTTCCACGACTGTCGATTGATTGCCCGACCAGCCGTCCTGGAAGTGTACGTTGATGGAGTTTCGTTGTTGCAAGAAAGGCAGCGTGAGGACCTCCAAAACCTAGCGGCACTCCGAAACGTTGACTACTTCCTACGGCAATGTCAGCCCCGAGTTCGCCTGGGGATTTAAGTAGCATTAGTGCGAGTAAGTCCGTTGCCATTACAACCATCGCACCATGTTGATGTGCTGAAGCGATGACACTTTCATGATTCGAAATGGACCCATCGGTTGCTGGGTATTGGAGGATTATCCCGAAGACTCCGCTCCAATCTGGGATGTCGTTCTTCGTATCGAGTATTTCGAGCTGAATCCCTAGAGGCTCTGAACGCGTCCGAAGAACATCGATTGTTTGAGGGTGGCACCCGCGAGAGACGATGAATCGAGTTGCTTTGGTCTTACTACCTCGTAGGCAAAGCGTCATCGCTTCAGACGCTGCAGTCGCCTCGTCTAGCAACGATGCGTTTGCAATCTCCAGCCCCGTAAGTTCTGCAATTAGCGTTTGAAAGTAAAACAGAACCTCCAATCGGCCTTGCGAAATCTCGGGTTGATAAGGAGTGTAAGCCGTATACCAAGCTGGGTTCTCTAGAACGTTGCGCTGGATAACTTTGGGCGTATGCGTCCCATAATATCCTTGGCCAATAAAGGATTTCAGGACACGATTTTTAATGGCAATCCCTTTCAATTCTTCTAAGGCAACCTCTTCCGTGACTCCTGGACGGAGGTTTAAGAGCGTGTCCATTCGAATCGAATGTGGAACGACCGCCGTTACCAATTCTTCGAGCGAACCAAAGCCAATTCTTTCTAACATCGTCGCGATTTCATCCTCCCGTGGGCCTAAGTGGCGGAAGACGAATGGTGCCAGTTGATCTAGCGATGAGAGGTTCTCAGTCGGTACCTGGCAGGAGAGAGGGCGAACTGAAGGATGCGATCTTGTTAACATTAAGAAGTCTCCAAGCTTTTGACATGTAAAGGAACAAAACGAGGCCTGAAGAAATATACGCCGAAAAAGCGCCTACTTTGAAGCGACCTGTTGCCCCTCTGTCCGTTTACCTGAGAGATCCAGTAGGCCAATCCAGACAGCCAACCTTACCCCTTCGGTGGATCGCTAAAGGCGAATTCTATGGAATTTCCGCTGCAATCACTCTCCAGAGAAGATGTATCAATCCCAACGGTCCTTTTTGCCTGAGCGGTTCAGGGCTGTTTTGCACCTTCGGCTCTTCTCGATGAACCCTAACAATCTCTGCTAGAAGAAATAGACGGGCTACAACTCAAAGTATCTCCCACGGGGTATTCATCTCAATTACTAGTATATCGGGAGCATCCAATTATCCAGAGATCAATCCTCGCTCAATCGGTCAGAATAGATTTTTTGGTTGCTCTGTAGCGATTAAACTAGGCTCGGGAAGCAAACCGCGCGGGTCGGCAGAAATCCGGCCTTGGCGGGAACTGAGCGTTTATTCGGGCGCATCAATATGTTCCGCAACGGCAGCCAACCGAAGCTTGTCGAGGGCACGGGCTTCGATTTGGCGAATTCGTTCCTTCGTGACACCCATGACTTCGCCGACTTCTTTAAGAGTTGATGGCTCTAAGCTATGTCCTAAACCGAAGCGACGGATAATGATCTCCTGCTCTCGCTGATCGAGCTTATGCAGGATCCGATTGATTTGGGTTTGTCGCGTTTGTTGGTCAAGTTCTTCGGCAAAGTTATTTGCGCGATTGTCTTGATGTCCAGCAAACACTTCCTCGCCGGAGGTCCGAAAACGATCTCGATGCCGATATTCTTCTGGAATCGAACGAGCAAAATTTTTCATGATTGCCCAAGTGGCATACGTGCTGAATTTATTGCCACGTGCGTAATCAAATTTTTCCGCAGCTTTGATCAAGGAAATATTGCCGTCACTGATAATCGCGAAGAAATCCTCGGTTGCATTGACATGTGGCTTCGCAATAGAAACAACCAATCGAAGGTTGGCTTGGACGATTTGATTCTTGACGTCACCTGCCTTTTCGGCAAGCGATTCAATCTCATCCATCAAACTCACTAGGGGTGCCTTGGAATCAAGCAGATCTCGCTTCTTGCTCGCCAGGAATTTTAAGTAGTTCATCTTTCGGAAAAGGTGATATTCTTGTTCACGGCTGAGCAAACCAACCTCGTACAGCGAAGCCAGATACGCGGGCAATCCACTTGGAGCACGAACTTTTCGCGTAATAGATGTTGGAGCCGGCATTGCTCCCAAAATCGCCTCTGTCAAAGCCGGTTTGTTGAAATCATCATTATGCATGAAATCGAGCGGCAATTCAAAGATTTTTTCTGCTCGTTGTTCATTTAAGATCCGGACGATGCTACCTCGAGTTCGTCCATAGCGTTTGGCAAGCATAACCAAGTTTACGCCGCGACGATGCTGCTGGTAAATAGCTCGTTGATCATCGTTCGACAGAGTGGGACGCTGATCCGGGAAAACAGCCATTGCTTGGTTTTGCTTGTCGAAGTTTTTCAAAGTATAGCGGACTGCTTCCGTGCTGCGATTCATGTCGCGACCTACGCGTCGAGCTACTGCAGAAAGGCTCATTCCTTCCGCAGCCCACTTCCGAGATGCTTCAATGATGTCGGCACGTTCATCGCCACTCATCTGGCTAAATCGCTCCCCGCGACTAATTCGTTTTCGATTTTTAGCAACGAATCGTTCGACGCTACTGTGTAGAAAACCTACTCGTTTCCGGCCTTCAGAAACAAATCGACGAGACACCAATCCACGATCTCTCCAACGCGAAATTGTTTTGGTCGAAACGTTAAACAGCTTGCTCAGCTCCTCAACAGTATGGATAGGCTCGCCAACTTCATCAACGCGAATGTTGGTTGAGTCTGATATATCCTCGACGAACAAACGAAGGTCATGTATGGCATCTCCACCCTTAATCAAACCGTGATGCCGCTCCTCGGAACGAACGTCGGTAACGCGGTAGAACAAGAAGTCGAAGGGATACTCTCGGCCTTCATCCATTTCGGAAAGCAATCGTTCAGCTCGGTTTGCTTGTTCGATTCTCTTTGGTCGAGGCGCGAAACGAACTTGGTGGTCGCGTAGCTCACGGATTAGTGCAATTCGATAGTCACTGTTCATAGTGTTTCTCCCTCTCCGTCGGTTTATTCGTTTAATTGTTGATCTGGTGATCAACCGCATTCATTGCGATCTACTCACTCTTTCGTCGTGCTCGTTGACTAGTTAGGTCCTTAATCAAATTAAGTTTGGTTTACATCTCAGTCGCACTTGATCTTTAAATCGTATGAAAACAGAAAACCATCAGTGTGCCGACAAGCGATTCGGAATGCCTTCGCAACGCCGCCCTCTCAACACAATAGGACGATTTGTCAATACGTTTGGTTCTGTAAAACATTCAAATTGGCTGCCAATTTTTTAAATAATTTTCCCATGTTTGGTTCAAGTACCATTCCCAAGGAACGAACCAAGCAATTGCTAGACCGGAAACACTGAATCGCCGCAATTATCGATCGTAGCCCAGATCCTGCTAGATCTAAAGTTATGCTTACATTGAACTTGCGTCGTCGGCTTGAGGTGGTCAATTCTGGATCAGAAAAACTTAGTTTCGAAGCCACTCAGTAGCGAATGGAGTAATTTTGTCGCTCTTTACAACTTGGTGACGACTTTACATGCTTGGCCTCCGATTTGCTGACATCTCTTGTTGTCGGTGTCCGAGGGGAGTTCAGGGGACTATCCTAGAATAACCTGCCAATACCAACACGCATCGCCAGTTTTGAAGTTGCACATTTTTAGTGCCGAAGGCACGATAGCCTCTTGCCGGTGACGATAGTTCCAGGAGCATCATTTAATTTGAGTTTCAAGCTGGATACTAGATACCAGTCGTTAGGGCTATGAGGTAGTGACTTCAAGCGAGACATATCATTTAGAACGCATACAATTGCCAAGACGAAAACTCAAACAATTAAGGGTCCTCGTGACAGGTGCCACTAGCGGTATCGGTCGGGAAATTGCGTTGAAGCTAGCAAGGGCTGGCGCTCGGGTGTTGGCTGTTGGAAGGCGTCAGCAAAGACTCGACCAACTGGTGGAAGAATTCAGTGCTAGCGACGCGACATCGGCTAGGCCAGTCGCAGGTGTGTCGCACGATGTCAAAGGTGCGATTAGCCCATTATCTGGTGACTTAACCCTCGCCGAGGATCGACAACGTTGGGTTGATTGGTGCCAGGCATGTTGGGGAGGGCTGGACCTTCTTATCCACAATGCCGGCACAGGGGCCATAGGTCGATTTGACTCCAGTCCACCGGATCGGTTGCGCAAGTTGATGGAAGTTGATTTCTTTGGGCCCGTCGAACTCACCCGATTGTGTTTGCCTTTGCTGGAGACAGGTCGAGTTGGAATGATGTCACGGACCGGTAAACCTGCGATCGTGATCATGGGCTCCGTTCTTGCCCATAGGGCTGTACCGCTTAAAAGCGACTATTGTGCTGCGAAGTTTGCGATGAGAGGATGGGCTGAGTCGCTTCGATGTGAATTGGCCGGGCAAGGAATTGAAGTCCTTCAAATTGACCCGAGCACAACCCGAAGTGAGTTCCTCAACTCGATGATAGATACACCAGTTGGAACGAAGAGTAGATCGATCGGTAGCATGTCTTCGGAGTCGGTCGCCAAACTAACGGTCAGGGCTATTGAACGATCGCAGCGACGAGTGATTCTTTCGTTAGGTGGACGTGCTCTGGTTTCAGCTAGCCGATGGATCCCTAGTATCGTCGATCGAATCCTCTCGAAATGAATGGCATTGGATGACTCAGGAAACGATTTATCTGGATTATAACACTACGACGCCCATGGCAGGCGCCGTGCGACAGGCAATGCAACCGTTCTTGAACGAGCTATTTGTTCTTCCCGGAAACTTGCACTGGAAGAGCCGCGCAGTTGAAGAGGCCCTCGAGGACGCTCGCAATCAAGTTTGTAACACGCTGGATTGTCTTCCTTCCGAGGTCGTATTTACCCGTAACGGAACCGAGAGCATTAATCTCGCACTCTTGGGGTATGCTCTGGCGGTTCGTAGAAAATCTGATCGATTCAGCCCGCATTTGATTACCTCGACATTGGAATCGGAGACCGTTCGTCGAACCGTCGAACGTCTAGAACGCCGAGGCTGGGAAGTCAGTCGTGTTGCTTGCGATTCGACGGGACGAATCGATCCTCTGGACGTGGGCAAACTTATAACTAAAAGTACCCGGATTATCTCTATCCAGTGGGCCAACTCAGATATTGGAACGATCCAAGATATTGGTGCCATTGGGAATCTGGATCGGCCAAATAACTGCGTTTTTCATTGCGATGGAATCCAATCCCTAGGTAAAATCCGAACTCAATTACCGGGATCCGGAGTGGATCTGTTGTCCCTTTCCGGGCATCATGCATACGGTCCAAAGGGTGTCGGACTGCTCTTCGTACGAAATGGAGTTTCCTTGAAGCCACTTTTTAACGGAGCCTGGCAAGAGGGAGGGCTGGTTCCAGGCTCGGAGAACGTCGCTGCCATCGCAGGGTTTGGGGCAGCCATGGAGTTGATTCAAAATGCAGGAATGGAGCTTGGCGATCGGATGGAAACCCTGACGAATCGATTTTTGCAACTGCTTCGAGATGAGCTTGGAGAGAGTCTTACTCTTAACGGATCAACTGGTGTCAAAGTCCTTACCGAGAGTTGTTTGCCCAAGGATAATCGTGAACAAGAAGCCAACAACAGACTCAGTCGAGCGGATAACGAAGATCTCGATTCTCAGATGTTGCGGTTGCCCAACACGCTAAGCCTGGTTTTACACGATCGAGATGCAAAGCAGCTTCTGCAACACACGCCCGAGCTTTTCTTGGGTTATTCTGATGCCTACACCGATCAATCGACTCGCTTGGTTTCTTATGGAGCTCTGGAATCGCTAGGCGTTACACCGCGTAACGCGGCATCGACGATCCGTGTCAGTCTCGGATGGAACACGACCGAAGAAGAAGTTGACCGATCAGTCCTCATGCTTGCAGACGCATATCGTCGCGCCCCTGCTATGATTGACTAGAGGCCGTCTATTATCAACTAGAAGCGGAAAAGCTTAGGAAATTAACGGTTCTTGATTGACCCGGTTCGCTCTTAGACCTATATAATGACCCCTTACGATTCACAACAAGCCCACAATTACTACAACCACTCGGAAGGGGTTGATTCATGAGTACTGGCGAAGGAGCTTCGACCCCGTTCCAAACGATGAGGGGACGCAACTACCCAACGATCCGACAGTTCACGGTTTTTCTTGAGAATCGGGTGGGTCAACTTCTGGAAGTTGTACGGCGGTTTGAAAACACGGGAATCAAAATAGTTGCCTTGTCGATCAGTGATTCTGCAGAATGTGCTTTCGTGAGGTTTCTTGTTTCCCAGCCCGAGAGGGGCCGAGAGATTTTGGAGCGGGCAGGTTTGGCTATCATCGAAAGCGATCTGATTGGAGTCGAACTGCCTGAGGGGAATCAGCCACTTCTTCAGATTTGCACTGCTCTTCTGCAGGCCGAGATCAATATTATCCAGGCTTATCCACTGATTGTTCGTCCCCATGGGCAACCAGCGGTTGCGATCATGGTCGATAATACCGAGCATGCTCTTGAGACACTTGCACGTAAAAACTTTCGAACGATCACCGAAGGGGATCTGTTAGACGGGCATGAGTAATGGATTTGCTGTTAAGCCTTCAATCAGCCGATGAGCTTTGGACTGCAGCGGAGTTTCCGTTTCGTTGGCTCGATTTGAAAAATCCATCAGCAGGTTCTCTGGGTTGCCCAAGCAGTAAAGTCGCTTGTGATTTTCTGGACACAGCAGACGAGCTATCCAATCGTAGATTGCTAACGCTTAGCGTTGCTATTGGGGAGCTAACAGAAGGGATCTCTGAGTTCGACTCGGATAGACCTCCGAATCACTTTAGCATGCCGATTGCCGCTGACACGATCAATCGGTTTGATTTCGTGAAAGTGGCTTTGGCTAAAACTCACCCAAGTTGTTTGAGAACTGACCAAAAACAAGTTGTGGAAGGGGAAGCTTGGATTGAGTTAGCTACTTCCCTGTCTGGACAGCTTTCCTCTCCCTCAAAACTTATTCTTGTCCATTACGCAGACCATCACTTAGCTGGGTCGGTTGAATGGGAGAGAGTGCTTTGGGCGAGTCATTTATTGGGTTGTGAATACATCCTCATTGATACTTTCAACAAGACTGCTGGTTCGCTAGCAGATTGGCTATCGACGGAAGACTGTCAGAGATACGCGAGCCAAGCAGATGTGCATGGTCTCAAACTTTCGCTAGCCGGTTCCTTGCGACTGGAGGACCTTTTACGTTTAGAGAAAACGGGAGCATCAATTATCGGAATTCGAGGGGCTGCCTGTCGAGATGCCTCTCGCACATCATCGCTATGTCGTGATAGACTACAGGCGTTATCTAAGTGTTTTGACGTTGTCGATTACTGAGTCTAAAACTTTCACTTCGATTTTAAGAATCGGATAAGGAATCCTACCGTGTCTTCCTCTGGTAGCGAGCGAGATCGACCGTGCGGCATGATCATGCAGGGAAACCGCGTTGTCGGTGCGATCTGCATTCCTGAAGGTTCCGACGAACAATTTATTGAGCAGTTCAATAGTTGTTATGGTCCTTTGCGAATGCAGTGCGCCCAGTCAGAACGATTGGAAGAAGTGATTCGGCCAATTGTGAACCCCGACCGATTTCGCCTCCCCGCATGGTTTCGACATGTTTGGCAAGCCGCCGGTACGCCCGGGCCGCTTTTTCCAGATACGCACAAGCAGTCGTGATTTTGCAAAAAGTTCCTCTAATCCGCTTCGAAAGGACTTTTGCAAGTCTTGACGCGGTTTCAATCGCGCGTGTTGGAGCAATTCTCTCTGCTCGCTTTCCATAGTTGTCGGATTTCTTTATCATCAGAATCGTTGGCAAGGATCATTTTGAACTTGTGGAGTTGGGTTTATGCCTACGGTCGAAGAGTATCTCCATTCCGCATGGAAAATTCATCAAAGTGGAAACCATCGGCAAGCAGCGCAGATGTACCAGCAAGTGTTAGATCAGTTGCCCAAGAATGCTAACGCTTGGTGCTATATGGGAATTGCCCTGCATGATCAACGTCGCTATCACGAGGCCGTTGAGGCTTACGAAAAAGCGATCGCGATTCAGCCACACTTCCCCATCGCCTGGAATAATATGGGGAATTCCCTGCGATATGATTTGCGTCCAGACGAAGCCGAACGGGCATTTCAGAAAGCGATCGTACAGGATCCAGCCTATGTGAATGCGTACAAGAATCGCGGTACTTTTCACGCGTGGTCCGGAAACTTGGACTTAGCATTCCAGAGTTACTCCAAGGCGATGAGGCTTGCGCCGGATGAGGCTGAAACACATCGAAATGTAGGCGTCATCTCGCTATTGAAAGGCGATTTTGAAACTGGTTGGCATGAGTACCGATGGAGGTGGCGTTGTACCGAAGCGGCGAAATATGCTTACCAGCAACCCAAATGGAACGGCGAAGATCTCAGTGGAAAGACCATCGTTCTCTATTCCGAACAAGGTCTCGGAGACACGTTGCACTTCATTCGCTTTGTTAAGGTTCTTCACGAGATGGGGGCCAGAACGATAGTTCATGCACAGCCAGCGTTGATGGCGATCCTCGGTCTATCTTCGAACGCATCACTACTGGGCATCGATCGCTACATTCCGAATTCGATTCCGGTTGAGTTAGCCTTTGACTACCATTGTTCCCTTATCGATGTGGCGGATATTCTAAAAGTAGACCTTTCGAATATTCCGCTTTCCAGCGGATACCTTCAAGCGTCGCCACATCTGATCCAATACTGGTCGTCGTGGTTGAATAAAATTCCTAAGGAAAACTTAAGAGTTGGATTGGTTTGGCAGGGAAACAAAGATCATCAAGCAGACATTTTTCGTTCTTTTTCACTCGCCGAGTACATGCCACTTTCGGAGTTGGACAATATTCAATTCATCAGCCTTCAACATGGTTCTGGGGCTGAGCAAACGAACTTGTGGCGTGGGAGACGCCTGCTATTGACCCTTCCTGAAGGAACCGATCAATCCGGTGGTGCTTTCATGGATACCGCCGCGATCCTATCACAACTAGACCTTGTGATCACGAGCGACACATCCATCGCACATTTGGCCGGAGCGATGGGACGACCAGCATGGGTCTTACTTAACAAAATGCCGGATTGGCGTTGGTTGCTAGAACGTGACGACAGCCCTTGGTATGACTCATTGCGACTTTTTCGACAGACCAAACAGAGCGATTGGTCGCTTGTGGTGGATCAAATTAAAGTTGCATTGAATGAACGACTTTCCTCTGCTGTTGTTTGACAGATAGAACCCGAGGCTATCGCCTACGGTTCGGGAAAAACAACTTTTTTATCAGGCCAGTAGCTGGAAGTGTTCTTGTCGATCGATCTGATCCAGGTTCTCTGCTCTAAGAAATAGAGGAAAACCTGGGATGTGGCAAAACTCGCTTGGCTGAGGTAGGCTACCGATAGGGAATCCAGCTTGACGGCTTAGCCATCTAGATATCGCATTTTGTTAGGCTGTGTGTTTTATCATATACCCGTGGGACGATATTTGATGATGGAATCGCAATCGATAGGCGGCTCGCCCGCGACAAACCCCATATGGTCGCCACTTACTGCAAGGCAGCGTCGGGTGTTGGGCGTTTTGATGGAGAAATCCAAGACGACCCCTGATGCTTACCCGATGACATTCGCAGGTTTACTCACCGGCTGCAATCAGAAAACGAATCGCGATCCAATAACCACCTTGACCCTTGATCAAGTCGAAAAGACAGTGGACGAACTGCGAGTTCTTGGAGCTTTGACGTTGGTTCAAGGGAACGGGCGGGTCGACAAGGTGCGACATTACGCCTATCAGTGGCTCGGGCTAAGTAAAACGGAAGCGGCTGTGATGACGGAGTTACTGTTGCGTGGCGAGCAGACGGTTGGTGAATTGCGGACGCGTGCATCTCGTATGGAGCCGATCGCAGATCTTGGAGCGCTGAGTTCTTTGGTAGATGCTTTGGTGAGTCGCAATCTGATGGTCTCGTTGACGCCCGCTGGTCGAGGCCAATTGGTTTCGCACAATCTCTACCCAGAGTGGGAGTTAGTACAACTTCGGAAGCAGATTGCTGAAGGCGACTACAATAGAGAGGATTCAGATGATGAAGTAGTTTCTGCCTCGAGAACGCCTCTATCGGGTTCAAGCCTTAGCAGTAAGCCCCATCAACCGGCGTCTTTACCCGCCGCGGTGCAATACGCAAACGAGCAGGATCATCAATTAATTCAACAAATGAAGGATCAGCTAAATCAACTTTCCGCCCGCGTCGAACATCTTGAGCGAGAATTAGGCATCGAGAGTGCCCCGTCTGAACAGAGTTAAGTTTTGACCTGTAGGTTGCTGATCACCGAACTACTTTAATTCGCATTTTCGCATAACGATCCATTCCGTCATCCATGAAACTGCGAGGTAATAAACTGAAGCCGCTTCGTTTTGACTCATCGGGGGCATGGAGCGAAGCCTTTGAAACCACGCAACACGATTGCCACCAGATGGCAAAAAAACTGGAAACCTTTCGAGACTCGATTGTTGCTAATGAGTCAGCTTTAGTTGAGTCATCTGAATTGTTGGAAAAAGAGAAGGACGAAATGTCGTCCGACTCTGCATTCTACGGGATGCCGAAGCGACTGCTATTGGAGTATGGAAAGGATCGATTTGGAAGCGAGCTTGCGAGACTATTCAAGGTTGCAAACCGCTTCCATGCTACGGTAGATCGGGTGGTTATTTTAGGCACAGGCGGTTCTGGTCTGTGTGGCAAGCCGTTTATGGATGGATGCTGTCAGCCGTTTTGGAACGAGCTTTCGCGAGGGGCCAGAGGTAGCAAGCCTCGAATCTATTTCCATGAAAATGCTCTAGACAATGACGCGACGCAAGGGTTGCTGAATCTCCTAGGAGCCCACGAGGGACGTCCATCCATGTCAGAGCAAGACGCATGGGGGATCGTCGTGGTTGGAGAAAGCGGCGAACTGGTTGCACCGCCGGCAGCATTACTCCCACTGGTACGGGCTCTGGATGTAAGTTGCGGAGGTGACACAACAAAGCTTCGTCAAAGATTCATTGCCGTAACTAGAGGAACTGGCAAGCTTCGCCGAATTCTTAATGAGCTTCAATGTGAGGACATTTTTCCGATTCCGGATTTTGTTTCTGACAGAGTAGGGATCGGTTTTGCGACCCTCTCGGCCGTAGGACTCGTACCAGCGGCTTTGCTGGGCGTTAACGTGATCGAGCTCTTGCTTGGAGCGGTAGCGATGAACGAGCACTTCGAAAAAAAAACAGTCGAAGAGAATATTATTTTGCAGTCCGTCGCCGTAAATCATCTCCTCGCAACACGTCATGACGTCCACCTACGTGTGATGTCGATTTGGAGCAAGGCCTTGGAAAGCGTTGGAGTTTGGTATCAGCGATTGGTGGAATCCCAACTAGAGCGTCAACGGATCGAAGCAGCAACTTCCGTGCTTGTAAGCGATCCTCGGATGAGGCAGCCCTACCCGCAAGACTATCGAGGAAGAAAAGACAGGGTTTTTCATAACTTGATTGTTGACGACTATCGCTTCGATCACCTCTCTTCGTCGCAACCGATAGGGCTCTCGCAAGTGGATTTTTTGCCAAGCGTTGATAGGGAGTATTCTAGTGAAATGTCGGATGTGACTTTTCCTCAATGGATCCAGACGGCTGTGACGGAAGCAAATGAAGGTCTCCGATCTCGAGGATTTCCAAGCACGAGCTTGTTAATTCCGATCGTTGACGAACTCCATCTGGGGCAGCTTCTTCAGATGCTGATGATTGCCACGCTCGTGGAAAGTCGTATCCATGAAAATCCTCCCAAACAGTCTGACAGTTAAATTTTGAGTCAGAATGTTTTTTGCACAAGAATCTTAAAAAATCGTGCGTCAATCGCTGTTCAGTTGGGCTCCGTCTAACAAGTAATAAAGTTGAACAAGCCCCGTTTTGTACGGCTACCAAAAAAGTACTTGACCCGAGGGTGGGCTGCGCTATTATGTAATCAGTAAGCAAGCTGTCTCGGATACCTTCTGCCCCAGGATTCGAGATGGCTTCTAGTTAATCGGCTCGTCTGATTGGCTAGGTAAGAACGCCTTTGCTGACCACTGCCCCGGTCAGCGAAGGTTTTTTTTCGTCCAAAGGGCGGGCCAGTCTGGGCGCTCCAGTCTGGCTGGTTCGTCGATCCTGTCGTCTTTTGCGAACGTTTTCACGCATGTCTGGGGCGGAGTTTGGCTTGACTACAACGGATGGGCTACAACGGATGGACTACGACGAGTCGTTGCGATTGGTGGTATTTCCATTAAATCCAACACGAGAGAATCGACGTTGTTGCAAAATTGCACACTTTTACTAACGATTTCGTATCGATCCGCTACTTTTGCATCTTGCAATTCGTAATAACCGTTCGTTTCGGAGCGAATTGCTCAGAATTCTGTTAGGAAAAGGCTTCTTGAGGCTTGTTTCTCCTATTGGCCCCAAAAGTGCGTATTCCGTTCCTTGAAGTTGTTAAATGGATCTTGGGGGGGTGCCGCGAATAGCTTTAAGAGGACTGCTCTGCCTTAGAAGTAGTAAGACCTCACTTATCCGAAGTTTTTTTGTTGAAGTAGAATTACAAATTTTCTCAGACTGTCGATAGCCTTCTCAGAAGTCCGAAATAGACTTAAGTAGTGATTGTTCACGGAAGCTGATTGCCCGTTAGTTTCCATTTTGCTGTGGTGGAGTTGTTAAATATGTCAATTCGTCGTTGTTTCAGTCGCCGTTTTCAATGGGCGGCTGCCTCATGTTTGTTGGGTTGTTTACCAGTACATTCGATTGTTGCGGTTCATGCGACAGCGAGCGATGCAAGGGTGGTCGACGGAGCCGTTCAGAAAACCGCGGTGTCCAAGTCTGCCAGATTGGCGACCTACCAACCGCCAGTGGGTGAAAGCTATTTTGCTTTGAGCCTTAAATCGAGCCTATCGGAGATCGAATCGGCGGTTATTGCAAAAGCGACTTCAAAGCGGAAAGTTGTCATTCTGATCGATACGTCGGCCTCGCAAACGGGTGTGGCGAGGATGCAAGGCATTGAAGCGGCTCGTGAGTTGGTCAATTCGCTTGCTTCGGGTACTCAAGTCGCCCTTCTTGCCTGTGACGTCGAAACGGTGAACCTTTCAGAAGGTCTGCAATCTCCTGCGAGTCCCGCTATGGAGCGAGCATTTGAACGCTTGAACTTCCGGGTACCTCTTGGGACGACTGATTTAGAGTTGGCACTGCGAACGGCGAACAGGCTTTTCGAAGAGACAACTGATAATTCGATTGTTTACATCGGCGATGGTATTGTACGTAGCCGTACACTGATCCCGTCAGAATTTAAGACGCTTACGGATTATCTCGTCGACTCCAAAACAAGCGTGACCTCGATGGCGATCGGTCCGGTTTTGGATGTGGAGGGATTGGCGACCCTGGCTAATCACACAGGTGGGCGGATCTATGTGCACAGCAACATGCGAGGCAGCTCGCAGCAAGTTGGTTTAGAGCTTGCTGTGGCTGCGTCTTCACCCGTCCTTTGGATTGAAGCAGCAAACTTGCCAAAATCGGTCCTGACTCATTACCCCGTGAATGTGCCGCCGTTGCGATTTGATAGAGACTCGATTCTCCTTGGAACTTGCGAGAGCCAATCTGGTAGCGGTGAGCTGCTTTCGATTGAGGGAAACATCGGTGGGCAGAAAGTTTTGATGGCGTGGAATGTCGTTGCCGAGTCGAGTAATCCTGATTTCGCATTCATTGGAAAAGTAGTTGAAAAAGCCTCCGAGCACCAAGGTCTATATTTGCCGACGGCTGGCTCTGATGTTTTGCGAGATTTAGGTGTGGCGATGTCTGAAAACTCTGCCGAACTTGTGAAGACCGGCAGGTTTGCGCTGGATTCAGGTGACATCGACGGCGCACGACGAATTGCTGCTGAGGCGATTGAACGAGATCCAAACAATTTAGAGGCTCAAAACTTACTCGACGTGATCTCCAAGCGTGCAGAAGCTCGAGAAGCAAAAGCCGATTCCGTCATGCTTCCAAAGAAATTCCGCTTCGTTCAAGTCGCTGCCGATGAAGATATCTTTGGGGCCCCGCTTTTGGATGGAGATGCAGAGATCGAAGTTCCTCCAGCAACGGAAGCTGAACTAGATGCTCTGGATGCTGAAATATCGAGCGAAACAGCTTCAGATTTTTTACCGGCTGATGACGATGTGCCTCCTGCATCTGGTGATTTCCCATCGGTCACCGATGGGCCTGCCATGAACGAAATCTCTGCTGGCTTGGACGCCTTTCCGCAGACCACCGATGGCTTGAATGAGCTGGCGTCTGCTGGAGATCTATTGTCTCGGGAAGAAGGCGCGAGGCGTTTGGCGGCGGAGCGATTTGAGACTGAGGTGCGAGCGATGTTGCGAGACTCGCAGTCTGCTGTTTTGAGAGATCCCGTTGGCGTGGAAGTGGGCCTGAAGGCAACTCTAGCGGATATTCGAAGAGCGCCGGAGCTAGAGCCTGGTGCTCGGGCAAGACTTCAAGCTTTAGTCTCGGCACAGATTCAAGCTGCGTCACGCAGCGCAGCGGTCTACCGTGAGCAATCGGCACGCACCGAAGCAGTCCGGTCTGCCGCTTCGTCTACCGAGAGACTGCTTGCCGAGCAGGAGCGTGCGGGTGCTTCGGTGCAGCAACTTGTCGAGCGATTCAATGCTCTCATGAGTCAGCAGTTGTATGCCGAAGCCAATACAGAAATCGCGCCTGCTATCAAGGCATTGGTTCCCTTCACGACAATCGAACGTGTTACCGAACTGAAGTCGAGTATCGAGTCAAATTATCGTCTGATTCAGAACGTGATCTATGAGAAGCGACGGGGCTTTACCGATGTGATGTACTTGAATGAAAAGGTTTCGATCCCATTCGCGGACGAGCCACCGATTATTTATCCTCCTGCAGACGTTTGGCGAGCATTGGATGCCCGACGAAAGGAACGATACGGCTCGATTGACTTGTCCGCAGGAGCAAGCCCAAGTGAAAAACGGATCTACAAAGCTCTTAGTCAGGAAGTTAAAGTGGATTTCACAAACGTTCCACTTCGCGCCGTGCTCGAAACGCTTCGCTCTGACGTCGGCATTCCGATTCTACCCGACGAAGTTGCGATCGCTGACGCCGGTACGGTTACCTTGGAAGATCCTATCAACCTGTCAGGTGTTCCAGCGATCTCTTTACGTTCAGCGCTTCGTTTGATTCTTGAACCGCTCGAACTTACGTATGTCATCGAAGATGAAGTGATGAAGATCACGACTAAGGACAAAGCGTCAGCTCGGGTACTGCGTCTCTACCCGGTTGGTGATCTCGTAGTGCCCATTATCCAGCTCGGTGGTGGAAT
>Ga0105045_10001185_pt1 | contig 21017 bp, 17 predicted proteins | sample MAT02_FD_78089 | JGI IMG/M metagenome (GOLD analysis project Ga0105045, IMG submission 78089) | Freshwater microbial communities from Lake Fryxell liftoff mats and glacier meltwater in Antarctica - MAT-02 (megahit assembly) | ecosystem: Environmental > Aquatic > Freshwater > Ice > Liftoff... | reverse complement strand
TCGATAGTGCAAAATATCTATCTGTATCATATATTTTTGATAACGCAAGTTCTGTTGGTTCTACGAAGTCGAGATATTTAACTAAACCTGTTTTCCTTCGATCGCTAACATCCTTATCCGTATTCAATTCGTTCAGGACACCAGTTCCATTATCGAATTCAAGGTATAAGAAACCTCTACTGCTTTGAATCTTTTCTTTTACATAATAATTGGTGACACTTGGATTTTTGTATAACGCTATTGAATAAATGATGTCGTCTGTAAACTTGAAACCATATTCATGTAATACTTTCGAATTGAGCGTATAGATAATTTCGATATGATTAACTGAATTTGCGGATTCAAACTTTTTGAACAGTATGTTATCAAGTCCACCAAGAGTGTCAATGATATATTTCCTTAGGCCCATTCCAGCAACACCTTCTTTCAAAAGTCGTATTGATTTTAGAAAATTTGATTTTCCCGAACCATTTATTCCCACTAGGATGGTTTGCTTATCGTTAAGAGTGAACTTTTCGTTCTCAAAACTTAAGAAATTCGAAATACTAATTTCCTTTATCATACATTATTATTTAGCTGTTTACTTCAAATCTATTATTTCAACCCAGCATTATATGAAAACGCTTTCATAACATTTGTGTCGATACCGACATAAATGTAACCCTTGCGTTTATTTTTAAAAACTTGCTTTTATTCCTCCAAATACCGCAATAAACCGCAAGTCTAGTTTTGTTTATACCCGCTTTGGCGGTGGGCCTTTGCGCAAGCACAATGAGGCTGGCCACCCGCCAAGCCTCTACCGATATACATTACTCGGATGATTTGCAAATTAAGAGCTTTGGCCAAAACATCCAAATTTGCCAATTAATATTTGATGGGCCGGGCTGCTGCTTACCACTTGAACCCTAATATCGGCGGTGGCCATCCTTTGAACGGCCTACCCGGAACCGCTGCCGAGGAAAAATATCGGGGCACAAGCAACCAGCAAAAGCGCAATTTTCCCAGCGCACCAGAAGCATTGGCCTGCAAAATTGGCCCGACCCGAACAATATCCGGGTTTTTGTCTTAATTTAGCGAGTTTATTGTCATGACGCCAGAAACCGCCACCGAGCTAGCCCAGTTTCAAGTTGCCACTGCCCCCCTCCAGTCGGTGCGCGATGCCACCACCGAGCGGGCCGGGGTGCAGTTATTGGTCAAACGCTTGGATCTCATCCACCCCCACGTTTCGGGCAACAAGTGGTACAAACTTAAGTACAACCTAGTGGCGGCGCGGCAACTGGGCCACCAAACCCTGCTCACTTTTGGCGGGGCCTACTCCAACCACATTTATGCCACTGCGGCGGCAGGCCGTTTGTTTGGTTTCCGCACCATTGGGCTGATCAGGGGCGAAGCGCACCTGCCCCTCAACCCTGTGTTGCAGTTCGCGACCGGCCGCGGGATGCAAATCCATTACATCGACCGCCAAACATATCAGCAAAAGCACACTGACCCGTTTATTCAACAATTGACCGCCCAGTTTGGCCATTTTTATTTACTGCCCGAGGGCGGCAGCAACGCGCTGGCCGTACAAGGATGCGCTGAGATCTTGGCCGATTTACCGGAACCGGTCGATTATGTCTGCTGTGCCTGCGGCACGGGTAGCACGCTGGCTGGTTTATTGGCCGGGGCCCAGGCCAACCACCTCGATCAGGCCCAATTCGTTGGTTTCCCAGTATTGAAAGGGGGCGATTTTTTGACCAGTGCCATTGCTGATTTGGTTGGCAAGCGAGCGGAGCGCCTCACGCTGATGACCCAATACCACTTCGGGGGATATGCCAAAACCAAACCTCCATTGCAGGCTTTCATTGCCCAATTTAGGGCCCAACACGCCATTCCGCTGGAGCCGGTCTACACTGGAAAATTGTTTTATGGAGTGTATGACTTGCTCCAACAAGGTTATTTTTTCAGCGGGGCCAAAGTACTGGTCGTCCATTCGGGCGGGATCAGGGATTAGCCATTATGCCAAAAAACTGGCTCCCCAACCTGTTTAAAGTCCGGGAGCCCGTTCTGCCTGAATGATCAATAAACCAATAAATAAAAAATTGACATTTTGCCCACCCCACGGAAAAAACCGTGGGCAATGCGGCTAACGGCTGTAATTGGGGGCTTCGCGGGTCACGATCACATCGTGCGGGTGGCTCTCGCGCATCCCAGCGGTAGAAATTTTGACAAATTGGGCCTCTTGCAACGTGCGGATGTTCGCCGCGCCACAATAGCCCATCCCGGCCCGCAGGCCGCCCACCATCTGGTACAATATTTCATCCACATTGCCCTTGAAGGGAACGCGGCCCACGATTCCTTCTGGCACCAGTTTTTTCACATCATCTTCCGCATCCTGAAAATAGCGATCCTTGGAGCCTTCTTCCATTGCTTCCAGCGATCCCATGCCCCGGTAGGATTTGAACTTGCGGCCTTCGTAAAGGATGACCTCGCCGGGCGACTCATCGGTGCCGGCCAACATGGATCCGATCATCACCGAACTGGCCCCGCCCGCAATGGCTTTGACCAGATCGCCCGAATAACGGATTCCGCCATCGGCAATGACGGGAATGCCCGAACCGGCCAAGGCTTTGGCGGCTTCCATGACGGCGGTGAGCTGGGGCACACCCACCCCGGCAATGATCCGGGTGGTGCAAATGCTGCCTGGCCCCACCCCAACTTTGATGGCATCGGCCCCGGCATCGGCCAAGGCTTTGGCACCCGGCCCGCTGGCCACGTTGCCCACCACTATTTCAAGGTCGGGATATTGCAATTTCACTTTTTTGGTGGCCTCGATCACCCCCCGTGAATGCCCGTGGGCGGTGTCGATCCCGATCACGTCCACCCCGGCTATTTGGAGCAGGCGCACCCGTTCCAAAATATCGGGGGTAACGCCCACTGCTGCACCCACGCGCAAGCGGCCCAGCGGATCTTTGCAGGCATTGGGGTTGTCTTTGCGTTTGAGGATGTCTTTGTATGTAATCAGGCCGATCAATTTATACGCATCATCGACGATGGGAAGCTTCTCGATCCGGTATTGTTGGAGAATGTCCTCGGCCTTGTTCAAATCGGTGCCCTTGAGCGCTGTAATCAGGTTCTCTTTGGTCATGACATCGCGCACGGGCCGGGAAAGGTCTTTCTGAAAACGCAAGTCCCGGTTAGTGATGATGCCCACCAGCGTACCGTTTTCGCTGATCACGGGGATACCCCCAATCTTAAAGTCCCGCATGATCCGGGTTGCCTCGAGCAGGGTCATGTCGGCCTTGAGAGTGATAGGATCCAAGATCATCCCACTTTCGGAGCGTTTTACCTTGCGCACTTGTTCGGCTTGGGCCTGGATGCTCATGTTTTTGTGGATGAAAGCCAAGCCCCCTTCTTGGGCCATCGCAATGGCCATTTCGTATTCCGATACGGTATCCATAGCCGCCGAAACAATGGGAATGCTGAGCCGGATGTTACGGGTCAGTTGCGTGCTGGTGTCAGTTTCACGGGGCAACACCTCCGAATAAGCGGGCATGAGCAGCACATCGTCGTAGGTGAGGGCTTCAAAAAGGAATTTTTGGGAGGGAATCATGGCAAATAGTTAGCGTCCGTATTTGCCACACGAAATTAGGGTACAACGGGGAGAAAAGAAACAGGCTTGTCCACATTACTGAAATTTATGCCCGGTTTAAATTTATTTTCCAAATGTAATGGATTTAAAACACTGATTTTCAATGAGTTGTTTTTTATTGACCACAAATAATTTTTGGTTGGGCCCAACTCGGCAGCCGGGGCGTGGGTGCTATGACAAAAAATCTTATCAGGCGGCTAGGGACAATTCTCCGGCCCAGATCCTAGGGGTGGTTTTCGCCCGTTACTAGACTGCCGCTACCCTCGTGTTCAGAAACAAGCTGGATAGCGGCAGTAAGGTAAGTTGACAAATGCTTCTTTGTCTTATTTAATTGGTTGTAGCCCGAGGCTGGTAATCCTCAAACTTGCTCCCAATCAATCCGAAAGCATCGCTTCGGGCAGTTACGCCCCCAGCGACCAGCCGTCGCGGTATTCGCGCTTGACAAACTGGTTGGCTTGCTCCAAATTGGTGATTTTCATGTTGGGGCCGTCCCAGATCAGCTTTTTGCGCCCTATTTTCCGGTACGAATTGGCCAAATTGGGGTCTTTGCCCTCAATCAGTTCCTTCGTACTGAGGCTGCGCAGGGCCAAATTGCCCATCAAAATGGTTTCGGTCAGTTTGCCTGCGTAGTCAAAGTTGGACGAGGCCAGTTTGTTGGCTTCGGCCAAGCTGCCCGCTTTGCAAGCCGCCACCCAACTGGTCTGGTGGTTGCCCACCACCCGGGCAATGGTCTTGGTGGGTTCGTTGAATCCTACCATTTTCGAGGTGGGGAGTAGCCGGGGATTGGCCGCGTAGCACCCGCACATGATTTTGCCCTTGGTGCCCTCAAAAATCACCCCGCCGTTGGGGTCTCCCATTTCTTCGTCGTCGCGCAGTTCGATGGGCCGCTCGGGCATGATGCCGCCGTCGAGCCAGTGCAGCTTGACCGGGGGCATTCCTTCCCGGGCCCCAAACTCAAAGTGGATGGCCGAAGCAGGCGGGCAACTGTCGGGAAAATCGCCAGCCTTGAAATCATCCACATAAACATTGACCACGCTGGCCTCCACGCTCAAGGGATAGCCCAGTTTGAGGGCCATGAACACCGGATCGATGATGTGGCAAGCCATGTCGCCCAGGGCGCCCGTGCCGTATTCCCACCAACCGCGCCACTTGAAGGGCAAGTATTGGGGGCTGTAATCCCGTGGTTTGGCAGGGCCTTGCCACAGATCCCAGTCGAGGGTGGCCGGCACCGGGGACTTGTCACTGGGGGTAGGCTTGCCTTGGGGCCAGATCGGGCGGTTGGTCCACGCTTGCACGTTGGTTACTTCGCCGATCAGCCCGGCCCCGATCCACTCCGCGATCCGGCGGATATCGTTGCTCGAGTTGCCCTGGTTGCCCATTTGGGTGGCCAAGTTGTATTTGTGGGCGGCTTGGGTCAGCATCCGGGCTTCCCACACGGTCTGGGTGAGGGGTTTCTCCAGGTACACGTGCTTGCCCATTTGCATGGCGGCCATCGCGATCACAGCGTGGGTGTGGTCGGGCGTGGCGATCATAACGGCATCAATGTCCTTGTTCATTTCATTGAGCATCACCCGAAAATCTTTGTAGCGCTTGGCTTTGGCATATTCATTGAAAGTGCCCTGGGCTCGCACCTCGTCCACATCACAGAGAGCCACTATGTTACTGGCCCCTTTGTTGTAGGCATCGCGGAGAATGGACTGGCCCCGGCCACCCACGCCAATGCCCGCAATGTTGAGTTGGTCGCTGGGGGGAATGAAGCCCGGGCCGCCCAGTACGTGGCGCGGCACAATGGTGAACGCGGCGGCGGTTAAAGCCGCTCCTTTGACAAAATCGCGACGGGTCAAACCTGTTTTTTTGTTCTGATTTTCCATTGATTAAAATTTGGTAAACAAAGTAAATTAAAATGGGACAAAGCTTAGAATGGTAGTCCATTGGTGGGCCGGTTGACAAAACCAGCGGCCAAATCGAAGGGAGCCACATCGACATGCAATGATAAAAGTTGCAAAAAATCTTTTCGGGTAATCATCTTGGCCCCCAAACTGTCCAAGTGCTCAGTGTACACCTGGCAGTCGATCAGGACAAAACCCAAGCTTTGCAGGTGCTGCACCAAGGTGATAAATCCCACTTTGGAAGCATTGCTCACGTGGGCAAACATGGATTCGCCAAAGAAACATTGGCCCAGGATGACACCATACAAGCCCCCCACCAACTTGGGGCCTTCCCATACTTCAACCGAGTGCGCGTAGCCCTGCTGGTGCAGGGTGCAGTAAGCCTCCAGTAGTTCGTCGGTGATCCAAGTGCCCTGTTGGCCGGGGCGCATTTTCTGGCGGCAATTGGTGATCACTTGGCGAAAATCTTGGTCGGCCGTCACCCGGAATTTTTGGCTGCGCAACACTTGTTTCATGCTGGACGACACTTTTAATTGGGCCGGAAAAAGGACGAAACGCGGGTTGGGGCACCACCAATAGATGGGGGAATCTTCCGAAAACCAAGGGAAAATGCCTTGTTGATAAGCCAAGATCAGCCGTTCAGGCCGCAGATCGCCGCCCATCGCCAGTACGCCACTCGAGTTGGTCTTGTGCGGGGGAGGAAATTCAAGCGAATCGAGCTGCAATTGAACCAGCATAACAACGGGGGTAATTGGGTATGTGTCCTTAAAATTAGCGGATCTACGCCGAAACATTGTATAATCAACCCATAATTTGCCAAATTTTGTGCTTTTTCTGGTGGTTGCACTGATGTTGAACGCACCTCCCCGGGTTTACTTTAACACGTCCTTCAAAATCTTGAATTCCACGGCCGGGGAGATTTTTTCATACAAAACATGGTAAACTGCCTTGATAATTGGCATATTTACTTTGTATTTATAGTTGATTTCATAAATACATTTGACGGCAAAATAGCCCTCGGCCACCATGTTCATTTCAAGTTGGGCCGCCTTGACCGAATAGCCCCGCCCGATCATGTTGCCAAAAGTCCGGTTGCGGCTAAACTGGGAATAGGTGGTGACCAACAAGTCGCCCAGATAGGCCGAGGCATTCATGTCGCGGTTGGGCATGGGCGCCACCGTATCCACAAACCGGCGGATCTCCTGCATTGCATTGGCCACTAGCACGGCTTGGAAGTTATCGCCGTAGTTCAACCCGTGGGCCATACCGCAAGCCACGGCAATGATATTTTTCATCACGGCACAATACTCGGCCCCGTTGATATCGCCAATGGTCGAGGTGCGGAGGTAGCGGCAGCGGATCAATTGGGCAAATTGATCGGCCCGGGCCAAGTCTTGGCCGCCAATGGTGAGGTAGGAAAGTTTTTCCAACGCTACTTCTTCGGCATGACAAGGCCCAGCAATCACCACAAAATGATCCAGTGGAATGCCAAAACGCTCCGATACATAATCGGTGACCAACACGTTCTCCTTGGGGATCATGCCCTTGATCGCTGAGACCAGGGTTTTATTGGCCAGGGCATCGGGCAATACGTGCCCAAGAACTTCGGGGATGTAGGCTGCTGGTACACAAAGCACGGCTATCGAAGTTCCTTCCAATACCTCGGCCAGATCGCTCGAGGGCCGCACTTTGGCCGGGTTGAGGTCGACGCCGCTCAAGTAGCGGGGATTGTGGCCATATTTGACGATGTGGGCTACATCGGCCTTGGCCCGCAACCACCAACGGACTTGGACATCATTTTCGCAGAGCAATTTGGTGATGGCAGTAGCCCAACTGCCGCCGCCGATCATGGCAATAGAAGTTGTCAATGTAATCGGGATTGGAACGGCCAAAGGTAGGTTGGTTTGGCCAAAAAAGTCTGGGCAATGGGCTACTTTGGGCACAAACGGCTTCATTGGAAAGCCAAAACGGGTTACATAGGCTCAGAACGGCCTCAATGTGCACCTCAAACTGCCAGCACAACCGCTTTGAGTTGGTTCCTGTCCACTTTCCCCGTGGCAGTTTCGGGGAAAATGGGGCAGTAACGCACGGACTTCGGTACTTCGTAACGGCCCAAACCAATTGCCAGCTGGGCTTGGAGGGCGGCTCGGGTGGCTGGGGGCAAGGGATCGCCCTCGATCACCAAGGTGGTTTGCTCGCCCAATCGTTCATCGGGCAAACCCATCACCACGAAACGCCGATTTATTCCCAAGTAGGTCAACGTTTTATCCACCACATTTTCTATTTTTTCGACTTGGATTTTCACCCCGCCCGAATTGATCACATTGTCGGCGCGGCCCAGCCACTCGAAAGTGCGGGCATCGATCAGGCGTACCCGATCATTGGTGATCAGGGTTTGCCCTTGGGTCACGGGGGCGGTGATGGTAAGGCAGCCGCGCGGATCTTGGCCCAAGATCACTCCGGGCAGGGCCATGTAGTACTCGCTGCGCAATGGCCCGTTCAGCCGGCGCAGGGCAATGTGCGACACTGTTTCGGTCATGCCATAGGTGGCGTACACGGGTGCTTGGATCACCTGCAACTGTACGGCCAACGCACTGCCCACGGGCGCGCCCCCGATCAAAATAGCTTTCATTTGATTGAAAATCAACAGATTGTCATCTATTTCCCCGGCTGCTAACATGGCTTGGAGCTGGAGCGGCACTAGGGCGGTAAAAGCAAATTGCTCACCTCGGATTTGGGCAAACGGGCGGGCCGATGGATTGACCACGGTGAGTGCCAGATCGCCCACCAGCCCACGCACGAGCATCATGATCCCCGCGATGTAACCCGGGTGGAGGCACACAAGGGCACGATCGCCGGGGCCTAGGCCCAGCGCCTCGAGGGTCATTTGAGCACTGGCGGCCATTTGTGCCCGGGTGAGTTGGATGGGTTTGGGCTGCCCGGTCGATCCAGAAGTAGGCACCACAAACTCGGTGTTACCTTGGAGCCATTTTTGACAAAACTGGAGCGCTTGGCCCCGATAGTCGTCGGTAAAATCGTCCATCTGCAAAATATCCGTCACTTGGTAAGTGCCTAGGCCAGGGAAATGGAGTGTCATCGGTGGTCGGTGGCCAGGTGGTGAAGGGCTGCCTGCCCCCAAAGGTACGATCGCGAACAGCGGAGACCAAACCCACCGATCACGGCTGGCTAATCGCCCCCACTTTTTGGCAAATCAGTACCGCCCGGCTCTGATCCACCAGCGTGGTGGCGAACAGGTAATGGTCACCGCCTTCGCGGAAGCCAGTTTTTTGGCGGATTTCGGCCACGGTCAACGGGAAATTCCGGACGGTCAAGTTGGCACAGCCATCGGGCAGCCAAGTGGAGAGGATTTTTTTGTCCAATTTACTCACCGCCAACAGGTTAAATGTGCGGCCCGGAAAATTGGCCACCCGGTGCTCGGAGGTGTAGAGGTGAGTATTGGGGTGGAGTTTTTGCAGGCCAAACCGCTCCGCCACCGATTTAAAAGCGCCCGCTTTGAGAATCGCCGCGTTGGGTTCGTAGATAAATGACTGCGGGGAAGCGTAATCCACCTTGGCCGCTGCTTCGTGGGCCCGCGAAAACGCAAATGTGATGGGCCCGGCTTTGGTCAAGTCCACCGCCCGAATCGTTGGTTGTGCCGCTTTTAACGAGGAAACTTGTGCTGAATTTTGCCACAGAAAAAGGACTTCTTTACATTCATTGTCCACCGCAAGCACAATTACCTCGCGCACCACTCCCGATCCGTAACTCCCCAATTCGCCCAAAGCGGCGTCAATGTCCAGCAAGGGGGACGTTTTGAGCAAAATGGAGGTGGTTTTATGGATGAGCTGGGGGATCAGCGAACGGAGATCCGGCTCACAGTCGGCCAATTTAAACACCTTGCGTTGGGCGGCATCCCGGCGGGCCGGGTCCAGATAGACCATCTCAACCTTTGCCGAAAAAGACGATAGAAAAGACGAAGCATCGCTTTGGTGGATGGCGATCCGGGGGCCACCCAGCAGGGGAAAATTATAGTGGGCAAGTGCGCAAAGTTGGGGTTGGCGTTCTACATAATGGGCCTCAGCAAACGATTTGGCCATGAAATAGGTATCTACGCCCAGTCCGCCCGTCAGGTCCACCAGCGAACCGCCCTGCACCAAGCTGGCCTTGAACGTGGCGGCCAATTCGGAGGAGCATTGTTCCATGGCCAAAGCCGGCGGGAACATCACCTCACGGTGGGCATGCCAACTCGGCAGTTTGGTTTTGGCCTTTTGCCGCGCCAGGATTTGTTGGACTGCCGCTCGCATGGGAATTTCTGGGTAGCGGTGTGCCTCGAGCATCAACTTGGCTGGATCCGAGTGGCGGTGCGCTTCCACAAAGTCGAAAAAAAAGGGCTTGGCAATCAGGCTAATACCTTCCATGAACAAATTTTCAAAAAAATATTGGGCAAAGGTATTGCACAAAACATAGGCACGCTGTACATTTGTGGCACGATTGAGGTGTATGCCTCGGCAAAGTGCGAGAATAGCTCAGCTGGTAGAGCGTCACCTTGCCAAGGTGAAGGTCGCGAGTTCGAACCTCGTTTCTTGCTCAGGTTATTAAAACTACAGGGGTTGAAAAACTTTTGTAGTTTTTTTTTACCTCAAATTCGCCGGGATGGTGGAACAGGTAGACACGCGGGACTTAAAATCCCGTGGCTGAAAAGCCGTGCGGGTTCGATTCCCGCTCCTGGTACCAAGTGATTTGCAAAAAAGATGATTGCCCCGGGATTGCTCAAATCCTCGGGGCAATTTGTTGATTGCCAGTGCGTAAGCCAAGTCTTTGATCGGCAAGGTTTTGTGGCTTGAAACAAAATATGATCGATTTTCCAGCCTAGGGTGCAAGACTAGCAAAGGTGTTCCAACTTTTATGGCTGGGGGCTATCGGTCAGCCATTGCTGCACTTGGGCCAACTCACTGGCCACCTCCATTCCCTGGAGGGCTTGCAACCGGGCCAATAAGTCTAGCAAAAATTGCCGGTGGGCCATGCTGCCAGGGTGCAACGGGCGATGGGCCAGCGCCGCCCGGATGGAGGCCCAATTGGCCAAAAATTCCTTGGCGGCTGGATCCAAATACGCATCGATAAATTTGGTGAAAACATAATCCACCGCTTGCGGAGTGGGGTGCAGCATGTCGGGAGCGTAGAACCGATAGTCGCGAAGGTCGTCAGTTACCAGTTCATAAGCCGGAAAGTAGGTGGTTTGGGCATGGGCTTCACACAAATAATGGCACGCCAAACGGAGGGCCGCTTTGCTCACTGCATTGAGGGGCAAGGTGTCCTTGAGGTGGCGGACTGGGCTGACGGTGAGCACTACCCGCACCCCAGCGGGCAACCGGGCGAGCAACGGCCCCAATGATTGCTGGATTTCTTCCACGCCCAACAGCTTTTTCTCAAACCGGGCAGCGGGCATTTTGTGGCAATTGGCCACGGGCTGGCCGGTGGACTTGAGCACATACACCCAAGCTGTGCCCAAGGTGAGCACCAAACAGCGTGGGCCGGGGGAGTGGAGCCATGCACCCACTTGGGCCAGCCCCGCCCCAGCCCGCCGGCGCAGATCTGCCAGACTTGGCTCGGCAAAGGTAGCCGGGAGATCGTAATGAAAATGTAGGCCATCGCGCTGGGCAAAGCCAAGTTCGGACAAAGCCTGCCCAGTCAGGGCGCGGGTCAACAAGTTGGTCAATGTAAGCGGGTTGAACAGCGTGCCGAAAGGATTGACCAGTGCGGGCCACTTGGCTTGCCGAAGCCTTGCCCCCACTTCATCGGCAAAACAGGAGCCCAGCAGCAGGATCGGGGTTTCATGGCTCAGCAGGTGGGTGGCAGCCGGGAGGTGGATTTCAGTACGAAATTGCATGGATTTATGGAAGGCTTGGCTTTTTGGTGGACTGCCCAATCTTTGCTTTGGTCGTCAATATTGGGTCAGTTAGCTGGATAGATCATTCAAAAACAAGCTGATCAACTTGGACAATCTACTTAAAGTTAGGTTTATTTGGGGGCAATTGAGCGAGTTGACCGGCAAAAGCCCAGTTCACTCCGTTGGTAGTTTGTCTGGCAAAAAAGCTGGGTAGCACCAACCGAACGGCCCAGCCCTTGCTGCGCTGCCAAACTCAGCCCGCTAGCCCGCGCAGCATGGTCTGCAATTTCAGCTCGGTCTCGTTCCATTCGCGTTCCGGCAGTGAGCCTTTGGTTACCCCCGCCCCTGCGTACAGCAGGGCGTGGCCATGCAGTAGTTGCATGCACCGCAAGTTAACGAAAATGGCAGTTTCATCGTTTATATTGACTGGGCCAAGGTAACCGCTGTACAATTGGCGATCATAGCCTTCGTGCTGCAAAATAAATTCTTGGGTAACGTCCTTGGGCATCCCGCAAACGGCCGAAGTGGGGTGTAATAGATCAAGCATCACCGAGCCGAGTTGGGGGAAGTTGATGGCGCGGGTGTCAACCGAAAACTCGGTGCTTAAATGGAGCACGTTGCCCGCCTCCACCGTGCGGGGGCCCATCTCTTCATACTCCCGCACCCGGACTTTCTTGAAACAGTTGATGATATAACGGCTCACCAAGGCCTGTTCCTCAATCTCTTTCTGTCGCCACAGCACCTCGTCCAGATCAGTAATGTTGCCCTTGACCTGCGTGCCCGCCAAGGCCATAGTCCGAAAAATCCCTTGGGCATCCATCATGACCAGTTTTTCGGGCGATGCGCCCACCCATGTGCCGATACCGGGCAGGGACACCAGCGATACGAAAGCGGTGGGGTACGTTTGGCAAAGCCGATCAAAGCATTGGGCCAAATCAAAACCGGGGTCCAGTGCCACCGCTTTGCGCTTGGCCAGCACCACTTTCTGGAACTTTCCGGCTTGGATGGCCGCGACCCCGTCGGCCACCGCCTGCTCATAATGGGCGGGCGTGGTGCTCAGTCGGGCCAAATCGGTCGTAAAGTCAGTGTGGGGCAGGTGGTAATGGCGGTGAATGGACCCTTGTTTGGGAAGTGCACCGTCCAAGGCTTGCACAAAAGTTTCCCGGTTGGGGTGCAGGAGGCCAGCCTTGGGTTCAGCGAAGTGGCTGCTGATCAGTTGTTTGGCATATTGCCATTGCCAATGATAATCGGCCCGGACAAACCAAGCCAAGCCATTGTCCACGAACGGAGCGGCCACAAACCCAGCGCCCCTATTTTCCAGATCAGGTGGCTGAAGCTGGCCCGAGCCGTCCAGATCCACCACCACATTGCGGATTTGGCTGTTGGGCAGTTGCCAAGCGGCAAATGCGCGCCGCTGCTGAGTGGCCACCGCCATCAAATGGCGGAGGAAGGGCAAAGGCGCTTTTAACCTGGCAGATTGGGAAATTTCTGAAGAGAGCTGGATTACCACAAATGGTCTGTTGGTCCAATTGTTTGAACGAGTTTTGAAAATAAATGTTCAAAATTGTGCCAATTAAAGGAGCAGCGAGGCGATCAATGATTGGCTTTGGATTTTCTTTTTCGGAAAAATCGGTTAGTTTTACCAAAAAAAGCACGATGCATCGAGTTCACTCTTTTGTCCTTTTGTTGGTGGGTGCATGGTTGGGGGCGGCTTGTGGAAGTGGCCAAACTGGGGAAGAGACTTCGGGCAATGACACCGTGCCCACCAGTCGGTCACCCGCTCAGATCCGACCCCTGGTCAAGATCACCAACCCTGATTTTGCTGCTTTCGGCCAACAATTTCCGCTGGCCACGCTGCCATTGCGCACGGCCAATGATTCCAGCAGTGCCGTGGGATCGGGCTTGTTTGCCAGCCCGGCCGAAGCCAAAAAGTATTTTTTGCCAAACAGTGCTTGGATGGATCTGATGCAGGTATCGGCCTACCGCCGTTTGCCCGATTATGGCAATTTTGTGGCCCTCATTTTTGCCTCGGTGCAGCAGGAAAGCGGCGGGTTGCTCTTGTTGCTGGTCACCTACACGCCCGAAGGTAGGCCGGTGGCCGAACTTATGCTCAAAGAAGATGCCGACAGTGGCGGCTTCAGTGCCTTTGCCCAAGATGCCGTTTTGGCCCCCAACATGCAGATCACGGTGACCCGCACGGCGATCACCTACGCTGGCGAGGGCGAAAACTACCAAGCATCGGCCAGTAAAACCACCACGAACCACTATCAGTTAATGCCCGACGGCACAATCGGAAAGTTGCCATGAAAAAAGTACACTACGCTTGGTGGGTACTGACGGCAGCATTTTTTATCTACTCGGTCAGTTGTATTGGCATTTCTACCTTGCCCAATATTGATGCGGAGCTGAAAAAGCAGCACGGCTGGACCCATGCCGAAGTATCTGGGCCGTCCACTTTAATGTATTTTTTGATCAGTATTTGGGCTTTTTTTGCCGGAAGCCTATTGGATTGGGTAAAGCCCAAGTTAGTCGTCATGGTAGGCGGGGCCTGCTCAGTATTGGCCTTGTTGCTGTACTACCACGTGCAACAACTCTGGCACCTCTATGCTGTGTATGCAGTCTATTCAGTTGGAGTGGTGGCAACGGGGGTATTGCCGGGCATGTTTATCCTGAGCCGTTGGTTTGATCGCTATCGTGGTTTGGCGGCCGGTATTTTTATGACTGGCTCCAGTTTGAGCGGCATCGTGTTCCCCAAGTTGGCCGCTTACTGGACGCTCAACCACGACTGGCAAACCGCCGTCCTGGGGTTGGCCGTGATTTCGGGGGTGCTGGTGGGTGCATCGCTCTTGCTGCTCCGCAACAGCCCCGAGGAGCTGGGCCTCCACGCCCTGGGAGACAAGTGGGAAGGGCGGCCCGCCGATGCACCCAAGCTCAGTTCCGATCGGAGCGATCACAGCTTTCGGCTGGTGCTGGTTTCGCCCGTGTTCTACCTGCTGTTGTTCGTCACCGCTGCCATGTGGTTCTGTATTTCCTCGTTGATGAGCCGCCACCTGCCGCTGTTCCTCAGTGATTTGCAGTTGGACATCAACGCCCGGGCCAATATTGGGGCCCTCTTTTTTGGGAGCAGTATCATTGGCAAAATCATGTTCGGCTTTTTGGGTGATAAATTTGACAAAACCATCATCATGTTGTGTGCCGCAATTTGCATGGCCTTGGGTTCGGTCAGCCTGCGGATGTCGGTCCTGTCACCCGAAATTTTTCTGGTTGCCACGGCTATCATCTATGGCATCGGGTACAGTGGCATGTTCACCATGATCCAGTTGGTAGTGGCCGAATATTACTTGGGTCGCGACTATGGCAAAATCCTTGGGTTCATCACCACTGCCGACACCTTGGCGGGTTCGTTGGGCATTTTCTTGGTCGGACTGTTGCGCACCCGCCTGGGCAGCTATGAGCCCGCCTTTGATCTGATGCTTGCCCTGTGCATTGCGGCCGTTGGGGGGATTTTACTACTTCGCTATCTACGGCAATCAAAGCCCCCCGTTGCCACCCTGATCAGCCATTAATCCAACCAATATGCGCGATTTTTTCATTCATTGTTACCAGGAATTTGTGTTTAGCGTGGGCAATTTGCCGGCGGTAGTTGATTTTTACACTTCGTACATGGGCTGGGAGATTGTCCACCGAGGGCCTGTCCACCGCAATGTGCTCGGCGCGTGGGGGTTGCCCGCTGCATGCACGGCCAATGAAGCCTTGATCCGGTTGCCGGGCGCGATCAACGGCCAGCTTCGGTTGATCCAATTTCAGGGGGCTGCCCAGCGTTACATCCGCTCGGGCGGCAAAGCCTGGGATCCCGGTGGGTTCATGGACATCGACTTGCGGGTGGAGGACATCGACCAAGTGTACAACGACTTGCGCGAAATGGGCTGGCACGGGGTGAGCGATCCGGTAGAGATGCGCACGGGGCCGTTCCACTTGCGCGAACTGCTCATCAAGGGGCATGACGAGATCATGATCGCTTTCGTCCATCGCCTGGATCCGCCCCAGCCAGTGATGGCCGGTGGCAAAAATATCGTGAGCAATGTTTACCTTTCGGCCATGATAGTGCGCGATTTGGCCCGTTCCAAGCATTTTTTTGTGAACCAATTGGGTTTCCGGGCAATGAACGAAATGCCACTGGCCCTCGATGGCGACAATATGTTTGGCCTGCCGCGCAACATCATCGCAAAGACACCGATTGAACTGATCATTCTTTCGCCCAATGAATCCCGGGACACCATGCTGGATATTATCTGGCTGGGCGGGATCGAGGGCGACGATCATTCGGCCCACGCGGTGCCCCCCAACCGGGGCGTGCTGATGTGCCGTTTCCCGGTGGACAATTTGATGGCCTATCATGATTTTGTGCTGGCCAATGGAGTAGTGCCCGTGGTGCCGCTCGGCCACCAAACCCTCGCTCCCAATGGCGATGTCCGCTTGTTCGCTGTCCAGTCGCCGGATGGGGCTTGGCTGGAATTTTTTGAGCCGGTCTAACAGGATAACGGCAAATCCCGTCCGGGGCTGAGTCGGCCAGTTTGCCGCGAACGGGCCATTTTGGCCAAACAAAAACCCCTTTTGGCCGTAGCCGAAAGGGGTTTTTTGTTCAACAAAATAAAGATTAGATATGGTTGTTGATCAGTTTGGCCAAGTTGCTTTTGGAAGTAACGCCTACTTGCTTTTCTACCACCTTGCCACCTTTGAACACCAACAAGGTGGGGATGTTGCGCACCCCATATTCTACCGAAAGATTGGGATTGCTGTCCACATCTACTTTGCAGATCACCGCTTTGCCAGCAAACTCACCCGCCAACTCTTCCACAATGGGGCCGATCATTTTACATGGGCCGCACCATTCAGCCCAAAAATCAACCAGCACGGGTTGGTCAGTGGCGATCAGTTCGCTAAAATTGCTATCGGTGATTTCAATTGCTTTCGCCATGATAAATATAATTGTTTTAAATTTTAAAGTGATAACATTGAAGTAACTAAACCAGTTGCCAAAAGGTTCGGGCACCCGCATTTTTTCTGGTCAAGTCAGGCTCAACAGCCGCCAGCCCGCGCACAGCAGCAGCAGCAGCAGGGCAAACGGGGTGAGGTATTTCCAGCAGAGGGTCATGAGCTGATCCATGCGCAGGCGGGGGTAAGTCCAGCGGATCCACATTTGCACCCCCACCAGCAGTAGGGCCTTGCCCAGCAGCCAGCCAGCCCCCAGCAAATGGCCGCTCCAAGTGCCGGGCGTGCCCCCCGTCCATTCGGCCAGCCGGACTGGCCCCAAGTTGGGCAGGGGTGTGTTCCAGCCCCCAAAGAACAGGATGGCCGATAACAAGCTGACCATGAGCATCATACCGTATTCGCCCACCATGAGCAAGGCCCAGCGCATCCCCGAATATTCGGTCTGGTAGCCGGCCACCAGTTCCGATTCCGCCTCGGGCAGGTCGAACGGGGCACGGTTGCACTCGGCCAAGGTGGCAATGAAAAAGATGACAAAAACGGGCAACAAAATCGGCGCACGGATGACGTTCCACGTCAAAATGCCCCCCACATCGGTCACATCGAGGCCCAAGGCCCGGATGCCAAACAGGTAATTGGTGGCCTGGGGATCCAGTTGTCGCCACCAGATGCCCTGTTGGTAGCTCATTTCCTGCAAGTTGAGCGTTGCGCACACGAGGGTGACGCACACGACCGCGAGGCCCAGCGGCACTTCGTAGGACACGATCTGGGCCACCGCCCGGATCGCCCCGTAGAGGGCATATTTGTTGTTGGCCCCCCAGCCCGCCATGATCAGCCCCAATACATCGACCGACACCACCGCCAACAGGGCAAAAATGCCCGTTTGGGTGCTGGCCGCTTGCACATCGGCATTGAGGGGGATGAACGCAAAACTGGTGAGGATGGCGGCAAAGACGACAAACGGTGCGCCGAGGAACAGCCACCGATCCGCCTGTGCGGGCGCAATGTCCTCTTTCTGGAGCAGTTTCACCACATCGGCCAAGGTTTGCAAAGCCCCAAACTTGCCCGTTTCCATTGGCCCGAGGCGATCTTGGATAAAGGCGGACACCTTGCGTTCCACGTAAATGGCAGCCAAAGTGTAGGTCAGGACAAACGCCAAAAAGAACAAAAAAGGGAACATCGGCTGGATTTGGGGCAAGTTTACAAAAAATAGAAGGAAAATTGCGCTTTGATCCGCGCAGCGCTTGTTTTTCCGGGCCAGCGGTGCACTGACCAACATTTTTTGTCCCAAGGCTTTTTTTGTGCCCAAATCAAATTGGATTGTCAATAATCCCAAAGCAACTCATTGAAAATCAAGAAAATAAATCCCGCTAATCGCTTAAATCAGTTTAATTTGTTGTAGCCATGCCAATGTCATCCTCAAGCCCCCAACTCCGCCTCGCGACCTTGGCCGATGTGCCGCTGCTGTTGCGTTTGGGCATCGATACGTTTAAGGGGGCATTTGCTGCCCAGAATACCACCAGCGACATGGCGGTGTACCTCCAGCAGACTTTTACCGAGGCGCAAGTGGCGGCGGAAGTGGCCCATTCGGCCAACCAGTTTTACCTCCTGACCGATCAACAGGGGGAAGTGGCGGGCTATTGCAAGCTCAATTTCCACCAGCAGCCCGAAAAAATGCCCAATGCCAACCTGATGAAAATTTCGCGGTTTTACCTCTTGCAAACCCATGTGGGCCAGCGGGGACTGGCCCAGGCCATGATGGACTTTGTGCTGGACATGGGCCGGCGGCGGCACTGTTCCGGGGCGTGGCTCACTGTGTGGCAGCAAAACCCCCGGGCCGTCCGGTTTTACGAAAAAAATGGGTTTGCTACCTTCGGCGTGACCCATTTTACACTGGGCGAAACCGTGCAGGACGATTTTATGATGGTCAAACTGTTTTGAAAACCGGGTGGGTTTTGGCTTTATCGGATTGATTTTGTAACATTGTATTTATTCTTTAAAACACGCTGGTTCGCGTTGTCAATCTCCCACCCACCATGCACTTTCAGGAAAGCGACACCGACCTTGATCTTTTGATCCGCAAGATGCAGGCCGAGCGGATATTCAATAGCGAAAATCTTTTAGATATGCAGAAATCAGACTTGACCCCCATTATTAATGACCTTTATCTGCACGATTACAGGTTCTATTACAAGTATTTTGACAAACTGCCCAATGTTTATGTAGTGGCCGAACTGGAATTGGAGAAAGCGATTGCCTTCTTTCAAACAACTTACCGAGACCAGATCCACGAGGTATTTTATAAAAAAGAGCTAAACCGGAAGAAAAGGATTTACGAATACTCCGAGATTTTTTTCATTTTGAAAAATGACACCATGGTATCGTTCAACGAGGGTTTTGTTTGCCGGGTAATGAACCACCAGCAAGATTCAGCCCTTTTTGAGCCGATTGTGGCCCAGTTGAAACCTTTCAAGATCAAGCGGCGCAAGAAGCCCAACGAGATCAACCTGATCACCATCTCCAACGGGGGGCTGGATCTGAGCCGGATCGATATCAACCGCACCAAATTGGATATTGAAAAAAACTACAACCCTGATTTTCAAGAAGTCCACCAAATCATTTATGACCGGCTGAACAAAAAGAACGACAAGGGAATAGTGCTGCTCCACGGCGTACCGGGCACGGGCAAAACCACCTACCTGCGCTACCTCATTGGCCTGTTGAAAAAACCGATGCTGTTTGTGCCGCCCAACATTGCGGCCAACATGGCCAATCCCGATTTTATCAATATTTTGGTGGACAACTCCAACTCGGTGCTCATCATTGAGGATGCGGAAAATATCATCATGGATCGGGGCCAGCGGGCCAGCTCTGCCGTGTCGACGCTGCTCAACATCTCCGACGGCCTGCTCTCCGACTGCCTCAATATCCAGATCATTTGTACGTTCAACATGCCCATCGCCCATATTGACGAAGCATTGCTCCGCAAAGGCCGCTTGATTGCCAAGTACGAGTTTAAGGAACTGAGCGTGGACAAGGCCCAAACCCTGTCCGATTCCCTGGGTTTTGGCACCAAGATCACCAAGCCCGTGACTTTGAGCGACATTTACAACCAAGAACACCCCGATTTCCGCGAGGAGAAGAACAAGATTGGGTTCTAGCCCTTGGCCAGTTTGGGTTTCAGCCCAAACAGCAAACGGGTGAGGGCAGTGCGCCTCACCACCCCTTCGTACAAAGCCCAACTGATGAGCAACATCCCAACGGCGATGAACCAGAATTTCGTGTTCAGCCCCCAAGGCTGGCCGACCACCCAATAGCCGAGGGGCAGCATCACGCTTTGGTGCAAGATGTAGAACGGATAAACCGCTTCGTTGACGTAGCGCAGAAAAGGGTTGGTAAAATTCAGGTAATGTAGCGCATACCCACAGATGGCCAAGATCCAGCACCAACTGTTCAGGGCTTTGAGGCTCCGGTACGTCCAAAAAGCCCAGCCATACGCGGGGGCCTGATCGGTGGGGGGCATCCACCCAAAGCCGGGCACTTCGCGGTTGGGGAACCAAAAGAAAACGTACAGGGCCGTTACCAGCAGCAAGCCCAGCCACAGGGAAACCTTGCGCCGTTGTTGCAAAAAATAAAGGACTTGGGGACTGGACAGCAAGGCAAAACCAAGCAGGAAAATGCTGAAATACGTGGCATGGCTGTGCCAGTCGGCCACCAAGCCGTGGTTGGTCTCAAACGAGGGCTCGAGCCAAATGAGCGACAGCCAGCCGGGGAGGCAAAGCCAATACAGGCGCGTACCCTTGGTGATAAAACCAGTAAACTTGGCCAGCCAATGCTTGCCCCGTTCGGTTTGGAAGAAGGTGCATATTGGCAGGGCCAGCAATGAGTAGCAGAACAAATAGATCACAAACCAGAGATGGTGCCAGCTCAGGCTGCCGCCCTCAGGGTAGGGGATTAGCTGGAAAACGGAGGGGTACCAGTCCCAGTAACTGCCCGAAAATTGGCGGTTGGCGAGCCGCTCGACGTAGATCTGCGGGGGCACGACCACCAACATCCCAAATACCAGCGGCAAGAACAACCGGAGGGTGCGCTCCTTGGCAAATTGCCCGCCCGAGCGCCGCCCAAGGGCAAACCACACGCCCGCCCCCGAGATGAAGAATAGCAAAGAAAGTCGCCATTGGTTCAAAAACAGCATCCAAAGTTCGGTATAGGTGCTGGTTTCGGGATTTTTTAGGTGGAAATCCCACGTGACAAAGAACATGCCCGTGTGGTAGAAAAGGAGCAAGCTAAAAGCCAAGACCCGGACCCAGTCCAGCCCATATTGCCGTGGCGGTGGCGGCATTGCGTTGTTGGTAGTCATTGTAGGGTTGGTTCGGTGCCCGGCCCAATTGCCAGACAGTGGGGCAAACCTAGGCAAAACCGTTCCGGCGAAAGATAATTCCGATAAATTAGCACGCCTGATTTATCGGCCCGCACAATTGGGTGGAAATCGGCTCCGCCCAATTGTGCGGGCCAAATGATCAAGAACTCTGGACTTCCCCGGTCACCCACGGTTGAGCGCGGTGGCAAAAAGCGGTTTACGTGCGGACACGCCACGGCCTTGGTTTCTAGCAATCCCATT
>Ga0105045_10001184_pt1 | contig 21024 bp, 21 predicted proteins | sample MAT02_FD_78089 | JGI IMG/M metagenome (GOLD analysis project Ga0105045, IMG submission 78089) | Freshwater microbial communities from Lake Fryxell liftoff mats and glacier meltwater in Antarctica - MAT-02 (megahit assembly) | ecosystem: Environmental > Aquatic > Freshwater > Ice > Liftoff... | reverse complement strand
GGGGCAACTCCTGACTACCGTTTCCTTTCAGCGTCATACGCCAAATACGATGACGGATCAGGTCACACTCGAACGCGAACTGGCCACTACACGCCAGCGCGGTTATTCCATCGACGATGAAGAGGTTGTCGAGGGCCTGCGATGCGTGGGGGTCGCGGTCCGCGGGCGGGGGGGGGCGTGTTGAATACGGGCTGAGCGTTTCAGGGCCCAAAAGCCGGATGGACTTTGCGCGGTTGCAGGAAATCGGAGCGATCCTGACCAATGTGGCCGCAGACCTTTCCACACGACTTGGTTCAACGAACAACGATGTCGCGCAGCATTCAAGGAACGTCTGATCAACGCGTTCGGCTGTGCCGAGATGGCGGCCTGATCGCCTTGGCGGGCGCGAGACCGGGGTCAGGGGGGCGGATCTTGCCGTTTCGCACCCGCCGCACTGGCGGTTCTTAGTGCAGTTCTTCCTCATCCCTCAGCTCAAGCAGCGTGATGCCGGATCCTGTGTCTCCAGTTCTTCGAACAAGGCCCGGTTTGGGGCCAGCTTGCCTGTATCGCGGGGGCGGCTCTGAGACGAGCAGGACGAGGACTGGTGTTGTGAGGGGATAATCTCGGACAGATTGTCCGTTGAATGTTCATCAGGTCTGGTGATCGTCAGCAGAGCCCCTCATCCAGATGATCCGACGTGGAAGCGCGAGTGCATTCATCTCCCGGTTGTGACGACACCCTGTCACCTTGGCGGAGAACGACATTGGTTTCCTAACCCTGCCAAGGCGGGCTTTCACGGGCCGCAAGCTCACAGCATCCCGGCATCTGGTCCGCTCCTCGCGCTGGAGCGGAAGTCGCTCGGGCTCTGGCCGGTCCGGGCTTTGAAACGTTGGGAAAAATAGAACTGGCTGTCGAAACCGACCGCATCGGAGATCCGCTTGATGCTGAAGCCGGTACGCTTGAGCAACTCGGTGGCGCGCTGCATGCGCAGACCCTCGAGATGCTGTTGCGGGGTTTGGCCGGCTTGCTCGCGAAAAAGGTGCGCAAGGCGCGACGTGGAGAGGCCGACGGCGGCAGCGATATCGGCGAGCGTGATTTTCCGGGCCAGGTTGCGCTCGAGATAGTCCACTGCCCGTCGGATACGCTCGTCGTAACTGGACATCGCGGCCAGCGGGTTCTGGCGGTCGCATTCAAGAAGCAGTGCCTCGAGTGCATTCATCGCGTAGGCATCGGCGCGGCGCAGATCGCCGGTAAAAAGCCGGTGGACCTCATGGAAGCGGTCCATCGCGTTGCCAGCGCCGATCCCAAGCGTGAGCAGCCCGGGCCTGACAGCAGGCCAGTCGAGCCAAAGCAACCAATGGGGGCGCGGCTGGAAATGGGCCCAGACAAGCTCCCAGCGCTTCAGCGACGGTTCGACGCCGTAGTCGTGAGGCGTGCCAGGGCGGATGAGCACCCAGTCGCCGACCACGGTGACAAGTTCTCCGCCAGGATATGCGAAGCGGCCCTTGCCGCCTACCGTGGCGATCAGCAGCCAGTCGCCGACGCCATCGCGGCGGACAACGCGGTAGCCCGATCCTTCATGAGAGTGTCCAACCAGAAGTTCGAGTACCGAGGACTTGCGGGGTGAAGTGAGCTTTGGCATGGCAGAATATTATATGCATTGGGCAAGATGTGCGATGGCAAAGCCGCCTTGCATCGCTATCCTTGCTGACACCAGAAGGAGGTCGGCCTTGGACACGATTGAACTATCAGACGCGCAACGCACCCAGTTTGACCACGACGGTTTCCTTGCCGTACGCGGTCTTTTCAGCCCCGGCGAGATCGACATTATCCGGTCGACCTTCATGGAGACGGCCAAGGATGGGCCGGTGCCCGGTCTGTCTGACGTGCCCAAGGCACTTCATGGGGCGCCTGCGGTGTTGGGCGACCCGCTCGGCTTTTATCCGCGGATGATGAACCCGCACAGGCATGTGGACAAACCGGTCGGGCACCTCGCGATGCGTTACATGCGCGATGACCGGTTGCGGTCAATTCTGGCCAAACTCATCGGCGAGGAACCGTTGGCCTGCCAATCCATGTTCTATTTCAAGCCACCCGGGGCGCGCGGACAGGACCTGCATCAGGACAATTTCTATCTCCGCGTCAAGCCGGGGACCTGCATGGCCGCATGGCTGGCGGTCGACGATGCTGACGAAGGCAATGGCGGCATGATGTGCGTTCCACAAACGGCTGCGCTTGACATTGCCTGTCCCGAAAAGGCCGATCCCGCCCTGTCCTTCACCGCCGAGCATGTGGAGCCGCCTCCGGGACTGCAACCGCAGATGATGCGGCTCAAGGCGGGTGACGTGCTGTTTTTCAACGGCAGCGTCATTCATGGCTCGACGCCGAATGCCAGCGCCGACCGGTTCCGCCGTTCGCTCATCTTTCACTACATCCCCGAAAGCACGGTCGAGATGAGCCACTTTTATGAAGCACTCAGCTTTGATGGGGCAAAGCAGGAGATTGCGCTGAACATGGATGGTGGCCCGTGCGGCACCACGCAGGACATTCCGCCCGGCCCGCACTGATTGCCTTGAACCCGCAGGGCCTTTGCTTTTGCCTGGAACGGCCCAAAGACGCCTCAGGACAAGATGCGGTTGCGTGTACTTGGGATCAGGGGCGTCATTGGTGGCAAGAAGATCGTCACGACCGACCCTTTTTCGTCTCAATCGTGCCCCCGATGACAAGGTGAACCAACTGTTCAGAGCGGACCGGCCGAACAATCTTTGGGTTTCGGATTTCCTTGATCTAAGACCTGGTCAGCACCCGTCGCCGGGGGGCCGCCAGCAGGCGCTACGCGATCCTGGATGCGATCTTTGGCACCTTGCGAGCCTTGGCGTCATGCTGCGCAAGAAAACCGTCGACGTAGCCCTGCACATCGGCAATGTCTCACCCATGCGGCCCCGTTAACGAAACCTTCTAATCTGGGTTCCGTCAAGACCATGAGGGCAACCACACGGCCATGCCCGCCACCATACGGACACGATCATCGCCGATCGTGGCGCCGAGATCGTCTTCATGCGGCCACTGCAACTGATCCTGATGATCTTCGGCATCCTTGGCATCACCACGCTGCCCTATGTCATGTCGGCCTTCTGGCGGCAGGCGCGGGCCAAGTTCGCGCCCGACGAGGCCGCCCAGTTCCCGAGGCGATCCGACCCCGCGCGATAATGGTCGCGCGGATCAACCTGGCCACCTACGCCGTCGTCGTGCTGGCCTGTGTCCTGACATGGTCGCTGCTGCTGGCCTTCCTGATCGGCCTGCCGCGCGTCTTGTCCCGCAAAAGGCGCGGCTGACCGGCATGTGCGGCTTTGGCAAGACGAAGGACGAGGCGGAGCAAGTGTTTCATGCCTTCACGGATTTCGAATTCGCAGGCGCCGCGACGGTGGAACTGGAATGCTGGGCGCGCCGGTGACAGCGCTGTTTACCCAGGCCGCGATGCTTGGCACCGTGTCGATAGGGTTCGGGGCGGGCGCCGACATCCAGTACCTGTTTGGCTTTGATATCCTGGGCGAACAAGGTCGTAAGTCGCGCCACGCCCGGGCCTGGGACGCCTTTGCCAGCGAATACGATCGCCTGCACAACCGGCGCAAAGCCGCCTTCGCCCCGTTTCGCCAGGAGGTGCTGGCGGGAACCTATCCCGCGCTGTCTGAACTTGTCGCGATGTCCGCCGACGAACAGACGCGCTTTGCCGACTGGGTCGCAGGGCAGGGACCACGGTCCTGAGCGGGCGCGCATTCTCGGGGCCGCAACTATGCCGCGATGCAGAACTGCAAGTTGCTTGTTGACATATAAATCGCCTCATATTGTATTATAAATAACGAATCTGCCGAAACCAAGACGGCGGTCCGGGAGGGGATGCCATGCCGATCCGGCACGAAGGACACCTTTGGGTGATTGAATCCGGCCGGGCCGCATATGCGCTGGGCACGAGAGTCGAAGGGCTGCTGTTGCATGCCCACTGGGGTGCCGCCCTGCCGCATCTGTCGGACTACCGCCTGCCCGCCGTCGCTGCGCCGTTCCCGACCGAGCATCCCTATCAACTGACCGCGCAGGAGGTGGCAACGGGCGAGGCAAGCGGCGTAGACGAGCGCTGTCTGGACGGAATGGCGGCGGATGGCAGCATCCGGGGGCTGGTCCTGCGGTTTGCCGGGGCCGAGGTGGCGGGCGATACCCTGTCAATCACCCTGCTCGATGCCGCGCTGTCGCTGAAGGTGGTGCTGCGTTGCGCGGCGCTGGCGCAGCCCGGCCTGTTCAGCCGACAGGTCAGCGTCACGAACGAGGGCACCCAGCCCTTCAAGCTGACCCGCGCCTTCAGCGGCACGTTCAACCTGCCCGACTGCGGCCCCTTTGCGGTGACCAACCTTGATGGCCGCTGGGGCGACGAATTCCGCGTCCAGCGCGACCCGATGCCTTACGGCACGCTCCAGCGCGACAGCCGCCGCGTGATCACCTCGCACGGCGGTGTGCCCTTCTTTGCCATCGACCGCACCGCGCCCGGACTGGCCGCGTCCGAGGAGACCGGCGCCCTCTGGTTCGGCACGCTGGAGTGGAGCGGCAACTGGCGGCTGATCGCCGAGCGCACCCGCGATGACCGGAGCGTGGTGCATCTGGGCCTGAACGACCATGATTTCGCCTGGGACCTTCACCCCGGCGAGACGTTTGACACCCCGCGCGTGGTGTTCGGCTATACCGAGGGCGGTTTCGGCGCGATGAGCCGGGCGTTCCACGACCTGATCCGCGATGACCTTGCGCCCCGCAAGGCGTTCCTGCCGCCGGTGGTCTACAACTCCTGGTATGCAACGACGTTCAACGTTGATGAGGTCGGCCAGACCGCGCTGGCCGAAAAGGCCGCCGCGATGGGGGTCGAGATATTCGTCATGGACGACGGCTGGTTTCACGGCCGGGTCGATGACAAGGCGGGCCTTGGCGACTGGTGGCCGGATGCGACCAAGTTTCCGAACGGTCTTGGCCCCCTGATCGCGGCCGTCCACGACCGGGGCATGGGCTTTGGCCTGTGGACCGAGCCCGAGATGGTCAACCCGAACTCTCGGCTTTACGCCGCGCACCCCGACTGGGTGGTGCATTTCCCGGGGCGCGACCGGACCGAGTTGCGTTATCAGTTGCTGCTGAACCTGGGCCGTGTCGATGTGCAGGATTACCTGATCGACATATTTGACCGACTGTTCAGCGAAAACGCCATCGACTTTGTAAAATGGGACATGAACCGCAGCGCGAGCGAGCCGGGCTGGCCGTCCCACGACCGCGACCAGCGCGAGATATGGGTCCGCTATGTCCACGGCCTGCGCCGCGTCTGGCAGACCCTGCGCGACCGGCATCCGCGCGTGATCTGGGAGAACTGTTCCAGCGGCGGCGGCCGGGTCGACTTGGCGATGATGCATCTGACCGAACAAAGCTGGACCAGCGACAACACCCATGTCGGCGCCCGCCTGCTGATCCAGGAGGGCTACAGCCACCTCTTTCCGGCCACCACAATGGCCGCATGGATCACCGACAGCGGGGACTATCCGCTGGATCTGCGGTTTCACGCCAGTATGGCGGGCGCGATGGGCGTGGGCGGCAATCTGCTACAGTGGAGCGAGGACGACTGCGCCCGCGCGGCGCAGCATGTGGCGACCTACAAGGCGCTGCGCCCGGTCATCGCGCAGGGCGACCTCTACCGTATCCGCGCAGCCCGTGACCATGCGGTCAGCGCGTTTGCCTATGTTGCCAAGGACAAGTCCGAGGCGGTGCTATTCGCCTTTCGCATGTTCGAGCCGCGGCTGGGCCGCGATCCGAACCTCGGCCATGACGGGATGCCCGGCCTGGGAACCGGGCGGCTGATCCCGGTGCCGGGTCTGGACCCGGACGCCATCTACACGACCGAGGCGCCGCATCCGGCGCAAAGCGGCAAGGCGCTGGCGGTGACCGGCCTGCGCCTGTTCCTGCGCGACTTTTCCAGCACGGTCCTGCACCTCAAACGGGAGGGCTAGGCTGGCTCTACGGTTCGCTTTGCCGGACCGGCACGACCCGTCACCGCGGCAACCCACCGCGAACGGCAAACCACACAAGGGAGGAATACCATGACTTTACGCTGGAATCCGCGCGGGGCCCTTGCGGCCCTTTCGCTTGCCACTGCGCTGCTGTGCACCACCGCTGCGGTGGCGCAGACCTATCAGCAGTCGCCCCTGTTCGACGGGATGGACCTGCCGCCTGTCGCCGACCGCCTGCCAGACGCGCCGCTGGTCCTTGAGCCGGTGGAGAGTGTCGGCACCTATGGCGGCACGCTGCGCAACGTCAGCCCCGAGGACCTGGGCTGGCTGCGCCAATTGATCATGGTCGAACCCTGGGCCAAATGGGAGCGCGACCTGAACGGCATCCGGCCAAACACGTTGGAAGGCTGGACCTGGAACGACGCCTATACCGAGGTGACGCTGGATTTCCGCGAAGGCATGCTTTGGTCGGACGGCGCGCCGGTCACGGCTGACGACTTCATGTTCTTCTGGAATGACATGGTGCTGAACGAGGCAATCCCGGTCACCTTTCCCGGCGGCACCGTGGTGAACAGTGAACCGATGACGGTCGAGAAGATCGACGACTTCACCGTCAAGCTCACATTCTCGGGCCCGAACCCGCTGTTCATGGAACTTGCCTCGCGTGGGCACTATAATTCTTCGCTGTGGTTGGTTCCATCGCATTACATGCGGCAGTTCCACCCGGATTATTCGGACGTGACCGACACCGCCGCGCTGATGGCGCATTACGAGAACACCACGCGCCTGCAGCAGATCGGGATGCCCACGCTGTCGGCCTGGGTCATCACCGACTATACGCCCGGCCAGCGGATCGTGGCCCAGCGCAACCCTTATTACTGGAAGGTCGACAGCGCCGGGAACCAGTTGCCCTATATCGACACCATCGACACCACGCTGGCCACCCCCGCCGCGGTCGGACAGGCGACGCTGCTGAACGCCATCGGCGGCAATGTCGACTTTCAGCCGCGCGACTTTGCGCTGGCCGACTATTCGGTGCTGCTCTCGAACCAGGAAGCGGGCAATTACACGGTCAAGATGTGGAGCCGGGGCGACTTTGCCTGGCCCTGGATCATGATCGCCTATGACCATGTCGATCAGGGCATCGTCGATCTGTTCTACATGCCGGACTTTCTCCGCGCGCTGTCGCATGCGATGGACCGCAACAAGATCAACGACATCGTGTCCTTCGGTCTGGCCACGCCGCGCCAGTTTGCCCTGTCGCCCGAAAGCCCCGAATTCCAGACACCCGAGGGGCAGGCGCTATACGAGGAATGGTCGAATTCCTACATCGAATTTGATCCTGCACTGGCGGGCAGCCTGCTGGACGGGATCGGTGTTGTCGATGCCGATGGTGAGGGCTGGCGTGACCGGCCCGATGGCAGCCGGTTGCAACTGATCATCGACGTGCCTGCCAGTTCGCAGGAATCAATTAACGCGATGGACCTGATCAAGCAGGACTGGGAAGCCATCGGCATTGACCTGATCCTGAACGCGCTTGAATGGTCGGCCATCGACGCCCGCGCCGGCAACGGCGAGATGATGATGCGCGCCTGGCCCAGCGCCTCGGGCTGGGGTCTGTTGTCGGCGGCAACGGTCTGGGCCCCGATCGAGGGCTTTACTTGGTCGATGGGCGGCCAAAGCATCGGTCGCTTCTTCCAGACCGGAGGAGTCGAAGGGCAGCCTGCCCGCCCCGGCAGCATGCTGGAACGCCTGCAAGAGGCCTATGCCGTGGCAATCGGGACGGTCGACCCTGTCGAGCGTGACGCGGCCCTGCTGGCAGCCTACCGCATCCACATCGACGAAGGCCCGATCACGCTGGGCACCGTGGGCGAACACCCCTCGCCGGTAGTGGTCAGCAACCGCTTGCGCAACGTGCAGGACACTGGCCTGACCGGCGGCTGGGACCTGGGTTTCCCGGGCACGGCCGACCCCGAGCAGTTCTACTTCGCCGACTGACCTCCCTTCAGTCCGGCCTAGGGTGCCCGGCCGATGCCGGGCACCATTCCCCCCAAACCGCTGACAAGGATCGGGACATGTGGGTCTACATCGCACGCCGCATCCTGGCACTGATCCCGACCCTGATCCTGATCATGCTGGTCAGCTTCATCATCATGCAACTGCCGCCCGCCGACTTTGTTGACCAATACGTCAGCCGAGAGGCCGCGCGCGGCAATACATCCGTCGCGGGGCAAGAGGAGATGCTGCGCCAGCAGTTCGGGCTGGACCAGTCGCTGCCGGTGCAGTTCGTGTCCTGGGTTGGCGGCGTGTTCACTGGCAATCTGGGGATTTCCTTCACCGACAAGCGGCAGGTGTCCGAGATCATCATGGACCGCCTGCCCGCGACGCTCGCCATCGCCGGGATGGCGTTCCTGTTGTCTTGGGGCGTGGGCATCCCGCTGGGGGTCTATTCCGCGACGCACCAGTATCGCGCGGGCGACGTGGCGCTGACCGGCATCGCCTTTGTCGGCATCGGTCTGCCGGATTTCCTGCTGGCGCTGCTGTTCCTTGTCGCGGCCTTCTATGTCACGGGCGATGTGCTGCTGGGCCTCAGCTCGCCCGAGTTCGTCGGCGCGTCACTGTCCTGGGGCAAGGTTGTCGACTTCATGTCCTATGCCTGGCTCAGCGTGGTGGCAGTGGCCTTCACCGGCATGGCCTACATCATGCGCGTCACGCGCAACAACATGCTCGAGGAACTGGGCAAACCCTATGTGATGACCCTGCGCGCCAAGGGCCTGCCCGAGCGTGTGGTGATCTGGCGTCATGTGTTCCGCAACGCGATCAACCCGCTGGTGATGCTGTTCGGGCAGGTGCTCAGCTTTCTGATCAACGGCTTTGCCATCACCAGCGTGGTGCTGAACCTGCCGACGGTGCAGGCGACATACCTGCAGGCCACGCTCTTGCAGGATACCTACCTCGCGGGTGCCATACTGGTGCTGATCGCGATGACCGTGATGCTGGGCAACCTGATTTCCGACCTGCTTCTGGCCTGGATCGACCCAAGGGTGCGCTATGACTGACGCCGCTATTCCCGCCGAGGATCCCGCAACGCCGCGCCTTGCGGTGCTCAGCGTGCGCCAACTGACCTGGCGCAAGTTCCGCCGCAACCGGCTTGCCTATCTGGGGCTGTGCGTGCTGTGCGTCATGTATCTGATGGCGGCCTTTGCGCCGTTCCTGGCCCCTTACGGCGTACGCGAGACGCACAGCCAGTTCGCCCGCACCGCGCCGAACTGGCTGCATTTCATTGACGAAAACGGCAGCTTTCACGCGGTTCCTTTTGTCTACGGCCTGCGTCAGGGCATGGACCCCGAAACTTTCCTGCAAAGCACCATCCGCGTCGAGGACGAGAAATACCCCCTGCGACTGCTGCCCCGGGGCGAGCCTTACCTGCTGTTCGGCCTGATCCCGGCCGAGCGGCGGCTGTTCGGCGTCGATGCGCCGGGCAAGATATTTCTCTTTGGCACCGATACGCGGGGGCGCGACCTGTTCACGCGCATCCTTTATGGCGCGCAGGTCTCGCTGACGGTGGGTCTGTTCGGCGTCATCCTGTCGCTGGTGCTGGGCGTAGGGATCGGTCTGGCAACCGGCTATTACGGCGGCTGGTTCGACAGCATCACCCAGCGCGTGATCGAGATGACGCAGGCGTTTCCGCAGATCCCGCTCTGGCTCGCCCTCGCCGCGCTGATCCCGCCGACGTGGAGTTCGATACAGGTCTACTTCGGCATCTCGATCGTGCTGTCGATCCTGACCTGGGGCGCATTGGCGCGGCAGGTCAGGGCGATGGTGCTGTCGCTCAAGACCAGCGATTTCGTCCGCGCGGCGCGCTATTCCAATGCCTCGACCGGGCGGATCATGCTGCGCCACCTCTTGCCCTCGACCTTCAGCCATGTGCTGGTGATCGCCACGCTGGCGATTCCGGCGATGATCCTGGGGGAAACCGCGCTCAGTTTCCTGGGTCTTGGCATCAAGGCGCCGATGACCAGTTGGGGCCTGCTTCTGAACGAGGCGCAAAGCGTGCAGGTCATCGTCGAAACGCCCTGGCTGCTGATCCCGGTCGTGTTCGTGGTGCTGACCATCATTTCGTTCAACTTTGTCGGTGACGGCCTGCGTGATGCCGCCGACCCCTTTGCAAGGTAGCGTCATGGACACCCCCCTGGTTCAGGTCAGCGGCCTGATCGCGGAATTCCGCACCGAGGGCGGCCGCATCCGCGCGCTGAACGGCATCGACTTTGCCATCCCGCGCGGCCGCACCCTGGCCATCCTGGGCGAGAGTGGCTGCGGCAAATCGGTGACGGCGCAATGCCTGCTGAACCTTGTGCGCCATCCCGGGTCCATCACCCAGGGGCAGATCGTCTATCACGGCAGCGGCAGCGGCAGCGGCGTGGACATCGCCCGCCTGTCGCCATCGTCCGAGGCGATGCGCCGCCTGCGCGGCCCGGAAATCGCGATGATCTTTCAGGAACCGATGACCTCGTTCGACCCGCTGTTTACCGTGGGCGAGCAGATCACCGAAATGCTGCACGCCCATGACCACAAGATCACCCGCCCCGCCGCCCGCGCACATGCCATCGAAATGCTGCGCCGCGTGCGCCTGCCCAGCCCCGAGCTGATCGTGGACCGCTACCCGCACCAGCTCTCGGGCGGGATGCGGCAACGGGTGATGATCGCACTGGCGTTGTCCTGCGGGCCGAAACTGCTGATCGCGGACGAACCGACGACTGCGCTCGACGTGACAACCGAAAGCCAGATCCTCGACCTTCTGCGCAATTTGCAGGCCGAGTTGGGGATGTCGATCATGTTCATCACCCATGACCTTGGCGTGGCTTCGGAAATGGCGGATGAGGTGATCGTGATGTATCTGGGCTACGTCGTGGAACAGGGCCCCGCCGATCAGGTCCTGACCGCGCCGCATCACCCCTACACCCGCGCGCTGCTCGATTCGGTGCCAAAGATCGACGCCGCCCCCGGCACGCGGCTGAACGCGATCCGGGGCATGGTGCCGACACCCGACCAGATGCCCCCCGGCTGCCCGTTCCATACCCGCTGCGACGCCTTCATCGCGGGGCTCTGCGACCGGGTCCTGCCCGACCTTTGGCCCGTAGGCGACGTGCGGCTGTCGCGCTGTCACTTGCAGGCACCGGGGCGCGCGGCATGACCCCGCTTCTGGATGTGCAGGGCGTCAGCAAGACATTCACCGTCGCAGGCGGCCTTTTTGACCGGGCGCGCGGCACGGTGCGGGCGCTGGACGATGTCTCGTTCACGGTGCCCGCCGGGACGACCGTGGGGCTGGTCGGCGAATCGGGCTGCGGCAAATCCACGATGGGCCATGTCATCATGGGCGGCCTGTCGGCCAGCGGCGGACAGATCATGTTCGACGATCCCGCCTTGGGCCTGACCGATCTGGCAAAGGCCGACGAGGCGACCCGCCGCAAGACGCGGCTGAACATGCAGATGATCTTTCAGGACCCGAACTCGTCTCTGAATCCGCGCATGACGCTGGTCGATCTGATCGGAGAGCCATTGGTCGTCAACGGCGTGATGAAAGGGCAGGCGCTCGAGGAACGGGTGGCGGAACTGCTGGAACAGGTTGGCCTCTCGACCCGCTACCTGCGCCGCTATCCCCATGCGCTGAGCGGCGGGCAGCGCCAGCGCGTGGTCATCGCCCGCGCGCTGGCGTTGAACCCGCGGCTGGTGGTGGCGGACGAGCCGATCTCGGCGCTTGATGTCAGTATTCAGGCGCAGACGCTGAACCTGATGAAGGACCTTCAGGCGCAGCGGCAGTTGACCTACCTGTTCATCGCGCATGACCTGGGTGTGGTGAACCATTTCACCGACACGACCGTGGTGATGTATCTGGGCCGCGTGGTGGAGACCGGCGCGACGCATCAGATATTCCGCGTGCCCAAACACCCATATGCCGAGATGCTGATCGGGTCCGTCCCCCGGATCGGCGACAAGGGCACCCGGCAAAAGCCGGCGGTGGGCGAGGTGCCCAGTGCGATGAACCCGCCCGGCGGCTGCCATTTCCACCCCCGCTGCCCTTACGCCGCCGACCGCTGCCGTACCGAGGTGCCCGCCCTGCGCCCGATGGGCGACGGACGCTTTGCCCGCTGCCATTTTTCTGAAACCCTGACGCTGGCCGGCATGGACGGCGTTCCGGCCACGAGGACCGTGTCATGAAGATAACCGGTATTACCACGCTGGTTTGCAACGCCGAGATGCGCAACTGGGTCTTTGTCCGGGTTGAAACCGACCAGCCCGGCCTGGTCGGCTGGGGCGAGGCGACGCTGGAGTTCAAGACCCGCGCGGTTGTCGGCGCGCTCGACGACCTTGCACCGCTGGTCATCGGGCAGGACCCGCGCGATATCGAACGGGCCATGCAGATCATGACCCGCCACAGTTTCTGGCGGATGGGCGTGATCGGCATGTCGGCGATCAGCGGCATCGAGATGGCGCTGTGGGATATCCTGGGCAAGGACCTGGGCGTGCCGGTCTGGCGCCTGCTGGGCGGTAAGGTGCGCGAACATCTGCGCACCTATACCCACCTTGGCCTCGGCGACATGCGTGCGGTCTATGAAACCGAGACCTCGGCCGCCCTCGTCGGCCATGCGCACAAGGTGGTGGCGCTGGGCTATGATGCGTTCAAGGTCGTCTGCATCCCCTACACGCATTACCTGGCCCCTAACCGTGACGTCGACCGGGTCGCGCGGCTGATGGCCGACTTGCGTGATGCGGTTGGGCCGGATGTGGATATCATGGTCGATTTCCACGGCCGCCCTGCATCCGTCGCCGCCGCCCGGCCCTATCTGGAGGCGATGGCCGCCGCCCGCGTGATGTTCGTCGAGGAGCCCGTCCCGCCCGAGGATCTGGCGGGCATGGCCGACATCACCCGTCACTCGCCCGTCCCCGTTGCGGCGGGTGAAAGGCTGATCGGGCGCGGCGCATTTGCCCAGGCACTGGACGCGCGGGCGTTCCACATCGCCCAGCCCGACATCTGCCATGTCGGCGGGCTGATGGAGACAAAGCGCATCGCCGCCATGGCCGAGACGGCGGGCGTGGGTCTGGCCCCGCACAACCCGCTGGGGCCGATTGCCGGGATCGCCGCGCTGCATTTCGGCATCTCGACCCCGAACGTCATCATCCAAGAGGAGATGTCGGGCGCCGTGCCCTGGTATGACAGCGTCGTCAGCTGGCCCATCACCCGCCGCCCCGGCCGCTGGGACCTGCCAGAAAAGCCCGGCCTGGGGCTGGAAGTGGACGAGAGCGTGATCGCTGCGCATCCGATGCAGCCCGATATCATCCATACCCGCAACGCCGTGCTGGCCGATGGCACGATTGTTGACTGGTGAGTCAATGATGACACCTTCCGCAATCTGTTGCAGGCCTTCGATTTTGTGCTACCGGCCTTGCCAAGAGTTGGGCAGCCGCGCCGCGACGGGTCGCTGCGGTCCGGAAGGATACAGATGAACGCGCCGCACCTGTACGAAGGTCTCCCCCTGCCGCCCCGGAAAACCCACGGGCCCTCGGTCCGCGAAAGGGTGCTCGAGACGTTGGGCAAGCGTATCCTGTCGGGTTACTACCCCGAAGAGACGGCCCTTCCGACCGAGGCCAAGCTGGCTGCGGCATTCGGCGTCAGCCGCACTGCACTGCGCGAGGCGATCAAGATGCTGGCGGCCAAGGGGCTTCTGGTCTCGCGGCAGCGGGCGGGGACCATCGTTCAGCAGGCCTCGCGCTGGAACCGGCTGGATGCCGATGTGCTGGACTGGACCAGCGAGTTCGAGCCTGACCCCGACTTTCTGCGCGGGCTGATCGACGCACGCCGCGCCATCGAGCCTGCGGCGGCGCGCCTCGCCTCGCAACGCGCCACCTCTCGCGATCTGGCCGAGATCGAGACCGCCTACAACGCCATGTGCGCCGCCCGCGAGATCGACCTTGCCGCCTGGACCGAGGCCGACGTGGCCTTTCACACCGCCGTCCTGCATGCCAGCGCAAACCCGGTGTTCGTGGCACTGATCGGGTTGATCAGCCAGGCGCTGGCGCAGTCGATCCGGATCAGCACGGCGGCCAGCGGCAACTATGGCGCTACCCTGTCGGCGCATTGGGACGTGCTCGACGCGATCCGCCTGCGTCAACCCGAGAAGGCCGCCGCCCGGATGCTGGCCCTGATCGACCGCGCTGTTGCGGACCTCAGCCATATCGGGATCTAGCCTGCGCGGCCTTGCGGCGCCCTCCAGGCGGTAGGGGGCATCCCGAACCGGGTGCGGAAGCGGGTCGAGAAGTAGGAGGGGTTGGCGATCCCGACCTCTTCGGCGATCTGGGCGACGGGCCAGGCGGAGATGGTCAGAAGTTGCGCTGCCCGGGTCAGGCGCATCTGCCCGACATAGGCCTGCGGCGGGGGCCCACCTCCTCGGCAAACAGCGTCGAGAACCGCGACCGCGACAGCCCCACCGCCTGCGCCAGGTCATCAACCAACAAGGCATCGGCCATCCGCTGCCCGATGAGCGCGGATGCGCGCGTCAACCAGCGCGCCCGACTGCAGCGGGTTCAGGCTGTCCCCGGCGTGATCAGTAGCATGTCGCCCCGCCGCAAATGCACGATGTCCTGCCCGGCGCACGCATAGCCCAGCCCGTCCAGCGTCAGCACCATCAACCAGTCGAGCGTGCCTGCCGGACAAAAGCCGCGCCCATGCCCGTTCGGCTGGCGCTGCCGACCGGACACGATGGGCGCAGTTTCTGGCGCGGGGGTGACGGTCAGGCGCGCAGGTTCCGGCCCGGTCATGCCCGCCGTTCAAGGCCCAGATCGGCCCCCGGCAGGCGCGGCAGGGTGGGCTGCAGGATCGCGCGCTGCGAGGGCGTCAGCCGGTCCAGCAACTCTTGCGAATAGCGATAGCCATAGCGGGTCGAGCCCCACATCGGGCCGTAGCGATAGATCACCACCCGCCGTTCGCCCGGCGTCGTGCGCCGCGTCGCGCCATGGGCAAGGCTGTCGACGAACAACAGCGCATCGCCTGCCTTCATGTTCACCTCGATGGCGCCCTCGACCTCTTCATCGTCCCATTTGCAGCGGTCGCCGTAAGGCGTGGTAAAGATCGGGTGCTGCAGGTGGCTTTTGTGGCTGCCGGGGATGATCCGGGTGCCGCCGTCGCCGGGGCCGATGTCGGTCAGCGCCAGCAGCATGTTGATCTGCCCGCACTGCAAGCGCCCGCCCTGATGGGCATATTGCCCGCGCACGGTATAGTCGCTGCCGCCCGAGTGCATCGGAAAAAACCCGCCCGTCCGCCGGATCGAGGCGAAACATTCGTCGATGAACAGGCCCTGCACCCAGGTCTGATCCTCGCCGCACCAGCGGCGCAGATAGGGGGTCCACGAGGGGTGGTCGATCAGCGTCTCGAAAGGCTTGCCCGCGTGGACGATGTTCTGCAACTCCATCCCGGTGCGGCCGTTGTTGTCCAGTCGCTGCACATCGCCCCACCAGGCCTTCCACGGCAGGCCTTGCGGAAAGCCGTCGAAGGCTGCGTTGAGGTCGGCGAGATGCTGCGCGTCGATGGCGTTGTGCAAGATCACATAGCCACGCAGGTCGAACAGGTAGTCGGTCATGTCAGGGGTGTCGGTCATCTTGGCGCCTTTGGGTTGCGATCTGCTGCCCATACTGCGCCACGGGCATCCCGGTCCGCAATGCAGCCCTGTTGCAAGGCGATATGATTTCGGCCTTACGCTTTTGGCGCCGGGCTGATGTTTCCAGTCGATCTATTGCCAGCAATACAACGTTTTGCGCGACCTTTTACCCAGGACTGCGCCGCAGGCACCAAGGGCCCTGGTTTCGCGATCATCCTGCCCGGCCCGGCGCGGGCCCCGCATTTTCCAACTTGGCGAAGGAGATAAAACATACGATAAATCTAGGAAAATTATATGATGATAAGGGAGGAATCGGATGCAGTTGGACCAAAGCCAACCTGACCGCTGGCAGATCGACACCGGGCATGGCCGCTATGTCCTGATGCTTGACGGTGGCGAGTTGCGCAACCTTGCCCTTGGCCCCGCCGATGCCGATCCTGACCCGCCCTGGGAAAACCCGACCAACCGCGACAATCTGCGCCTTTTGCGCCCCGAGGCGGCGGTCTTTGTCGGCCCGCGCGCCGACCTTGTCCGCTGGACTGACGCGCAGGCCGAGGTCACGGAAAATCGCCTGTCGCTGACGCTGCGCGGCCTGCATCACCCGCTGATCTGCCACTGGTCCCTGACGCTACACCCCGCGACAGGCGCGCTGTTGCGCGAGACGCGGATCGAACATTCGGGCGGCGCGCCGGTCGATATCCGGGGCGCGCTCAGTTTCTCGACCCTTGTGCCGGGCGATATCGAAAGCGTCAGCTACATCGCCGGCGCCTGGGTGGGCGAGGGGCAGTTGCGCACCATCCGCCCCGACCTGACGCCGATCCTGCTGGAAAGCCGCTCGGGCAAGACCGGGTTTGAATATCAGCCCTGGCTCGCCGTCACTACGCCCGGCGCGGTGACGCTGGTGCAACTGGCGGTGTCGGCCAACTGGCACATCCACGCCCGCCGCCGGGCCGACGGCCTCTACATCTCGGGCGGATTGACCGAGGTCGGGTTCCAGCACGAACTCCGCGCAGGCGAGGTGATGGACCTGCCCGGTGCGACCCTGATGCGAACCGAAGGCGATCTGAACGCCGCCACCCAGCGGCTGCACGATCACCGCCGGTCGCGGCAACTTGCCGGGCGGCCGCTGATCCCGGTGCAATTCAACAGCTGGTATCCCTACCCCGGCGTTTCGCGCGTGCACGAATTGACCGGGCTTCTGCCCATCGTCAGGGACCTGGGCTGCGAGATCTTCGTGCTGGACGGAAGCTGGTTCCAGAACATCGACTCGGCCCCCGAGGACAGCCCGTTCGAGCTGACGGGCGACTGGATGGTGCACAAGGCCAGCTTCCCGAACGGGTTGCGCGAACTCAGCGATGCCTGCGCCGCGCATGGCCTGCGGTTTGGCATCTGGTTCGAACCAGAAAGCGTGGGGTTCAGCGCGCAACTGCACAAGACCCATCCGGAGTGGTTCCACCATGTGGGCGGCATCGCCCGGACCGGCCGCACGCGCGGGATGCTGAACCTGGGGATCGACGCGGCGCGCGAACATATCCGCGACATCATGGTGGATATCCTGCGCGACACCGGCGCCACCTGGATCAAGTGGGACTTCAACGAAGACCTCTGGCGGGGCGGCTGGGCGCCGGGGACCGACCCTGACCTTGACCGACGCGATCCGCTCTATGCCCATTGTCTGGGCCTTTACCGGCTGCAGGATGAGTTGCACGCCGCCCTGCCCGATCTGGTGATCGAGATGTGCGCCAGCGGCGGCGGCCGGTTCGATGCGGCTACGCTGCAGCGCGGCCATACCCAGTGGATGAGCGACGAATCCCGCCCGCTGCGTAACCTCTCGATCCACTTCGGCCTGCAACTGGCCCACCCGCCCGAGCTGTGTAACGACTGGCTAATCCGGTGGCCCGCCGCCACAATGCGCTATCCGTCCGACGAACCCGTGGACACGCGCGGCGATTTCCTGTTCCGGCTGCGGATCGCCATGCTGGGTAGTCTGGGGATCAGCGCCAAGGTCGCGGAGTGGTCCGCCGAGGAGATTGCCACCGCCCGGAGCGAGGTTGACTGGTACAAATCCGTAGCCCGGCCGCTGATCAACGACGGTCGCCAGTTCATCCTGACCCAGCAGCCCGGCCTTGACGGCACCGGCGGCTGGGCAGCGATGGCCCATGTCGCCCGGGACGCGGGCAGCGCGGTGGCCTATGTCTTCCGGCTCGAGGCCGAGGAGGCGTCCCATGTCCTGCGCCTGCCCGGCCTTGACCCCGCCGCCACCTACCGGCTTGATGCCCCCGGACAGGCGCCGCGCCACCAAAGCGGAGCCGCATTGGCAGAGGGGGTGATGGTGACATTGCCCGAGACCTACCGCTCCCAGCGCCTGACGGCGACGCGGGGCGATCATGGCTGAGGCGCGATCAGGCCGGGTCGCGGGCCAGCATGTGCAGGTCACCGGCGGCAGCAACGGCATCGGCGCGACCATTGTGGAAAAGTCGCTGGCCTAGGGGGCCGTCCTCTCGATCCTCGACCGCGATCCGGCGGCGGGGCAGGCGCTGGCCGACCGGCTGGGCGCCGCCGACAGTGTTGTGGTTGCCGCCTGGGACATCCGGTTTGCCGATCAGGTCACAGCCGCCCATGCCCGCGCGGTGGCGGCGCTGTGCCCCGTCACTGCGCTGGTCAACAATGCAGGCCGCAACTCCTACGCCGATCCGGTCACGATGACCAAGGGCGAATGGGACGATGTCTTTGCCGTCGACGTCAAGGCGGCCTGGCTTTGCGCGCGGGCGGTCCTGCCCGCGATGATTGCGGCGGGCCGGGGGCGATCCTGAACATCGCCTCGGTCCATGCCGACCAGACGTTCAAGGGCCATTATCCCTACGCGGCGGCCAAGTCCGGGCTGATTGGCCTGAACCGGTCGCTGGCCCTCGAGGTGGCGCCGCACCAGATCCGCGTCAACGCGCTGTTGCCGGGCTGGACCGAGACGGCGCTGGTGGCTGACTAACTGGCCAATGCACCGCCCGGCACCCGCGACACGGTCATCGCCCCATCCGATGGGCCGCATCGGCACCCCGGCCAAGATCGCGAACTGTGCCGTTTTCCTTCTGTCGGACAGGCAACTTTCGTCACCGGTGCGAACTGGCGCGTTGACGGCGGGCCGGGCGCACGTTTCGCCGACTGAGGTCGCCGTCGCAGGGCTCGGGCAGACCGCCCACCCGCCCGCGCGACATCGAGCGCACTCTCGCATGGGCAGAACACGAGGCCGAGACACGGCTTCTTGCTCGGAAAGCCCGCGCCCATCTCATCGTTCAACGATCATTCGACAGGATGCATCTGGAAGGCACCCTGACAAGCGCGCGCCCGACCTTGTCTCAGCGGTTCTTCGTTATGGCGCGCTGGAACGCGGCGAAACGCAGATCGTCCTCAAGACGTCCGAGCGCACAGCGCGCAACACGCTGAGCAAGCTGACATCGGCCAGTTATCTGTCATCCGCCTCGCCGAAGTCGCCCGTGCTACTGGCGTTCCCTCTCGACTACCCGGAGCGTGTTTTCCCGAACCTGTTCGCTGATGCAGACCTGCCCGAGTAGCAAAGCGGCTGACCAGAAGGCCGCGCTAGTCGCGGTGGATTTCAGCTCGCTGCGCGCCACATTCGATACCGCCCCTGCCCGGTCATTTCGCGGATCAGACCACGGGCTTCCATCCAGGCCAGGTTGCGCTGGACGGCGGCGCGGCTGGCGCCAGTCAGGGCCTCGGCCATCGGGGCGGAAACGAGCGGCCACTCGGTCAGCACGGCGCGCAAGGACGGGGGTGTGCGGCCCGAAAGCGTGGTCATCTCGGCTTTCGCCCTCGCCGACCACGCCTCGATATCGTCAAGGTGCCGCATTGCGGTCAGGCTTGCCGTCTCCATCCCGTCGAGCCACCGCCCCAGACGCTCAGCGGGCGGGCCGCCGACGCGCAGCCCCCCTGCCCCGCCCATGGCCAAAGGCGCAAACACTGCGCCCTTGCCCTCACTGGCCGCGATCCGTGCGGCCGTGACCGCCGCTTCCATCCGGTCGCCGTGCTGCGCAAGCCCCGCGAGGCTCCAGAGGTGGAGGCCCATGCAGGCGCGGGTGATCGGATGAAGATCGGCGGCTTGCGCCATCAGGTCGAGCCAACCGCCCGCACGATCCGCGAAAGGTTCGGCATCATCACCGAGGTTTTCGGGGTCACGGCGGTCGAGGAAAGCGGACAGGTCTACCTCGGGCCTGGGCCCACCCGTCAGGCGTCGCACAGCCCAACCGACACGCGCCAGCGCCGCGGTGTCGTCCTGCACGCCGGACAGGCGCATGGAGATCCAAAGCGCAAGCCGATCTGGGCCAATCCGGTCGCCCACGAACCAGCTCAGGTCAGCGGCTTCAATCAGGGCGAGTCGGTGCCGCCATCCTCCCGGGCCGCGCCGCAGCCGATCGTCCAGCGCGCTGAGACGGCCGGCGACACGGGCGAGGCGTGCAGCACGGCCCGCCTCTGCCTTCCGCCATTCGTCGAGAACAGCGGTTTCACGGGGTTCCGCGCGTGGCCCAGGCGGCAGATCGTCGGGCTCCGCGTCGATTGGACCAGGCAGGAACCACAGATCTTCTTCGGTTGTCTCCTCAACCTCTTCGACACCAGCGAGAGGATCGTCAGATTCATCATGCGAGGCAAATGTTTGAGGTATCATTTGTGCAAAATACGGCACTTTTGCACTTTACCCAAGGGCTTTCTCAGGATGCGGCTGCACATCTGATATAGTACGCGTGCGAGGCGGTCTGCGAGAAGCCTCTGATCAAACTCAGGCTGAGGAAACCAAGGCTATTTTGCTGCCCGTCACCACAGAGCGCGCCCTTGCATCCGTTTACAAACGGTCGTTTAGTGATGACTAATGAAATTGCAAACGGCCTGTTTTGATGCCTCTGATCGGTTACGCCCGCATCTCGACCGATGATCAGACCCCCCTGCCCCAGTCGCAGGTCTTGAAATCCGCAGGCTGCGCCGAGATTCATGAGGAACAAGCCTCGGGCGGTAACCGTGCGCGGCCGGTGCTGGCGCGCGTGCTGGAGCGGATCAGCAAGGGCGACACACTGGTAGTAGTGCGGATCGACCGGCTGGCGCGGTCGCTGTCGCATCTGCTGGAGTTGATCGAGCGGCTTGAGGCTAAGGGTGCCTTCTTCCGATCGTTGGAAGACCCGATTGACACGGCCAGCCCGCAAGGCAAGTTCACGCTGCAAGTCTTGGGTGCTGCGGCCGAGTTCGAGCGCGCGCTGATACGGGAGCGAACCAAGGCCGGGCTTACCAGCGCGCGCACCAAGGGCCGCGTTGGCGGGAACCCTGGGCTGCGGGCCAAAGACCCTGCCGCTCTTCGC